>Ga0307380_10002767_pt1 | contig 24546 bp, 21 predicted proteins | sample UN3MG_FD_202239 | JGI IMG/M metagenome (GOLD analysis project Ga0307380, IMG submission 202239) | Soil microbial communities from Risofladan, Vaasa, Finland - UN-3 | ecosystem: Environmental > Terrestrial > Soil > Coastal area > Acid sulfate soil | place: Finland: Risofladan, Vaasa | collected... | reverse complement strand
ACCTGTCTCGAAGGAGATTACACGCACCCCGCGCCGAGTGCGGAATGCGGAACTCGGAATGCGGAATCCAGAACCTTCCGCACTCCGCATTCCCCACTCCGCATTTCCCCTTGCCGGGCTTCTCTCAGCCCGGCGGGGCGACTTCTTCAGCCTGGTTCAGGGGCCTTCTTCGCCGCCCTTCGAGCGCCGCTCGTACCACGGGACAAGGCCCCGTCTCCGGGCCGGGCCTTCTCCCGCGCGTAGTTCATCGCCCCGGCCGCCCAGTGGCGGCGGGGCGCGATTGTCAAAGAGCTGTGGGACCTATGGGACCTATGGGACCTATGGGACCTATGGGACCCATGGGATAAGAGGTGCTCGGCGTCCCATTCGTCCCATCTGTCCCATATGTCACATTCTTCTTCCTCTACCCTTATCTACGGGTCGCGTCCGACGACTCGCCAGTAGCTCCGGGGCTTATGGCGGCGGGAGGGCCTGCAAGGGGTTGGGATCAGGGCACTTCGGGCAGGAGGGCTCGACGCAAGAAAATCTTTCTGTACTGCCAAATGTCCGCTTACATACGCTCTGGCCTCAATCGTCGCGGACGCGCACGGCCAGGGCGGATTCGAGGGTGGGCACGGGGCGGAAGTCGGGCAGGTCGCGATACCGGAGGTTGCGGCGACCGAAGTACGAGCCGTGGTACTGCGCGTTCGTGTCCACCCAGTTGGTGATCTTCAGCAACTCCTCGGGCGCCAGGCGAATGTCCCTCGATCTGGCGTAATCATGACCCTGTGTGCAATGGCTCGTCTTTGCCCACATCTCGAGGTCTTGTAGCCCGCGAACGCGGGTGAGCCAGTCGTAGCCCAGGGCGACCAAAGGGAGCCCTGGGACCACGGCGTTGCCCCCATCGAAGCCCCCGAAGGGGGCGCTTCTCGGCGCTTGAATCGCCCCCTTCGGGGGCTCCCCGGCTGGGGCGCCCCTTCCCAGGGCTCCCTTCGGTCGCCCTGGGCTACGGCTCAAACGCCCCCATTCGGGGGCTAGACACGGCCCGCGAGAACATGTGGGCAAAGATCAGGTGCAATGGGGGGTGGCCAGGATTGGGGCAAGCGCCTACCCCGCCTCCCGCCGGCCTCCGCGCCCATCTCCCCCCGACCGGCGTGTCAGCCGCGGGCGAACGAGATGCCCCCACGTTCCGCTACGGCTACCGGGTGGATGCTCCGATGCACCGGCTCCGCGCGAAAGTGCTGGCGAAAGCCGTTCGCCCGGAAGGTGATGGCCCCATCGGCGAGCTCGAGTCGCCACGCCCAGTCCTGTACGCCCTTCTTATCCGGCTTGCCTGCCGGCTCGCGGTGGAGGTCAAACACGTCTATGTGCCGGATGTGCGGGAACGCGATCTCGATGCTCACGTCCTGAACGCCCTCGAAGACCAGCGTGGCCGGCGCGACCCAGAAGCTGAAGTAGCCGCCTTCGTCCTCGGGCCTCACCCACTCGACGATGTAGTCCAGGTCGAACATCAGCTCGAACTGGTCCTGGTCAATGGCGAAGGCGTGTATCGTCGCATCGTGCCAGCCCATCTCGTCGAAGTCGGCGTGGGTCCAGACGCGTGTCGTGGCTGTGCTGCGTGTCACCGTTCCATTCCCTGCTTTCGGCAATGGAGGACCGTCGGCTCGGGGCTTGCGATCGGGCGTTCGCCCCCTGTCGCACGCAGCATACCACGCGGCGCGTGGGGGGACAAGACGGAGCTTCTGACTCGCGACACGATGGCCGCCACGGAGCGGCCGGCGCCCCACTCCCACACGGGACGGAGGACGAACATTCCACAGTTGTACAACTGTGGAATGTTCGTCCAAGGGAGCGCCGGCCCGGCGGACGTGCCATGGGGCTGTCCGGAGCGCATGGCGCCCTTCCCACGTCGGCGTTGCCGGGCGGCTACCGCTGGTCGTCGGGCAGGGGCGAGACGTAGCTGACCGCCTGGTCGAAGGTGGGCACGGGGCGGAAGTCGGGGTGGTCCTTGTAGCGGAGGTTCCGGCGGCCCCAGTAGGAGCCGTAGTACTGGGCGTTGGTGTCCACCCAGTTGGTGATCTTGAGCAGCTCCTCGGGCGCGAGGCGAATCTCCTTGTGCTGCTCGGCGAGGCGGGCGGCGATCTCGGCCTGCTTGGGGTCGGCGAGCGCGACCAGCCCCTTGCCGAGCATGGCCACGAGGATGCTGGCGTGCGAGCCGAGGCTCCTGGCCGGCAGGTAGTGCACGTTGCCGGTCTTGGGGTGGTTCTCGCCGATGGTGGGGCCGAGGAGGTCGAAGCGGCGGCGCCCCTTGCCGCCGCGGCGCTCGGGCACGAGGCTCTCGTACGACACGCTGAAGAGGGCGGTGAGGGTGCCGCTGAGGTCGAGGCCGGCCTTCGGAGGGACGCGGGACGTGGACGTCCCGCCTACAGAATGGCACTTGACGCAGTGCTTGTCGAGGACGGGCTGGACGTCGCTCGGGTAGTGGAGCGGCCGCCCATCTGCCTTCTCGCCGGGCTGGGGGCCGGGCATCGAGGCGGGGCGTGCAAGGGCCTTGAGCGCGCCGAGTGCGTAGGGCCGGGGCGCCTGGTCGGGCGTCTCGTGGCAGCCCACGCACGAGCGCGTCTCGCCCGGCATGTAGTTCACGAAGGTGCGCTCCGTCTGCACGGCCATGTAGTTGGCGTCGAGCGCCTGGAAGAAGATGTTCCTGCCCGCGGGCACGACGAAGTGGGCCGAGCCGTCGGGCTCGACCGGCACGACGCCGTGCTGGACCTTGAGGCCGAGGTGGGTGTCCTTGGTGATAACGACGTGCTGCTGGTCGTAGCAATCACCGTCCCAGCGGCGGCGCGAGGCCCAGGGGCGGGGCACCTGCTCCAGGATGCGGAGGTGTTTCACCGTGCCGCGCTCAACGGCGAGGCCGTGATAGACGTCGGCCACGACGCAGCGGGCGAGGCCCTTCGCGGCCAGGGCGGCGTCGCGGGCCGATTCGAGCACGGGCGGCACCTGCCGCGGCCTCAGGGGATACGGCTGCCAGCACGAAATCTCGGGGTCGCGGTGGAGGAGCGCCACGCGGCCCGTCTCGTCGAGCAGGTAGATGCCATAGCCCCGCGGGTCGTTCCAGGCGGGTCCCGCGGGCTTGTGGGCGACGAGGAAGTGCGTCTTCGAGAGCGGATAGGGGTCCTTGAAGAGGCGGCCCTGACCGCTGCGGTCCTGGCGCCACTGGCCCTCACCTTCACGGAACCCGAAGCCGCCCTCGCCGCGGATATCCACGTCGGGCGTCAGGTAGGTCATCGGGTCGCGGGTGCGGATGTTGCCGCCGCTCATGTTCAGGCGAATGATGGTGCCCACGCCATTCTGCGGACAGTGGGGCGTGCCGAGGACGACGTAATGGCTCGGCACGTTGGGGATGGGCCGGCCGTAGATGAAGGTGGGCGGCAGCGAGATGTCGTTCGCATAGATCTCCGAGGACATCGAGCCGTCGGGGTACATGGCCCAGAGGCACTTGACGCTCACGGCCCCCTTGTCCACATACTCCCAGCGGGTGTAGAGCAGGCGACCGTCGGGCATGAGCACGGGCGATGCCTCGCTGACCGATGAGTTGCTGAGCTTGCGCAGGTTCTTGCCATCGGCGTCCATGCGGTAGAGCACGGTCGTCGAGAAGTCGTCGGGGCCGTCGCACAGGATGCCGTACTGGCAGCGGGTCGAGATGAAGGCGATGCCGCCATCGGCCAGGTAGCAGGGGTGCATGTCGTCGGTGCCGTGGTGGTAGTGGGGCCGGGCGCGGTACTGCTCGACGAGCCACTTCTCGTTGTCCTGCGGGAAGGTGAGCTGGCGCAGGCCGGTGCCGTCGGCGTTCACCTCGTAGATGCGATAGCCTTCCTGGTGGGCGCACTTCCAGGCGAAGACGATGCGCTTCGCGTCGAACGACACGTCGAAGCGTCCGAACACGCCGCCCTGGAGCGAGGGGCATAGCTCGCGCACGGCGCCCGTGCGCAGGTCGAGCGCGCACAGGTTGCCGCCGGGCTTCCACGAGCCGTTGATGTACTCCGTGTAGTAGTGATTGGAGTCGTAGGTGAGGCGCTTGATGAAGACGAGTTCGTCGAAACCGAGCAGCGGGTTGCGGGTGACGAGGGCCTCGCGGCGGAGGCTCTCCACCGCCTGCTTCCAGGCCTCGAGGTCCTGGGCGGTGGCTTCGCCGCCGGCCCACTTGGCGGCCTGCTGCTCGAGAGCGTCGAGGCGGTCGAGCAGCGCGTCGCGCTCGGCCTTGTCCGGGTAGAGGGCCTTGATGTTGGCGCGCAGGCCGTCGAGGTCGAACGCGGCGACGTGCCGCAACGCCTCGGCATAGCGCCGCGAGGCGAGGTACAGCTCGCGCACCTTCGCGAGGGCCTCGGGCGTGGCGGCGCGGTCGGCCAGCTCGCGAGCCTGACGGGCGAGGGCCTCGGGCCGCTCGATTGCCGCGGCGTAGCGGGAGGCCAGCTTCGCCCGGTCGCCCTGCCAGATGCCGTCCGCGCGCTCCCAGGCCATCTCCTGGCGCGAGGCGGCATCGGCGAAGTCGCGCTCCAGCAGGACCCAGAGGCGGTCGGCGGGCCTCGTCCCGCCCTCGGGCAGGGCCAGGCCGCCGCGGCCGTCGAGGCGAATGGCCTTCCCTGCCTTGCCCTCGACGAGCGAGGCGCCCTGCGGGATGGCCGCGTCGTTGCCGTTGCCCGTCGCGTCGGTGCCGTCGGCGTCAAACGTCCAGCGGGCGACGAGCCCCGCCTGCGGCTTCTCGCGGTCGGCCAGCACCTCGGCGTCGCCGAGCGCCCGGGCGTAGACGCGCACGTCGTCGAGGTCGCCCTTGAGGTGGCTGGGCTGCGGGAAGTTGGGCGAGGTGGTGCCGAGCCTGGCCACGTGGCCGGCGGGGTCGGGCTGGAAGTCGAGGGTGCCCGTGGCGTCGGGCTGGCCGTCCACGTAGAAGCTCAGCCGCTCGCCCTTCGTCACCGCCACGTGATGCCACTGGCCGTCGGCGACCCGGGCACGGCCGTTCACACAGCCGACCCAGCCGATGTCGAAGGCGAGCTTGCCGCCGCTGATGAAGAAGCTCTTGCCCTGGCGCGCCCAGTTGCCTTGGGCGGGCGCCGTGGCGAAGATCGTGCCGCCGGCCGTCGTGCGCACCCAGGCCGTGACGGTGAAGGGCGAGCGGCCGAGGTTGGGCAGCGGCACCCGCTTCGCCGCGGCCGGCTGCTCGCGGGCCATGGCATCAAGCGACGCGCGGGCCGTCTCGTGCCAAGTGGCCTTCTTCCCGTACCAGGCCGGGCGCTCGCCCGCCGCGAGGGCGCAGGCGGCGAAGGCGATGGCGGCAGCGGCCATTCGTCGCATCTCACCACCCCCTTCGCGGTTACGGCAGCTCGACGGCGAGGAGCCGGGCGATCTCGCGGATGAAGCCCTTGTGCTTCCGAGGGGACTGGGCACACCAGTCGGCCAGGTAGACAGGGAAGCTCCTGGCGCCGCCCGTGTCGCCCGCGTTGAGGTATTGCACGGCCTCCCAGTGCTCGGGCGCCTTCTCGAAGAGGGGCAGGAGCGCGACGGAGACGATGCGGTTCTTCTCGCGGATGCCCGCGTTCTTGCTCAACTCGGGCAGGTTCTGCTTCAGCCAGTCGGGGAGCGTCGTGCCCTGGGGGAGCTGCCCCTGCTTCACCAGGTCGTCGGCATAGCTCTGGAGGGACTTCGAGAAGTCGCGCCAGTTGGGATACGGCGGCTGGGTCTGCCAGCTCCTGGCCATGGCCCGGATGGCGAAGATCGAGGCCAGCTCGCACAGCGACTCCTCGAACCACTTGTTCGCCTTGTCGCCCTCGCGGAAGTTGCACAGGATGTGGCAGAACTCATGGGCGAATTGATAGGCGTACTGGCACCAGAAGGTCTTGCCGGTGGCGAGGCGGACCCTGTATTCGCCCTTCGGCCCGCGCTGGAAGATGGTGATGGGGCCGCCCTTGGGCTCGACCAGGATGGGCGGCATCTCGCGCTCGGGGAAGAAGCGCCACAGCTCGCCCGCGGCGGAGGCGAGCACCGCGTGCACGTCGGCCAGGCTGGCCTCCCACTGCTTCGTCTCCGCGGGGCGGATGACGAGCTTGTGGGCCGCCGGCGGGGCATCCGCGGCGCCCGGCTCCGCCGCCAAGGCACCCAGGCCCACGGCCAGCGCGAGGAGCACGCTGCCAGGCAATGCCGTCTTCACAGGCACAGGGGCCTCCTGTCCTATCGGACCTATGGGACCAATGGCACGAACGAGGCCGCGCGGTCACTTCCCCAGGAAGTTGTCGTTCATCTTGAGGTCCGAATGGCGCACGGCGCTGTCGGCGTGGACGTTGGCCACCTCGGTGATGATGGCGCCGTACGGCCCGGCAAGCTGCCAGTGGCGCGAGCCCGCCTTGCCGAGCGGCACGAAGTCGCCGGGCCGGGCCACGACCTCGTGCTTGGTCAGCGTGGTGCCGTTCATGTGGCACTTGGGCACGACGACGGTGGGGCCGAGGTTGGCCTCGCCCTCGCCGACGATGTGCGACAGGCCGTAGCGCACCAGCCAGCCCTCCATCTTCTGGGGAAGCCGGTCCGGCTTCTCGTGCCAGTGCTCGGGCAGCATCTGGCCAGGGAGCAGGTAGATGTCCATCAGCATGTACTGGTCCTTCTCGTTGTTCACCCACATGCGGGCGGCGAGGCCGAGCTTGGTGAACTGGCCCGCGCCGTAGTCGGACGCCCAGAGCTTCTCCCGCATCTCCTTGTACACGGGGTAGCCGTGGTAGCGCATGAGCGCGATGTAGGCGTCCTTGGCCCGCTCGACCTGGAACTTGCCAGCCTCGTCGTAGAAGTACGAGTTGTCGAACTGGATGGTGGCGTAGCGGCCCGCCGGCGTCGTGCAGCCGGCGAGCAGGGCCAGGCCCGTCAACACCCCCAACACAGCCACGCGCGTCCTCATCGGTCTCTCCTTTCTCAACGGAATGCTGCCCACACGGAGTCCAGGGCACGAATGGTCTGATGGTAGCGCTCGAACTTCGCGTCGTACAGGGCCTTGCGCGAGCGGTCGGGCTCCTGCCGCCGTGCGAACCGCACCATGGCCCCGACGGCCTCCTCGTAGCTCGCGTAGCAGCCGGCCGCCACGGCGGCCGCGATGGCCGCCCCCAGAGCGCCCAGCTCCGTCCCGTCCGGAATCTCCACCGGCGTCTGCAACGCGTCGGCGAAGATCTGCACCCACGCCTCGCTGCGGGCCGCTCCCCCCGTGAGTCTGATCGTACCCGGCATGGCGCGAAACTTCAAGAGCCGTTCGATGTGCGTCCTGTGGCCGAACACGACGCCCTCGTAGATCGCCCGCAGCACGTGGCCGCGCGTGTGCCAGCCGTTCAGCCCGATGAAGCAGGCCTTGGCGTCCGGCCCCACGTTCGAGCCGTAGAGGAACGGCAGGAACGCGATGCTCGAGTCCTCGGGCTTCGTGGCCGCGACCAGCTCGTTGCAGACGTCGTAGACCGACTTCCCCTGCTTCTCGGCGAGGGCCCTTTCCGCGCCGAAGAACTCGGTGACGAACCACTCGAGGTTGCTGGCCGACGTGGCGCTGCCCTCGAGCATCAGGTAGAAGCCCGGGATGGCGTAGCAGGAGGTCATGAAGACGTCGTGGCTGACGACGGGCGTCTGCGAGATGTACTGGTTGTTGCCCCAGGTGCCGGCGATCATGCAGAGCTGGCTCTCGTCGGTGAGGCCGACGGCGAGGCCGCAGGCATCAATGTCGAACATCCCGCCGGCGACGGGCGTGCCCTCGGCGAGGCCGGTCTCGGCCGCGGCCTTCGCGGTGACCCGGCCCGCGATGTCGGCCGAGCGAATGAGCGGCGGCAGGAGCCGGCGCAGGTCGGCGATGCCGAACGTCGCGAGCAACGCGTCGTCGTAGGCCATCTTCGGCACGTCGAGCAGGCTGGTGCCCGAGAAGTCGGTGAGCTCCGCGGCCACCTCGCCCGTGAGCTGGTAGCGAATGTAGTCCTTCGCCATCAGCACCCAACGGGCGCGCTCGAGCGTCGCCGGCTCGTGCCGCTTGAGCCACAGCAGCAGCGCGTTGGGCTGGGCGGGCCAGATGCTCTGCGTCGTCTTGGGCAGCACCGCCTTGTCCACGCCCGCGGCCAGCCATTCGTCCACGATGTCGCGGGCACGCGAGTCGGTGGACATGATGGCGTCGCGGACCGGCTCGCCGGCCTCGTTGACGAGATAGAGGCCGTTGCCGTGGCCCGCGCAGGCCACGCAGGCGACGTCGGCAGGGGCGATGGCCGCCGCGGCGATGACCTCGCGGATGACGGCGGCCGTCGAGGCCCACATCTCGGGCACGTTGCGCTCGAGGTGGCCCGGCTTGGGCGTAAGCGTCTCGGTCTTCCGCGATGCCACGGCGACCTCGTGGCCGTCGAGCGTGAAGAGGGCCGCCTTGGACATCGTGCACCCGTTGTCGGTGCCGAGCAGGTACTTGGGCATGGCGGAGACTCCTATTGCTCCCCTGCGCCGGCGGCCGGCATTGCGGGGGTCTTCTTCTCCCAGAAGAACAGCACGAACCCGACCAGGACGGCCGCGGAGAGGGCGATCATGACGAGCCAGATGGAGTCCCAACGCTTCTGGACCACGCCCTCGACGGTCTTGACGACCTTGAGCCGCTCGATGATCCTGCCGTTGATGAAGTTGGCCACGATCAGCCCCAGCCCGAAAGTCACGAGGAAGATGAAGCCCTGGGCCTGCGCCCGCATCTCCTTGGGCGCCCGCCGGTTGATGTAGACCTGTCCCCCGACGAAGAAGAAGCCGTAGATCAGGCCGTGGACCAGGATGCCGGCGTACATGAGCCATGTCTCGTCGAGCACGCCGCTGCCCCAGTAGGCCGTGTAGCGCGCGAGCAGGGCCACGAGCCCGACCGTCATGGCCCACTTGACCCCCAGCCGCGCCAGCGCCAGCGGCACGAAGAGCATGAAGATGATCTCGAGGGCGCGCCCGAGATACGTCGTCCACGTGATCAGCGTGAACCCCTTGTCGCCCAGGAAGTCGCCGAAGTAGCTCCAGTCAATCCCGAAGGGAATCATGACGAGCAGCGAGGCGAGGATGAAGATCGCGAAGAAGGGGTCTTTCATCAGGGTGATCGAGCGAAGCCCCAGGGCATCAATGATCGAGAACGGCTGGCCCTTGGCCGGCGGCGGCGTGTTCGGAATGGTCAGGGCCACCACCGCGCCCACGAGGCTCACCACCGCGCCGCAAACCATCGGGATGTTCATCCCCTGAATCGTCGTGCCGTCAATCTTCACGCCGAACAGGTGCAACGCGACCACACTGAAGACGACCGACGAGAACCAGCCCAGCGAGCCGAACACGCGGATCTGCGGGAACTTCTCCTCCGGGCTGTTCGCCATCGCGATCGCGCTCGTGAGGCCCCACGTGGGCATGTAGCAGAGCATGTAGGCCAGCAGCACGACGAACACCGCCGTCGGGTCCTTCAGCACCGCGGCCACGAAGAGCAGGATGCCGCCGAGGAGGTTCACGGCGAACAGCACCCGCTGGCTCGCGAAGTACCGGTCCGCCACCATGCCGATGATGGGCGAGGCCAGGCACCCGATCGCCATCGAGCTGAGGATGAGCGACTTCTGCCAACTGCCCATCCCCGCGAACGTCTCCAGGTAGGGCGAGAGCTGCTGCCAGAAGACGGCGAAGAGCATGAACTGGAGAAACATCATGGCACTCAGCCGGATTCGGATGCCCAGCGGCATGCTCGTCTCCCTTTCTCAGGGCGGCCATTGGCCGCAGCCAAGGGGGATGAATGGATGGGTGGAGGAGTGGATGGATGCAAGAGGCCACGCTCTGGCAATCATCCAATCATCCATTCATCCACCCATCCAGTCTTCAGTGCATGGCCAGACCACCGCTGACGTCCACCGTCGCGCCGGTCATGTAGCTGGCCCGATCGGACGCCACGAACACCACCACGCTCGCCACCTCGTCCACGCTGCCGATGCGGTGCATCGGCACGCGGCTCTCGAACTTCTCGCGATTCGCGTCAATGACCTCCTTCAGCATTTCGGTGTACATCAGGCCAGGGGCCACGCAGTTCACGGCGATGCCGTGGGGCGCCATCTCGCGGGCGAGCGAGATGGTGAACGAGATGATCGCCCCCTTGCTCGCGTCGTAGGCCGTCTTGCCCGACTGCGAGCCGCGGAACGCCGCCTGCGACGAGATGTTCACGATCCGCCCGGTCCGCTTTGCAGCTCTGAGCCGCCGCACCATCTCGCGGCAGCACAGGAACGTGCCGGTCATGTTGATGCCGAACGCGCGCTCCCAGGTCTCCAGCGGCGTGTCGGCCGTGGGGCAGGCGGGCGCCACCGCCGCGTTGTTCACCAGCACGTCGAGCGGGCCGAGCCTCGCCTCGACCTCGTCGAACATCCGAATCACTTCGGCCTCGACCGCGATGTCGGCGAGGACCGCGATGGCCTCGACGCCGTGCTTCTCGCGTATCTCGCGCGCCGTCGCCTCGGCCTTGTCGGGGTTGCGGTGGTAGTTCACGGCCACCTTCGCCCCCTCGGCCGCGAGGCCCAGCGCAATCGCCTTGCCCAGGCCGTGCGAGGCGCCGGTGACGAGGGCGACCTTGCCGCTCAGATGCAGGTCCATTTCGGTCTCCGCAGCTCCTCATAGGACTGATAGGACGGATAGGACCGATAGGACATTGCGTGCTTGCCCGTCCCATCGGTCCTATCCGTCCTATCGGTCCTATTCCTATGGCCTCAGCACCACCCTCAACGACTCCCCACTCTACATCAGCTCGGAGGCCCTTACGAACTCGGCCAGCGGCGCCGCCACGCACCGCTGCAAATGCCTATCAGGGTCCTGGGGCGAGAACCACACGCACCCCAACGGAGCCGTCCCGGCAGTAAGGGAGAAACGGGCTCCGAGCCGCGGAGCGAAGGTTCGGGGGACGACCGGCGATCCAGGAGCCGTCGCGAACCACCCGAGACTTGCCACTCGCGGCTCCCCCCGGGTCCGCCTGGTCGCCCTCCTTGTACGGCCCATACCAGTCCTCGCACCACTCCGAGACGTTCCCGTGCATGTCGTGAAGGCCGAAGGCGTTGGCCTTGAAGGAGCCCACGGGCGCCGTGTAGAGGAACCCATCGTCCCACTTGAACCACGACATGGGCAAGTTGTCCACACTCACGCCCGGGAGTGTCTTCTTGGCCGTCAGGTCTGTGGCGTTGCACCAGCCCTTGCCTTTGTCGGCGTCGTCGCCCCACTGATACCAGGTGGTGGTGCCCCCGCGGCAGGCGTACTCCCATTCCGCCTCCGTCGGCAGACGATAGGTGGAACCCGCCGGCTTCGCCTTGTCCGTCGCATTCAGCCAATTCACAAACGCGCGCGCGTCGTTCCAGCTCACCAACACGACCGGGTGCTCATCAGTCTGCTTGCAGTACGGGTTGCGCCAACTCGCGTCCTTGACGAGATCGGCCTCCCCGTCTGCAAAGACGAACTGCACCTTGTACCCCGTGCCTTTCTCGGCATCCGTCTTGTAGCCCGCGGCGTCCACGAACTTTCGGAACTGCCCGACCGTGACCTCGTGCTTGCCCATCCAGAAGGCTTTGGAGAGCGTCGTCTTGTGGGCCGGCTTCTCGTCGGCGAAGAACTCCTCCTTGATCTCCGGCCACTTCGCCAGCACGGCCTTGATTTCTGCGTCCGTGCTCCCCATCGTGAACGTGCCCGCGGGAACGAGGACGAAGGTCATCTTCACCCCGCCGCCGAGGTCCACCACCCGCTCCTTGCTCTCCTTGCCACATCCGCCGGTCAGCGCGGCCAGCAAGGCCAACGCCGCCCGAGCGAGCGCCACTGCCCTCATGTCCGCATCCTCCGTCCTGGACCTCCCGCGGGTTCGGAGCCCGCGGGAGGTTGGGAGTTCACAGCATGGCAGGCGATGGCCCCCTTGTCAACCTGCCGAGCCGCTCCGGGCGAAGGTGGCCACCTTGACGGGGCTGGGAGCGGGGCGCCGGACGCGGAATGGTCACCGCAAGTGCCGATGGCCGCAGCCTTTATGGCGTCGGCCCCTCGGCTGGCGGACTTGCTTCAAGATGGCCAACCCCTATTGCGCGCGCGTGGCCACCTTGGCCATCTTGAACATCTCGGCGGCCCACGCCACGGGCTACGGCGTGAGCACCACGCGGAGCGATTCGCCGCTCTGCATGAGGGCAAAGGCCCGCTCGAAGTCGGCCAGCGGCAGCACGTGGGTGGCCAACTTGTCCATCGGCACCGAGCCGCCGGCGATCAGGGCGACGGCCCGCTGCACCTGGGACGGCGTGGAGTCGCTCGTGCCGACCATTTTCAGCTCGTTGTAGTGGAGCGGCCGGCTGTCAATCGAGAGCAGGCTGCCGCCGGCGGGCAGCGAGGCGAAGAGGCACACGACGCCGCGCTTGCGCACGAGGCCAATCGCCTGCTCCTGCGGCTTGGCGGCAGGCGCGGCCACGATGCACACGTCGGCTCCGAGGCCGCCCGTCATGTCCTTCACCACTTTCGCAAGGTCCTCGGCGGCGGGGTTCACCAGGCGGTCGAAGCCAAAGGCTTCGGCCTGCCGCAGGCGCGCCTCGTTGATCTCGGCGAGGATGATCCTCGCGGCGCCGAACTCGCGGGCGATGCAGGCGTTCATGATGCCCATCGGCCCGGCACCCACGACGGCCACTGTGTCCCCCTTCTGGATGCCGCAGTTCTCGGCGGCGTTGACGCAACAGCTCAGCGGCTCGGCGAGGGCCGCGTGCTCGGGCTTGACGGTCTTGGGCACCTTGACGGCGTGGCCGTTGCGGAGCGCCCGCTCGGGCACGACGACGTACTCGGCCATGCCGCCCTCGTACTTGAAGCCCATGGCCGCCATGTCCACGCACAGATTCGTCCAGCCCCGCTGGCAGTAGGCGCAGGCGCCGCACGAGACCGACGTGGCCATCACGATCCGGTCGCCGACAGCGAAGCCGCCTGTCTTGGAGCCAATGGTGTCCACGATCCCGGTGAACTCGTGGCCGATGATCCGCGGCGGCGTGATCTTCGGGTTGCCGTGCAGAAACGACTTCAGGTCGGTCCCGCACACGGCGCAGGCGTCCACCTTCACACGGATCTCGGCCTCGCCGCATGCCGGCTCGGGCACCTGCTCGAGGCGAATGTCGCCGGGGCCGCGGTAGATCAGCGCGTTCATGGGAAGGGACCCAAGGGACCCAAGGGACGCGGATCAATAGCCGGTGCCGGCGTCCGGCGCGCCGTCGAGGACCTTTTCGGTCGAGCCGACGCCGAGGCGCTTGCAGCCCTGGTTGAGGTAGCCGATGGCAGTTTCCCACGTGCGGACGCCGCCCGAGGCCTTCACGCCCATGGTCTTGCCGACCGTCTTCAACATGATGTCTATCACTTCGGGCGTGGCGCCGCCGTCGGCGAAGCCGGTCGAGGTCTTCACGAAGTCGGCGCCCGCCGCCTCGGCCAGCTTGCAGGCCGCGGCCACCTGCTCGAGCGTGAGGAAACAGGTCTCCAGGATGACCTTCACGAGCACGCCCTTCGGCTTCGCCACGGCCACGACCGCCTCGATGTCCTTCTGCACGAAGGCGTAGTCGCCCGAAAGGAACTTGCCGACGTTCATGACCATATCCAGCTCGTCGGCGCCATCCTCGATGGCCAGCTTCGCCTCGAGAGCCTTCACCTCGGAGCGGTTCGAGCCGTGGGGGAAGCCGATCACGCAGGCCACGGTCGTGGAGCTGTCCTTGAGCGTCTTCGCGGCCAGAGCCACGTCGGTCGGCCGCACGCAGAAGTTCCCCACGCCCCGCGCGTCGCACATCTTCGCGTTCGCCACAATGTCGGCGTCCGTGGCGACAGGCTTGAGCACGGCATGATCTATGACCTTGGCCACCTGTTCACGTGTGTATGCCATGTTCTCCAGTCTCCTGTCTTCTCTGATCACGCGTCACGCATCACGCGTTCCTCAATGCATCTCTCTGCCGCCGGTGACGTTGATCGCCTGCCCGGTCATGTAGTCGGCCCCCTCGGAGGCCAGGAACAGTGTGACGGCCACCACGTCCTTGATCGCGGCGAGGCGGCCGAGCGGCACCTTGGCGGTGAACTTCTTGATGATCTCGTCCCTCGAGAGGCCGAGGTTCTTCACGTAGCCGGCCGACACGTGGCTCCACACGCCGGTCTCGAGCACGATGCCGGGGCAGAGGCAGTTGACGTTGATATGCGAGTCGGCCAGCTCGCAGGCGAGGGCCTGGGTGAAGCCGATGATGGCTGCCTTCGCCGCCGAGTAGTGGCTCATCAGGGCCGAGCCGGTCTTGCCCGACTTCGACGAGAAGTTGACGATCTTCCCGTACTTCCGCGCCTTCATCAGCGGCACGACGTGCTTTGTGAAGAGAAACGTGCCCTTGCAGTTGACGGCGAACACGGCGTCCCAGTCGTCCGCCGTGAGGTCTTCGACCTTGCCCTGACCGACGATGCCAGCGACGTTGACCAGGATGTCCACCTGGTTGCCGAATGCCTTGGCCGCGGCGGCGACGACGGCCTTGACTTGCTCCTCCTTCGTCACGTCGGCGGCGAGGCCAAGCGTGCCGCCGCCGATCTCCTGCGCCGCGGCGTCCACCGCCTCCTGCCTGAGGTCGGTGAGGAACACGCGGGCGCCGCCCTGGGCGAATGCGGCGGCGATCCCCTTGCCGATGGCGCCCGCGGCGCCGGTCACCAGCGCGGTCCTGCCAGCAAAGTCCATGCGTCTCTCCTTGACGGTCTGGGATATCGGCGGGCTATAGGCTACATGATGGTCACGATTTCTGCAAGGCGCGCTGCTTGACAGCCCCGCCCGCTCTCGCTACCATCTTGGTACGGGTGTGTGCGCCTGAACTCGGTTACCCTTTGGAGGAGCTTGCGGTGAAGAAGCTGCTGGCCGTGGCGTTGCTGGGCACCCTCGTGGCGATGGGTTGCGCGAGGGTGGTCGTCCCCGCCAAGGTGACCGCCATCGAGCTGCCCGACGAGTACAACACCCCCGACGGCATGGCGGTGGACAAGGGGGGCAACATCCTGCTGTCGTGCCCGAACTTCAACGACGACAAGCCGGGCGCCTTCATCCTGAAGATTGACAAGGACGACAAGGTGAGCGAGGTGGTGAAGCTGCCCGAGCACCCCGACACGAAGAAGCCCTGCGGCCCGCTGGGCATTGACGTCGGGCCGGACGGCCATCTCTACGTCGCCGACAACCAGTCGTTCACCACGCCCGAGCACAAGTCGCGCCTGCTGCGCGTCGTGATGAAGGGCGGCAAGGCCGAGAAGGTCGAGGTCCTGGTCACCGGCTTCATTATGGCCAACGCCGTCGCCTGCCACGGCGACTCGGTCTACGTCACCGAGAGCAAGTTCAGCACGGACCCGACGCCGCCGATGCGCAGCGGCGTCTGCCGCTTCAAGCTCTCCGAGCTGAAGGGGGGCAAGCCGATCGCCCTGAAGCCGAACGGCGGCGACCCGCACGTGTGCGCCCGCCTGAAGACGGAGAACATGGACTGGGTGGGCGCGAACGGCATGGGCTTCGGCGCCGACGGCACGATGTACGTGTGCAACTTCGGCGACGCCAAGCTCGAGGCCCTCACCTTCAACGCCGAGGGCAAGATCACCTCGCACACCATGGTCGCCAGGCTCCACGGCATGAAGTCCTGCGACGGCATGAAGGTGTGCCCCAAGACGGGCGACGTCTACATCGCCGACTTCCTCGGCAACGCCGTCCACAAGGTGGATCCCAAGACCGGCGCGATCACGACCATCGCCAAGAACGGCAACACCAGCGGCCGGAAGGGCCGCCTCGACCGGCCGTCCGAGCCGTGCCTCCGCGGCAACAAGCTCTACGTCGCCAACATTGACCTGCCGCTCGCCGGCAATCGGTTCGACAAGCCGCACACGATCACGGTCATCGAGCTTGAGGAGTAGTGACACGGGGGATGAATGGATGGGTGGATGAATGGATGGATGAAAGAGAGAAGGAGCGATGGCCTGTCTTCTCTCTCATCCAATCATCCATTCATCCAACCATCCCCCATCAACCATCGGGGACCGCAATGAACCGCGTTGCATCCTGCGTATGGGCGTGGACCGCCCTGATTCCCCTCGCCCTCGCCGCCCAGGACCAGGGCCTCGAGCTGGAAGAGGCCAAGCAGCCCCAGGCGGGCGAGGTCTACGTGAAGAAGGCCACCTGGGCCGAGACGATGGCCGCGACGCGCGCGAGCTACCTCCGGTGGCTCGCCGACGCCAGCAAGGGCGACGGCGCTACGGCCTTCAAACCCTGGAACAGCGGCCCGGTCGCCGGCGACGGCCCGGGCAAGCAGGTGTCGGTGAGCGTCGCGGGGCTACAGACGATGCGCCTCGTCGCCACGCTCGACGGCGGCGGCGGCAACTGCCACATCTGGGGCGACGCCCGCCTCATCGCCAAGGACGGCAAGGAGACCCGCCTCAGCGCGCTCAAGCCCATCGCCGTCACCGTCGGCTGGGGCCAGCTCCTCCGCGACAAGAACTGGCAGAACCACACGCTCCAGATCGGCGGCAAGAAGTTCCAGCACGGCATCTGGGTCCACTCCAATAGCGACGTGTCCTACGCTCTCGGCGGCCGCTACGAGCGCTTCGAGGCCTGGGTGGGCATGGACACCGACCGCGCGAAGGGCGTGGCCCGCTTCCAGGTGCTCTCGGGCACGAAGGACATCTTGCCCGGCGTCTGGCGGCAGCTCGCCGCCGACTTCCCGGCCCCGTGCGGCTGGCTGGCGCAGGACCTCGCCCGCGACCAGCATCTCGCGTGGTTCCAGGCGCGCGACAACGCGCAGCTCGAGCACGGCACGTTCAACCGCGTCATCGTCGGCCTCGGCCCCAGCGGCGAAGCGCTCCGCAAGGAGATCGCCGAGTTGCTGAAGGCGCCCACGCCGCCCGGCGACGCCCGCTGGCTCGGCCTCTACGCCCGCGCGTGCGCCCAGCGCGACGCCCTCGCCGCCGTCGAGGAGATCAAGCTGCCCACCGTCCGCCAGTCCATCGAGAAAGACCTCGCCGCCCTCGCTGCCGCGAAGGCCCCCGCGGAGGACCCCCGCTGGCGCGAGCTGGCGGCCAAGGCGACGCGCTACGCCGAGGCCCTCAAGCCCCTGGGCAACATCACCCTCGCCACGCTCCGCCCCTCCATCGAGGCCCTCGCCGCCGCCTTCCCCAAGCGCTACGCCGCTAAGGACGCGCTGCTCAAGCAGCTCGCCGAGAACGAGCAACTCTGGGCCAGCGTCGCCGAGCGCGTGCTCAAGGGCGACGAGGCGGCCCTCCAGCAGATCCCCGACCTGCGCGACAAGGTCGCCGGCCTCTGGCTGGCGATCCGCCTCGGCTACGCCAGCGTCGAGGAGTTCGCTGCCGCTCCGCCCACGCCCGAGATGGTAAAGGAGTGGGAGGCGCAGTTCGCCGCCCTCCAGGCCGACATGGCGAACAAGGGCCACTTCGCCCGCGTCGCCCCTGAGGCCTATCGGGTGGAGGCCCTCATCGCCGGGACCGACCGCGATCCCGCCGACATCGTGCTCCGCCGCACCGCGGCCCTCCTGGCCCACCTGAAGAGCATGCCCGGCGCGCCCGACCTCGCCCCTCTCGAGCAGCAGCTCGCCGAGCTTCAGGCGGCCAGCGACAAGATCGATCCCAAGTGCGCCGACGCGCGCTACGCCCTCTTCGCCCAGGCCTGCCGCATCCGCCGCCGGGTCGCCTTCGCCAACCCGCTCCTCACCTTCGACAAGCTCCTCTTCATCAAGCACCACCGCTCGCTCTACAACCACATGTGCGACCAGTACTATGGCATCACCGCCCACCCCGGCGGCGGCCTCTACGTCCTCCAAGACCCCTTCGGCCCAAAGCCCACGGTGCAGGATGTCCTCGCCAAGTCGGTGGTCGAGAAGGGCCGGCTCAAGGGCGAGAAGCTCCTCGGCGGCCCGCCCAACCAGCCCCGGGCCTCCTACAACGGCGGCGGCGGCCGCAGCGGCCCCGAGGCCCAGGGCGGCTGCTTCCTCTCGCCCGACCTCTCCTACGACGCGAAGCAGATTCTCTTCGCTTTCGTCGAGTGCAAGGGCCGGCCCACCCACGAGAGCCACACCGACGCCTCGAAGGGCCACTGGGACCCAGGCTGGGCGTGGCACGTTTTCAAGGTGAACGCCGACGGCACCGGCCTCGAGCAGCTCACCGACGGCACGTTCAACGACTTCGACCCCTGCTGGCTGCCCAACGGCCGCACCGCCTTCATCTCCGAGCGCCGCGGCGGCTACCTGCGCTGCGGTCGCGTGTGCCCCACCTACACCCTCTACGACATGGCGGCCGACGGCTCCGACATGCGCTGCCTCAGCCCCCACGAGACCAACGAGTGGCACCCCAGCGTGACCCACGACGGCCGCATCATCTACACCCGCTGGGACTACGTGGACCGCCACGGCTGCACCGCCCACATGCCCTGGATCACCACGATCGACGGCCGCGACAGCCGCGGGATACAGGGCAACTTCGCCCCCCGCAACCAGCGGCCCGACATGGAGCTGGACATCCGCGCTATCCCCAACTCCCACAAGTTCGTCTCCACCGCCGCGCCCCACCACGGCCAGGCCTACGGCTCGCTCGTCCTCATTGACCCCCGCATCCCCGACGACGATGCGATGGGGCCGGTCCGCCGCATCACCCCCGAGGTGGGCTTCCCCGAGAGCCAGGGCGGCGCCCAGGTCTACGGCACCGCCTGGCCCCTCAGCGACGACTACTACCTGTGCGTCTACGACGCCAAGATGCGGCCCGGCGCGGGCCGGCAGGGCAGCTCCTACCTGCCCGGAAACTACGGCATCTACCTCGTGGACGCCTTCGGGAACAGGGAGTTGATCTACCGCGACCCCGACATCGCCTGCCTGAGCCCCATGCCGCTCGCCCCGCGGCCCAAGCCACTTGAGACGATCGAGCTGGCCTCCCAGCACCGCCACACCACGTCCGCCCCACAGTTCGCCGAGGGCAAGCCGAACCCCGAGGCCACCCTCACCGTCCTCAACGTCTACAACAGCCGCCGGCCCTGGCCCGAGGGCATCAGGATCACGGCCCTGCGCGTCTTCCAGGTCCTCCCGATGTCAGTCCCCTCTGGCGGTCCGCCCCACGAAACCGGCGTGCGTCTGCCCGAGGCCGGCGACTCGGTCGTGCCCTGCCGCTACGTGCTGGGCACCGTGCCCGTCGAGGCCGACGGCAGCGCGCACTTCGTCGTCCCCGCCAACATCGAGCTCTTCTTCCAGGCCCTCGACGAGCGCGGCCTCGCCGTCCAATCCATGCGTTCGGGCACCTACCTGCTGCCGGGCGAGAAGCTGTCGTGCCAGGGCTGCCACGAGACCCAGGGCCGCGCGCCCGACGCCACGCGGGCCGCCCCCATGGCCATCCGCCGCGAGCCCTCGCGCCTCACCCCCGACGTGGACGGCTCGAACCCCTTCAGCTACCCGCGCCTCGTGCAGCCCGTGCTCGACCGCAACTGCGTGCCGTGCCACACGAAGAACCGCGACAAGAAGGCCCCCAACCTCGGCAAGGAACCGCTCACCCGCAACTGGTATGCGTCCTACGCCACCCTCGTGCGCTACGGCTACACGACCTATAAGGACAGCTACCGCACAACCCCCGGCGCCTTCGGCGCCCGCGGCTCCAAGCTCTTCGAGATGCTCGAGAAGGGCCACAACGACGTCAAGCTCTCGCCCGAGGACTTCCACCGCCTGACCCTGTGGCTCGACTGCGTCTCGATGTTCTACGGCGTCTTCGAGCGCGAGGGCGGCCAGGTCCAGCTCAGCGGCGGCATCGCCAAGCCGACCCTGGAGTGAACCCGGACCGAGCTTGAGGCCCTCTGGCGCCAGGACTACAATGCTGGTAGTTTGCGCATCGTGTGGCCGCCGGGTTCCCCGCTCCCCGTATTCTCCAGGCGGGCCCTCCGGCAGACGGCGGCCCCGGGGCCCGCGTACAAGAGGATTGGCCAGTGAGTGATCAGAAGCCCGCGGCGGCCCTGCTTTTCACGGTTGGCTACGAGGGAAAGACCGTCGACAGCTTTCTCGACCTGTTGACCGGAAGCGCTGTCACGGTGCTAGTGGATGTTCGCGAGCTCCCCTTGAGCCGGAAGCCGGGTTTCTCGAAGACCCGACTCCAGAAGATCCTTGCAGATCATGGGATCGAGTACGTCCCGATGCGGTCCCTCGGGAGTCCCCGCGACCTCCGTGAGGAACTCCGCGAAGGGGGAGACTACGGAACATTCTTTGCTGGTTACCGAGAACACCTCGGCCGACAAGATGGCCCACTGGCAACACTCACAGGGCTCCTGAGCGAGCAGGCTGTATGCCTCATGTGCTATGAGGCAGATCCCGCTAGGTGCCACCGCAGTGCGATTGCCGTGGAGTTGAAGAAGGCCAATGGGATGTCCATGGAGGTCCAGCACCTATGACAGCCGCAGGGAGGGAGAAGCGCAGAGTCCTCATCACGGTCAAGACCTACCCACAGCCAAGCATGAAGTATGAGGAGACCGTTTGCGTTGCGGGGATTGATGTCGATTCCCTGCAATGGGTACGGCTCTACCCTATTCAGTTCCGTGACCTGCCCTCCGACCAACGGTTCAGGAAGTACCAAGTCGTGAGCCTACGTGTGGAGAAGCACCGCCAGGACTCACGACCGGAAAGCTACCGGCCAGACTACGATTCCCTGACAGTCGAGGAGTTCGTCCCGGCTGGCGGGGAATGGCCAGAGCGCAGGAGGATCGTCGAGCCGACCCTGAGTGACTCCATGTGCGCTATCCAAGCCGAGCATGAGGCTACGAACAAGTCACTCGGTTGCTTCCGCCCAGGCAAGGTGCAGGACTTCATCGTCGAGGACGACTCCCCACAGTGGGAGGGCAAGCAGCGGAGTGCGCTCCAGCAGCTACCGCTATTCGAGACTGGGAGGCAGCCATTGGAGAAGGTCCCCCTGAAGTTGTCCTACAGGTACCGGTGCAGAGGCAGCACTTGCTCCGGCCACCGCCAGTCGTTTCTCGACTGGGAAGCATACCAACTGTATCGTAACCTCAACGCCAAGGGCGAATCGCCAGACGCCATCAAGCAGAAGATCCGCGAGAAGTTTCTCGACGATCTGTGCGGTTCATCAAAGGACACGCTCTTCTTTGTTGGCAACCATTCCAGCCATCCGGCCTCGTTCATGGTGCTTGGCGTCTTCTACCCATTACGGCGGGAGCCGACCCTGTTCGACACGTTGGGCATTCAGAAGGAGACGTAGACAATGCGTAGCGTGAGACTTGTGGCGTTAGTGGCGTTGGCGTTCGTGGGCGCGGCCGCGGCCGGCGAGGCCGACGAGGGGTTCAAGCCGCTCTTCGACGGCAAGTCGCTCGACGGCTGGAACGGCGACCCCGAGCTGTGGAAGGTCGAGGACGGCTGCATCGCCGGCTCGAGCGACGAGAAACAGCTCAAGCACAACACGTTCCTCGCCACGACGAAGCCCTACAAGAACTTCGTCCTCAAGGCGAAGTTCAAGCTCCGCAACCACAACTCCGGCGTCCAGGTGCGCAGCAAGCAGCACCCCGACTACGTCGTCAAGGGCTACCAGCCCGACATCGCCGAGTCCCGCTACACCGGCATCCTCTACGAGGAAGGCGGCCGCGGCATCCTCGCCGACGTGAAGCCCGCCGAGGTGGCCAAGGCGGTCAAGAAGGGCGACTGGAACCAGTACGTCATCACCTGCGACGGCCCGAAGATCAAGATCGAGCTGAACGGCACGACCACCGTGGACTACACCGAGAAGGACCCCGCGAAGGGCGCGGCCGAGGGCATCATCGCCTTCCAACTCCACGCCGGCCCCAAGATGAAGGTCTGGTTCAAGGACGTCGAGATCAAGGAACTGCCGTAGCCTCTTGAATCGTCGTCGTCCTCGTCGTCGAACCGGAAGGAGACCATAGAATGCCCGAGAAGCACGAGCAGGGCGGGGTCGGCCGCCGCGACTTCCTGGCGGCAGCGACTGCAATGGGGGCGTTCGCCGCAGGGGGCGTCGCCGCCGCGGCCGAGCCCAAGGCGCCCGCCAAGGGTGACCGCAAGATTGACCTCAGCGTCAACATGGAATTCGTCCGCCACGCCGACAAGTCGTTCGAATACGGCGCGAAGAGGGCGGCCGAGCTGGGCTATCGCTACATCGAGCCCTGCTTCCTCATGGGCACCTGCCTGCTGAGCGCCGCGGGCTACTGCCACGTGCAGTCGTTCGACCTCGACCCGAACTACTTCAAGGGCCTCTGCGACGGCCTCAAGCTCAAGCTCTCCGGCCTCAGCTCGCACTCCGACCTGCTCGACACCCGCGTCGGCGTCGAATACGCCCGCAAGGGCATCCTCTACGCCCGAGCCCTCGCCAATCTCGGGCTCTTCGACACCCCGCCCGTCGTGATGATCTGCGAGACGATGAATCAACCCAAGTGGATGACGCCCGACGACGCCTATGCCATCATGAAGACGAACCTGCGGCCCATGCTCGAGTGCTGCGCCGACAACGGCATCTACCTCGGCGTCGAGCCCCACGGCCCCTACACGGCCAAGAAAGCCTCGATGCTCCGCATCCTCGAACTGCACGACAGCCCCTGGCTGCGCGTCAACTTCGACACCGGCAACTCCTTCCTCGCCGGCGAGGACCCCTACGCCTTCCTCGAGGCGGTCAAGAGCAAGGTCGTCCACGTCCACGGCAAGGACATCGAGGTCAAGCAGGCCGAGGCCGAGCGCGGCAAGGTCACGGGCACCGCCGTCGGCTGCGCCTGCGGCGACGGCGTGATTGACTGGAAGAAGGTCATTGCCATCCTGCGTTCCGTCAACTACCAGGGCATTCTCAGCGTCGAGTGCGGCACCGAGGAGCAGGCCGAGCGCAGCCTCAAGCACCTCCGCCCCCTGCTGGCGTGACAGGTGACGAGTCCGCGCGCCGCAACTCAGCACCCGGGGTTTGGTTGCCGGTTGACATGCCTGCATGTGGCGCCTATAATGCAGGCAGACGGAAGGAGCTTGGCATGCAGTACACATTGCGGGGGATACCGAAGAAGGTGGACTCCGCCCTTCGCCGCAAGGCGAAGCAGGAGGGACTCAGCATCAACAAGGCAGCGGTCCGCGCCATCGCCCACGGCCTTGGCCTGGCGGAGGGGCAACCCGTGTATCACGACCTCGATGATCTGGCGGGCACCTGGGTCGAGGACCCCGCTTTCGACCGCGTTGTGCGCGAGATGGACACGGTGGACCCCGACCTCTGGCGGTGACCGACTCAATGCGAATCATTCTGGACACCAATCGCTATCGAGATTTCTGCGCCGGTGTGCCCGAGGTCCTGGAGCGCTTCCGTGCCGCGGAGCGCATCTTCCTCCCATTCGTCACCCTGGCCGAACTGCGCGCCGGCTTCCTCTGCGGCATGCGCTCCGCCGAGAACGAACGCGTCCTGGCGCGCTTCCTGAACCGTCCAAGGGTCGCCGTGCTCTTCCCCGACGAGGACACCACCCGTCATTACGCCCAGATCTTCCGTCAGTTGCGCGAGCAGGGCACGCCGATCCCGACCAACGACATCTGGATCGCCGCGCTTACCGAGCAGCACGGCCTGCTGCTCTACTCGCGCGACGGCCATTTCGATGCGCTTCCCCAGCTCCCCCGCCTCCCCTGACCCGGTAGATACGTGGCGTATCCTTCTCTCTCTGCGGCAAGTCAGGAGGTGTTCAGGTGTGCGATGGCATCACCTTTCTTACAGCAAGCGGCGTTGAGCACACGTTGCCTCTCACAGACGCGGCTGATACCCCAGGTGGGTTTGACTGCATGCCCTCTGGCGGTGGCGTGTACTGCCTGTCTGTATCCTATCCTGGCGACAGTGTTCAGGATGTCCTCTCCGAATACCGATCAAGCGATCTCTATCGGGCGCTCGCCCAGTTGGATGCCGCTTCGGAGGCGTTCTTCAATCTTGTTGCCGACGAGAGGGGCGAGGAGGCAAGACTGAAGGAAGAGTACAGGAGGGCACATGGTGGTGAGTTGCCGCCGCTGATGGAGCGGTAAGCCCCGGCGGTCCGGGGCCAGCTTAACCTATCTCGGAGGGTGCATGCGGCTCGCAAGGCATTGGGGAGCTTGGCGGGCAGGACGCAAAGAGGAGCCTCCCCTTCTCCACCGCCGTGTGGATGACGTTGCAGCGCACCGTGGACCACTTCGCCAGTTCGGAGTCCGTGCAGACGATGATGTCCACGGGCAGGCACATTCCCCAAAGGCTCTTGCGGCCAAGGCGGGCAAGCTCGCGCGGCGGTGTCGCCGTGTCGGGCACGACGACCAGGAGGTCCATGTCGCTGTCGCCGTCGGCGTCGCCGCGCGCCTGGGAGCCGAACAGGTAGACCCGGCTGGGGCGCAGGGCGTCGGTCGGCCTCCGCGTGATCTCGCCGAGCAGCTCTTCCGAGCATTCCTTTATCGCAGCGGCTCCTTCACCGGTATGATACGCCGGCGCTCCTTCCCTGTCAATAGGGCGGCGGCCCGGGGTGCGTGTAGTCTCCTTCGAGACAGGTGGCCGCGTTCTGAGCCTCCGAAGGAG
>Ga0307380_10002762_pt1 | contig 24565 bp, 26 predicted proteins | sample UN3MG_FD_202239 | JGI IMG/M metagenome (GOLD analysis project Ga0307380, IMG submission 202239) | Soil microbial communities from Risofladan, Vaasa, Finland - UN-3 | ecosystem: Environmental > Terrestrial > Soil > Coastal area > Acid sulfate soil | place: Finland: Risofladan, Vaasa | collected... | reverse complement strand
CCGTGACAGCCGTCACTGAGGGCCGGGCGGGTCTTGGGCATAGTGGGGTCAACAACGGGGGACGCACCGAGCCCCCTCATTCACATTCCGAAAGGACCGAACCGATGAAGAAGACCCTGATCGCTCTCGCCGCCGCCGCCACCGTCTCGCTTGGCGCCATTGGCGTTGCTTCCGCCGCTTCTACGGCCACGTCGGCCGCCAGCCTCGACATCACCGTCAAGACCGGCGTTTCGACCCAGGAAGTCGGCTACTACCACAATCGCTTCTATGGCAACTACGGCTACCACTACCAGTACTGCAAGCACCTCTACTACAAGGGCTGGGTGCTGGATTCCCGCCGGGCCCAGATCGAGTATCTCCGTCACTGCCGCTACAAGTACAACTACTAAGCCCTACCAGCGAGTACGACGCTAAATAGCGGCGGTCCGTCATACGACGGGCCGCCGTTTTCTCGTGGGGGGACAGAATGAAGCGGTTAGACCGTATCCTGCGGCACCGGCGCGCGGAACCGGATCGCCTCGGCGGCGACACGGTGGAACTTGCGGCCTTCGGGCCAGTCCTCGTCCTCGACCAGTTCGAACACATGAAATGTGTCGTTGGCGGGATCGCAGTTGCAAAGGGTTATGAGCTCGGCGCGCGCGGCGTCGTCGGCCATCCGGACCGAGACAGAGCTCAGATAAACCGGCAGCGCCATATAGAGCACATCGTCGAAGACGATCTCCAGATCGACCCATCCGCTCGAATCGCTGCCGCCATGCAAGGTTAGTCGGTCGCCCTCAAACGCCCGGACGACAAAGTCGGTCGGGCAGTGCGGAGCGATTTCGCAGAGAACCTCGTCGGCTGTCTTCCGGGCCTCGGCGGTCATCGAGGCCTCAAGGGTTGCGCCCTGCGCAATCTGGGGTGATCACTATCGGGCTCATAGATACTCCTTGGCGAAATCCGCGCAGGCGGCACCGACGATGCCCAAGTGGTCGGGGTTGTCGTAGAGCGACATGTGCGAGGCGTCGCCGCCGACCTGGACCAGCTTCTTGCGCGGGCTCGGGATCTCGTTGAAGGCCGGCACTTCGAGCTCGGTCATGGTGATGTCGTCATACCAGGAGGTCACCATCAGCGTGGGCTGGTGGATGATCCGCCGCATGAAGGGGCGCACGTCGTACATCATCGCCAGCTCCACGCTGCGCACCGTGGTCCAGTGCTCGTGGTTGGGCGCCACGGTCTCCTTGAACTTCTTGAAGACCGGCCAGGTTTCCGGCGCCGGCCAGGCGGACGGTTTGTCGTGCGGATGCGCCGAATGCGCCATGACGCCGTCCTTGCCGCTGCGGAAACGCTCCTCGCGGTCGGCCTCGATGGCGGCCCAGCGCTCGCGCAGGCCGACATTGGAGTTGGCGCGCAGCGCCGTGTACCAGCCGTCGATCATCGGCACGACCGAGATCAGCAGCCGCACCCGGCGGTCCATCGCGGCGACCGGAAAGACGTGGCCGCCGGCATAGGATATGCCCCAGACGGCGATGCGGGCCGCGTCGACATCGTCGCGGCCGCTCACATAAGTGACCGCGTTGATCATGTCGAAGATCTGCTCCCAGGGGCTGATGTGCTGGCGCGGCTCGCCCTCGCTGTCGCCCAGATTGCGGTTGTCGAAGGCCAGCGCGGCAAACCCGGCATCGACGAAGAACTGGGCGTATTCGGGCTGGATCAGCTCCTTGACGTAGCACCAGCCGCCGCCCATGACGACGGTGGGCCAGGGCGGCTCCACGCCTTCGGGCGTGTAGAAGTGGCCGGCCAGCGTGAGGCCGTCGCTCGAAAACTCAACATCCTGTCGTGCCATGTCACCCTTATCCTTCCGCCTGTCTTTCCGCCCGGAATTATCGGCCTTTTAGTCAAATATTAGCGAAGCTTAATAGGAAATTATCTTCGCGCTCATAATTTCGACAGGCACCGGACCGGCTGCGCTGGGTGGCGCTCGGCGACTGCTGCTCCACGGAAAGCTAGGGAGAAACAGCATGGATGCGATCGAGACCATGCAGTGCCTCAGCCCGAATAACCAGAGCGTGCTCGAATATTGGCTTGCGAAAGCCGGGGAGCGGGCGATGGCGTCGCGCGCGGACCTCGATCCGGTGATCGATCTGCCGAAGCTGACGATGCATATGTTCCTGGTCGATGTCGAACGCGGCGCGAGGCGCTTTCGTTTTCGCCTCGTCGGCACCGGCGTGGTCGACCATGTCGGCAGGGATATGACCGGCAAGTATCTCGACGAGCTGTTCGACCACGCGAAGCACTACATCGAGACAAAGGAAGACTATCTCGAGGTGGTCCGCCACAAGGCGCCGCGTCTGGGCGTGGTGCGCTTCTTCTCCGATATGCGGGGCATGACGGCGAACTACGAGCGGCTGCTGCTGCCGCTTTCCGACGATGGTCGCCGCGTCAACCTGCTCTTCGGCTCATGCAGCCCGCTGAGCGCCAGAATGCTGAGCGACAAGGGGTACTCCGCCAACGATCGAAACGGCCGCCAGGTCGCCTGAAAGTAACCGGCTTCCCGGCGACGGAACTTGCATAGCCGCCGCATGATCCGTTTCACTCCGCGCTAATTCACCCAGGGCCATGCCTTGCTGCCGCGCTTGATGCGGCCCATCACCAGGGTGACGTTGTCGGACCCGGCGCCGGCCCGCGCCTCGGCGGTCGTGACCAGCGCGTGGGCGGCGGTGTCGAGATCGTCGGCCATGGCCGCATCGACCATCTCCTGAGGCTCGACATGGCTCCACAAACCGTCGGTGCACAGCACGATGCTGTCGCCGTGGCGCAGGGTCGCCTCGCCGGTCACCAGCTTGGGCGGATCGAAGCCGCCGAGACTGCCGGTGATGACCGAACGGTCGGGATGTTTGAGGGCTTCGGCCTCGTCGATCTCGCCCATATCGACCAGAAGTTGGACCAGCGACTGATCCTTGGTGCGCTCCACCAGCTCGTGGCCGCGAAAGCGGTAGAGCCGCGAATCGCCGACCGACACCCAATGCCCTTCATTGCCATGCGCGAAGAAGGCGGTGACGGTGGCGCGCGGGCCGCTGTCGGGATCGGGGGTCATGGCGCGGATCGTCTGGTGACCGGACAGCGCGATGTCGCGCATCAGGGCGGGGCCGTCCAGATCGCGCGCGTCGACGTGCTGTTGCATCATTACCCGGGCGCAGTCGATGACCGCCGCCGCCGCCGCGCTGCCGCCGGCGCGGCCGCCCATGCCGTCGGCGACCACCAGCAAACAGGTGCGCGCGTCGTCGAGCACGAAGGCTTCGCCGCGATCCTGCTGCTCGGCGCGTCCGCCGATGCTTTGGGCCTGACCGATCTCCCAGCGCCGCATGCGGCCGATCCTCCCTGTCTGGACTTTAGCCAGTATGTTACCCCAAAGCCGGTGCGGGCGCGCTAGGCCACGTTGCTGTAACATGCAGATGACGGTCGACCGTTTGCTGCCAATTTGAGCTCGGCGTGATATCGCTTCTGGAGAATGCGGACATGAGCGAGACCGACGGTCTGATCTTCGCGGTGGTCTTCGACGGCCAGGGCGGCGGCCACGAGGTCGAGTGGGACGGCATCGCCGCGTGGAAGCCGGCGGACGGGACGCTCTGGGTTCACATCAATACCGATGGCGCGCGCGCCAATGACTGGGTGCGCAGCGAAAGCGGTGTGGCGCCCGCGATCGCCGACACTCTGCTCGCGCCGGGCGATCACCGCCCCCGCGTGCAGACAAGCGACTCGAGCCTGCTGGCGATCCTGCGCGGGGTGAATTTCAATCCAGGCGCCGATCCCGAAGATCTGATCGGGCTCCATATGTGGATCGAGGAGCGCCTGATCGTCTCGGTGCGCCGCCGCCGGGTGCGCTCCGGCCAGGCGATCCGCGAACGCTTGGCCGAGAACAAGGGCCCGTGCGACGTGGGCGAATTCCTGGTCATGGTCGCTACGCTGTTGCTCGAGCCCCTGGCCGAGCTGGTCAGGCAGATCGACGAGCAGATCGACGCGATCGAGGAGGCGCTGGTCCGGGAATCCTACGATGAGGTCCGTGGACAGCTTCGCGAGGCGCGCCAGCTTGCGATTGTTCTGCGCCGTTATCTTTCGCCCCAGCGCGACGCGCTCGCCAAGCTCGCCACAACGCAGGTCAAATGGCTCGACGGCGAGAACCAGTCTTACATACGGGAGATTGCCGACAGCACGACCCGCTACGTCGAAGACCTCGACTCGTTGCGCGAGCGCGCCTCGGTGATCCAGGAGGAACTGACCACGCAGCTTGCCGAGCGCACCAACAAGACCATCTACGTGCTGACGATCTTCTCCGCGGTGCTGCTGCCGGCGGCCTTGCTGACCGGGCTTTTCGGCATCAATGTCGGCGGCATGCCCTGGGTCAAGAGCGAGGCCGGCTTCTGGATCGTGCTCGGCGGCGTGCCGACCCTGGCGGTGCTGGTGATCGCCTTCCTGAAACTGCGGCGGATGATATGACGTGCGCTGACCCGCAACCCGAGGAGCCGCCGGCATCGACTGGACCGTGATCGAGAAGTTCCTGACCGGCCTGTGGTCTGATGCCGTCACCGGGCTTTGGAGCATCCCGGCGGCGATCGAGCTTGGCGCGGTCATGGTCGCGCTCGGTGTCGCTTTCGTGCTCGGCCGCCGTCTCCGCGCCTATCTGGGTACCCTGACCCACGAACGCTGGCACGTCGATCTTTTGGCGCGTCTGCGCGAGGGGCTGGCATCGACCAGCGTTGTCGCGGTCTGGGCGCTGCTGTTATGGGTGATGAAGGGGGTCGCCGACGCCGCCAAATACGACGACTGGTTGCTGGAGGTGTTCGCCAGCCTCGCAACGGCCTGGGTGGTCATCCGGCTCGTCGTTCAATTTATCGCCAGTCGCTGGTGGCGCGGCACTTTCGCGCTTATCGCCTGGGTGATCGCCGCGCTCAATGTGACCGGCTTCCTCGACGAGACGACCGAGTTGTTGCGCGGCGCCAGCTTCGGTATCGGCACCGTGCAGCTCTCCGCGCTCGGTGTCGTCAAGGGCGCAATCCTGGTCGCATTGCTGCTGTGGGCCGTCCTCACCGTTTCCAGCCTGACCGAACGGCGCCTTGGCAAAGTCAACGGTTTGTCGCAATCGGCGCTGGTGCTGTTCAGCAAGCTCTTTCGCCTCACGCTCTTCACTCTGGTTTTCCTGATCGGGCTCGACACGCTGGGTGTCGATCTCTCCACCCTTGCGATTTTCGGCAGCGCGGTCGGTGTCGGCATTGGTTTCGGCCTGCAGAAAATCGTCGCAAACTTCGTCTCCGGTCTCATCATCCTGATCGACAAGTCAATCAAGCCGGGCGATGTGATCGCCGTCGGCGAGACCTACGGATGGATCGAGAAACTGCAGGCGCGCTACGCCTCGGTGCGCACGCGCGACGGCTTTGAGATCCTGATCCCTAACGAGTTGCTGATCACCGAGCGCGTGACCAACTGGTCGCATAGCGACCGGCTGGTGCGCCTGCGTATCCCGGTCGGGGTCCACTACAAATCCGACCTAGACAAGGCGCGCGCGCTCTGTTTGGAGGCGGTGGGTGAGGTCGAGCGGATCCACAAAGAGCCCAAATCCATGTGTCTTATCAAGGGCTTCGGCGACAGCTCGGTCGATCTGGAGCTGCGGGTCTGGATCCACGACCCCGAGGCCGGACGCGGCAACGTGCAGAGCGAGGTCTACGAGCGCATCTGGCGCAAGTTCATCGAGCACGGCATCGAGATCCCGTTCCCGCAGCGCGACCTGCATATCCGCTCGCCTGATGTGATCCGTGTCGAAACCCGGACCGCAGGGCAGGCCGCCGAGCCGAGCGAAAAGCCCTGACGGGCGATTGAACTGCATGCCCACGCGGCCCGTCCCGGCATTTCTTCCGCCCGGGCGCGCTGATAGACTATCCGCCGTTTTGGCGCGAAAGAGGAAACAGCAATGATCGTCGAGCAGGTCTGGACCGGAAATGCCTACCGGAACTTCAACTATCTGATCGCCTGCCCCGAGACCGGCGAGGCGCTGGCGGTCGACCCGCTCGATCACGAGAAGTGCCTCGCGCGCGCCAAGGACAAGGGCTGGGAGATCCGCCAGGTGCTCAATACCCACGAGCACGGCGACCATACCGGCGGCAACAAGGCGGTGATCGCGGCGACCGGCGCCAAGCTGCTGGCGCATGCCAACGCCAAGGGCAAGATCCCCGGCATCGATGTCGGGTTGAAGGCGGGCGACGTGATCAAGATCGGCAAGACGGTCGAGCTCGAGGCGCTCGACACGCCGGGCCACACGATGGCCCATGTCTGCTTGCTGTCGCACACCGACACGCCGGCGCTGTTCTCCGGCGATACGATGTTCAACGCCGGCGCCGGCAACTGTCACAATGGCGGCCATCCGGCCGAGCTTTACGACACCTTCGCTGAACAGCTCTCAAAGCTGCCCGATGCGACGCTGATCTATCCGGGGCACGACTACATCACCAACAATCTTGAATTCACCCTCGACCGCGAGCCCGGCAATGCGCGCGCCAAGGCGTTGTTGGAGGAGATCGGCGATCAGGACCCCGATGCCGCGCTGGTCTCGACGCTGGCGTTGGAGAAGGAAATCAACACCTTCTTCCGCTTGAGTAATCCGAGCGTGATCGCGCGGCTCCGCGAAGCCTTCGACGATTTGCCCGACGATCCCGATCCGAAAACCGTGTTCCTGAAGCTGCGCGAGCTGCGCAACAGCTGGTAGGCGCAAGCGCCTCGGAGGGGCGCCGGCGCCTGGCTGTCGCCGTACAGCGTGTGCCGGATTAACGGGGACGGAAAGAGCCGCGCCCGAGGCGCGTGCTGCCATATCGTGGGCGGCGCCCGACGGTGCCAAGACTGTTGTAAGAGCCGCCGTCGTACCGTCTTGATGTCCCTCTAACCGTACCGAGACCGTAATCGGTTCCGCTGCGGTGCCGACGCGACGTGCCACGAAGCGTGCCAAATGTGTAGTCGCTTGCGCCGCGGGCGCGCCGCGAGGTGACCTTTGGGCTGCCAAAACTGTAGCGCGAGGCGCCGCTGTATCTGCGCGACGTGCCTTTCAGGGTGCCAAGGCGGTAATGCCTCCCGCTGCGGTAGCGCCCCGAGCTGCCCCTCAAAGTGCCAAGGCGGTAATGCGTCCCGCCGCGATACGCGCGCGACGTATCCCTTCGGCCGCCATAGCTGTAGCGCCGCTGGCCGCGGTAGCCCCGCGAGGTTCCGCCGAAGCCGCCGGGCTTATGGTAAAGCCGCCCGCCATCGCGCGCGTCAAAGTGCCCTAAAGTGCCGCTTCGCCGGTCCGGGCCGCGATAGGGCGCGCCATCATCCATTCGCGAAGCCCCCCGGAGGCGGCCGAAACCGCCTCGTTGCGGGCCCTCGTCCATTCGCGCGGCGCCGATTGCGCTGCTCGAACAGTTTGTATCGGACATGCCGCCAAAGGTTTTCGAGGTGCAGCCGGCCTGCGCGGAATGCGCAACCAACACGCTCGCAGCGACCGCACATATTGCGCTTATCGTCGCGCGCGCCGTCACGCTTATCGTCGCGCTCATCGTCGCGCGTTGCCAAGCCTTCCAGACCATTCCATCGCTCCCCGTTGTCAGCCGCTTTCAGCTCCTGCCCGGCGTTTCATTGGGTCTCGTATTTTGGGCGACTATCCGGCGAATTGCAAATGCTGGTTGTACCGCCGGATAATTCGAAATGACTTCGCTACCGTCGGGATTCCGCCCGCGCCGCTCCGATCGCGGATGAGTTAGCGGCGCCGGCGGGCGCGCCGCCGGCCACGCCGGCGCGGCGTGTCGGTCCCGGCGGTGAAGGTGTGGGTATCCTCGTCGCGGCTGGCGCTGAAGCGATGCGTCTCAACGCGGTGCGTTCCAGTGGCGCGCGCCTGGGCCGGATCGGCGTCCGTGCGTACCCTCGTCTGGCGATCGGCGGGGCTGGCGCACGCTTCCACCGCGGCGAGTGCGGCGTCGGCGGCCTGGACCGGCGGGATTTCGGCATTGGCGGCCGAAGTGATGGCAATGGCGGCCAGACCGGCTGCGGCCACGAACAGGGCGATCAGGGTCTTTTTGGTTGCGGCCGGCATCGGTCTGCTCCGTCTCCAGTCATCGCGTGGCGCCGCGGCTTTGCGGCAAGGATGACGGGAGTCGTAAAGCAGGGCGGCTGAACGGCCCGTGAGGCGGCCATTCAGCCAGCGTTCACCTAGATTGCGCGGCGATTAACGCAGCCGGTCACTGAATATTTGAATCACATTAAGCGCGCGCCGACCGGCGATCAGCCGCCCGAACCGGGGGTCGCTCAGTCGCGCTTGCCCTTGCGCAGCGGCCGTCCATCGGCGCCGCGCGGCTGGGAGACGGTTTCTTCCAGATTTTCCGGCGCTGCCGGCTCATCGTCTCCGCCGGCCGACGCCTGGCCGGCCCTGGCCGCCGCGCGCTGGCCCATCTTGGTTGCATCGCCCGCTCCCGGCCCAGCCTTGGCCCCGTCCTCGACGGCGGCCCGAACGCGCGCGGCAAGCCCACCCTTGGGAGCGCTCATTCGCGTGGCCCCGGTATCCTCGCCTGCCGGGGTGGCGGGGCCGCCGGTCGTCTCGCCGGTCGTCTCGCCGCTCGATTTGCGGCTCGTCGTGCCGCCGGTTTCGGGGCTTGGCTTACGGCCGGGGTCACTTGGGCCGCCTTGGTGCTCCCGCTCGCTGTCGGCCACGGCGGCCTGAACGCGCGCCGCCAGCCCGCTCTTGCCCGGTGCCCCGCGCCGCGTCTGCGCGCTGTCGCCCTTGTTGCTCGAAGGTGCGCTTGCCGGTGTACTGGTGCGCCGCACGATCCGGGTGGGCTCCTCGTCGGTCCCGCCAGCGGCGGCGGTCTGCGCCGGGTCGTCCGCGTCGCGGTCATCGCGCCGGGCCGGGCGGTGGATGATCACGCCGCCGGCCTGGCCCAACCCGGCCCCTCGCCGCGGCTCTGGCGGGCGGCTGCCGGACGGTCGGCTCGGCAGCGGGCCGCCCAGCGTCTCTTCGTCGTCGTCTTCGGCCCTATCGTCGAGCAGGGTGAGCGACCCGCCCGGCCCGATCGCATGGCCGAGCTGGCCGCCCTGATAGAACCGCTGGGGTCCGAGCCGCACGATCAGCCGATCGGGCAACGCCAGATGGCGCGGCGGTTCGGTGATGCCGGTGGCGGTCAAGTCGAGATAGGACAGCCCGCGCAACGCCGCGATGCCCTCGGGCAGGTCGATCATGGGATTGCCGGCAAGGTAGAGCGAGGTGAGGCCTTCGAGGGCCAGCACCCAATCGGGCAAGGCCTCCAGGCCGCAGCCGGGCAGGACCAGCATTTCGAGCCCCTTCAGCGGCGCCAGGGCCGGCGGATCGGCGACATCGCCCAGACGCAAGGAGCGCAGGCCCTCGAGGCCGGCCAGGCCATCGGGCAAGCCGGCGAGCGGATTGGCGCTCAGATCAAGCGTCTCAAGCCGCGCCAGCGCGTTGATTGCCGGCGGCAGCGTTTCGAGCGCGTTGCCCGGAAGCTCCAGCGCGACCAGCTGCTTCAGCGCGCCGATCTCCGCCGGCAGGGTGCGCAGCCCGGCAAAGCCGGCGCCAAGACGGCGCAGCGCCGTGAGGGCGCCGAGCCCGGCCGGCAGCTCGGCGATACGATTGCCGTCGGCCGGCTTGCCGCCCGGCGCGGCGGCCGGGCCATAGCGCTGGTCCGGGCCAAGGCTGACGGCGTTGCCAAGGTCGAGCTCCTTGAGCGCGGTGAGTTCCCAAAGCGCGCCCGGGAGGGCGGACAGCCGGTTTTGGCAAAGGGTGAGAAACTCAAGCCGTGCGAGCGCCAGGACCGCATCCGGCACGGCCGCCAGAGCGTTGCCGGTCAGATCGAGTTCGAGCAGCTCATCGAGCCCGGCAAGGGCGGCGGGCACGGCCTCCAGCCCGCGATGCCGCAGGGCGAGCGCGCGGCGGCCCATCGCCTTGGCATGGTGGATGGTTTCCTCAATGTCGTCGTGGCGGTCGTCGTGGGCGGGCATCGGGGCCTTCCTCGTTGTACCTCGCCGAGCGGCGCATCGGCGCGGCGTATGTCGGGCTCGTCAGATTGGCCTGTCCGGGCAGGTGATCGCAAGGGATCGCTGCTGCCGCGATTCAGCCGCGGGGTCGCGACGTCAAGCCGGGCCTGTCAGACGCGCGGAATGCTCTAGTTGCCGGCGGCGAACCGGTAGACGGCCTGGCGCAGGGAGGCGACGATCGCAGAGCCGATCTCGCCGCCGTCGTCCTTCAGGTTCTGGCGCAGGATGGCCTCGACGGCGTCGGCGTGGAGATCGACAACGGTCAGGATGCGCCGATCGTTCAATGAGGGGTTGGACACCAGATTGTAGAGCGAACTGGCAATTTCGGAGACAAGGCCATAGCCGAAGCTGCCGGCGACCTCGCGCAACGAATTGGCCGCCGCCATGATCCGCTTGCATACGGCCGGCTCAAGCACTTCCGCGCCGACCGATGCCTGGGCGCACGCCGCGCGGAGCTCGGCGGCCTCGCTTTTCAGATATTCCCGCGCCTCGCCGGCCATCTCGTTGATTGCCTGATTACCCGATGCATAAAGATTGGCGATGTTGGTCATCGGCATCGGGCGGGCCTTTTCCGCGATCGTGTTGCGCGGAAGGAACTGTTCGGGCGTGGCGGTTGGGTCGGTCATATGTCTATCCGGGATCTTTCCAGGCTCACGCAGCGTCTTCCGGCGCCACGATCGGATTGGGGTTGACCCGCCGGCGTTCGTCGCCCGCGAATTCCTCGATCTTGCGCCGGCGATCGGGTCCGAAATAACTCTCCAGCCGGATGAACGGCCGCGGACGCTCGATCAGGGCGACCAGCCGTTTGTAGATCGCATCGACCGTGAAAGGCTTGGCGATGAACTCATTGGCGCCGCTGTCGCGGGCCTCGGTGACGCGCCCGAGCGCGCAATGGCCGGAAATCATGATGATGGGAAGGGTGGGGTTGGGGCTGGACTTCTCGTCGCGCAGCGCGCGGACGACGTCGGCGCCGTTCATCGGCTGCAGATCCCAATCGACGATAAGCAGATCGGGCGCCGTCTCGGCAACGATCCGAAGCGCCACGTCGCTGCTGTTCGCCGCATAGGGGTGGGGGGCGCGCAAGCCCGTCAGCACAGCGGCCAGAAGCCGCCGCACGAAATGGCTTGGGTCGGCCACCACGATCTTCAGCTTCGATAAGTCGTAGACGTTTGTGTCGTCCATCAAGTTCAGGCCATTCGGCGGGCAGGGTGGGCGTTTGCGGTGCGTATGCCGTCCGCCGATTGCCCCTTATTGCGATTGCGGCGGTCTGTGCGCAGAATCCGGGCAGGCAGAGGGTCGGCTGTTTGGAATAGCCGATAATGTTTAATCTCCGCTTGTCGCCGGCGCTGGCGGTGGTTTGGGGCCGGTCTGGCGCCGATTTGAGATCGATTTGAGACCGATTTATGCGCCCTGGGTCTCTTCGGCGTGCGCTTCCAGCGCCCCGATGTCCGGCGCCTCGATGACCTGGCGTGCGATACCGTAGCCGAAGCCGGCACGGGCCAATGCGGCCAGGTCCTTTTCCCGGCGCGCCTCGCGGTCGGGCGCGGGCCGGAAGGGCCCCAGCCTGCGCCGCCGCGCCAGGGTTACAGCCGCGGCGAATTCGGGATCGGCGGCCGCGTCGCGCAAGGCGCTGAGGGCAGCCTCGATATCGTCTTGCGCGACGCCTTTCTGTTTCAGCATGGCGCGGATCTTGCGGGCCGAAGCGCCGCGGCGATGCAGCGTGCCGGCGCGCGCCTCGGCGTAAGCCCGGTCGTTCAGCAGACCGGAGGCCTCAAACCGCGCCACGATGTCGTCGATCGCGGCCGCGCCCTCGTCGCGGTCGGTGCCGTGGGCGCGGGCCGAGCGCTCGACCCGGCGCATGAGCACCCGGCGCAGATTGGCCGCCGAACTGGCGAAGCGCCCCAGATAGTAGAGCGCCGCATTCTCCAGCGATTTGGGCGTCGCCTTGCGGGGGACCTTGCGCCGCTGCTCCGTCTTGTCGTCCGCCCCGCGCCTGGGCCTGTCTGTCCGGTTGTCGGTGGTCATGGTGCTGGTTGATTATAGCCCGGCGCGCCATATGAGGAGAGCGATGATCGACACGGAGGCGATGCGGTGGCCGACCCGATGAGCGGCGATGCGGCGGCCCAGGTCACGGTTGCCTTGGCCACGGGCGCGCGGGCGAAGACAAAGGTTTGCCGCGACGTCCTGGAGGCGCTGCCCGACTGGTTCGGCCGCGACGAGGCCAACCGCTGGTACGGCGAGCAGGCGGGCAGGCTGCCCAGCTTCGTCGCCCGCGCCGGGGGCGCCGCCGTCGGCTTCGTAACGGTCAAGGCCCATCCGCCGGCGGCCGCCGAGGTGCTGGTGATGGGGGTGCTGCCGGCGTGGCACGGGCGCGGCGCCGGGCGCGCGCTGATCGCGGCCGCGGCGGCGCATGCGGCGCAATCGGGCGCGCGTTATCTGACGGTGAAGACCCTCGGCGAGGCGCATCCTTCGCCGCATTTCAAGGCGACGCGCGCCTTCTATCGGGCCGCGGGGTTTCTGCCGCTGGAGGAGTTCGAGGATTTCTTTGGCAAGGGATTGCCGTGCCTGTTCCTGGTCAAGGCGCTGACTTAGATAGGGAGCGATTGCCCGCGATGAGCAGCGCGCTTGCCGGCCGGATCGGTCCGGGACCGATTTCCCGGACCCGGAAAATGCTCTAGTCTGGTGCCATGGACGATACCAGCCGCGTAGACGATCAGGGAAGCGCGCCCGATGGCGCCGCACCGCCTGCCTCCGCAGCAGATGCGGCCCTGCGCCCGGTCGTGCGCCATATCGGCGCCGTCAACTGGACCGGCGTCTGGACGCTTTACGCCAAGGAAGTCTCGCGCTTCGTGAAGGTCTACCTGCAATCGGTCTTCGCCCCGGTCATCACCTCGCTTTTGTTCCTGGCGATCTTCACCCTGGCATTGGGGCGCTCGGTCGAGACCGTGGTGGGCGTGCCCTTCGTGGTCTTCCTGGCGCCGGGCCTGATGATGATGGCGATGATCCAGAATTCCTTCGCCAATACCTCGTCATCGATGGTGATCTCCAAGGTCCAGGGCAATATCGTCGACGTGCTGATGCCGCCGATGTCGGCGGACGAGCTCACATTCGCCTATGCGGTGGCGGGGGCGACGCGCGGCGTGATGGTCGGCGTGGTGACGGGGCTCGCCATGTGGGCCTTCGTGCCGCTGCGCATCCACGACCCGCTGCTGCTGATCTTCCACGCCTGTGGGGCGTCGTTGATGATGTCGCTGTTGGGTCTCATCGGCGGCATCTGGGCCGACAAGTTCGACCATATCGCGGCGGTGACGAACTTCGTCATCCTGCCGCTCTCGTTCCTGTCGGGCACATTTTATTCGATCGAGCGGCTGCCGGGGCTGTGGAACACGGTCGCGCATTTCAACCCGTTCTTCTTCATGATCGACGGCCTGCGCTATGGCTTCATCGGCCATGCCGACGGGCCGCTGGCGCTCGGCGTGGCGGTGATCCTGGCCATCAACATCGCGCTGTGGCTGGTCGCGCGCTGGATGTTCGTCTCGGGCTACAAGCTGAAGAGCTGAGGGGGCCCGCGCGCCTATGTGAACCGGTAGATCGAACCGGCGATCCCTTGCCGCCACGTTGACAGAGTAGTGGCACGCGAAGATACTCTGCGGCCTTTCCTACAGCGCGAAATATCAAGCGATAGTGCGGCTTAGACCTAACGCGGCTGGATCCGGCTTGGACCAGAGCGCGGCTTAAAGGAGAACCGTTCCGTGATCCCAGCGGTAATGCCGACCTATAACCGGGCCGACCTCGCCTTCGAGCGGGGCGAAGGTGTCTATCTCTTCGACACCGATGGTCGCCGCTATCTCGACTTCATGGCCGGGATCGCCGTCGATGTGCTCGGCCACGCCCATCCCTACCTGGTCGAGGTCCTGACCGAGCAGGCCAAGAAGCTGTGGCATGTCTCCAATATCTACCGCATTCCGGGCCAGGAACGCCTCGGCGAGCGGCTGGCCGCGCAGACCTTCGCGGATACCAGCTTCTTCTGCAATTCGGGCGCCGAAGCGGTGGAGTGCGGCATCAAGATGATCCGCAAATACCACCACCATGCCGGCAATCCCCAACGCTACCGGATCATCGCCGCGGAGAACGCCTTCCACGGCCGCACGCTGACCACCATCTTCGCAGCCGGGCAGGCCAAGCTGACCGAAGGCTTCGGGCCCGCGGTGCCAGGCTTCGACCATGTCCCTTTCGGCAATCTGAACGAGCTGCGCGCGGCGATCACCGACGAGACGGCCGGCATCCTCGTCGAGCCGGTGCAGGGCGAAGGCGGCATCAATCCGGCCAGCGACGACTATCTGCGGGGCCTGCGCGCGGTCGCCGACGAGTTCGATCTCATCCTGATGTATGACGAAATCCAATGCGGCATGGGCCGCACGGGCAGGTTGTTCGCCCATGAATGGGCCGATAACGCCGCGCCCGACGTGATGGCTGTGGCCAAGGGCCTTGGCGGCGGCTTCCCCGTCGGCGCCTGCATGGCGAGCGAACGGGCGGCATCGGGCATGGTCGCCGGTACCCATGGCAGCACCTTCGGCGGCAACCCACTGGCCATGGCGGTCGCCAATGGCGTGCTCGACCTGGTGCTGGAGGACGGCTTCATGGCGGGTGTGCAGGCGGTGTCGCGAACGTTGCACGCGATGCTGGACGATATGGTGGCGAAGTTTCCCGATATCTTCGTTGAGGCGCGCGGCAAGGGGTTGATGGCGGGGCTGCGCTGCGCCGACGGCGTGGTGAATGGCGAGATGGTCGCGGCGCTGCGCTCGGCCGGCCTGCTCAGTGCCGGCGCCGGGGCCAATGTGGTGCGGTTCGTGCCGCCGCTCATCATCACCGATGAGCATGTCGCCGAGGCGGCGGCGATCATCGAGAAAGTGGCTGGCGGCTGGCCCGTCCCGAGTGCGGGGACGGCGTGAGCGCTTCCGGCGTGGCTATCCGGCACTTCCTCGATCTCAACAGGCTCGAGGCGGCAACGCTGCGCGGGATCCTTGACGGCGCGCGGGCGTTCAAGTCGGCTGGCAGGGCCGGCGGTGGCGCCAAAGATGGCATGGATGCGCCGCTTCCCTATGCCGGCAAGCAGCTCGCGATGATCTTTGAGAAGCCCTCGACACGCACCCGCGTTTCCTTCGAAGTGGCGATGCGCCAGCTTGGCGGCGACACGGTGGTGCTGGACCGCGACAGCACGCAGCTTGGCCGCGGCGAAACCGTCGCCGATACCGCCCGCGTGCTCTCGCGCTATGTCGACGCGATCATGCTCCGCACCACCGACGAGGCAAAGCTGCTAGAGCTCGCCGAGCACGCCACGGTTCCGATCATCAACGGCCTCACCGACAAGACCCACCCCTGCCAGTTGATGGCCGATGTGATGACCTATGAGGAGCATAAAGGCCCCATCGCCGGCGCCCGCATCGCCTGGTCGGGCGACGGCAACAACATGGCGGCGTCGTGGATCCATGCCGCGCAGCGCTTTGGCTTCGAGCTGCGCCTTGCCTGCCCGAAAGAGCTGCAGCCGCCGGCCGGCGCACTCGCCTGGGCGCGCGACAATGGCGCCGATGTCAGTGTGACCGACGATGTCGCGGCGGCGGTTGACGGCGCCGATTGCGTCGTCACCGATGTTTGGGTCTCGATGAGCGATGGGCACCGGGTCGAGAACCTGCACAACCTGCTGGCACGCTACCGGGTCGACGAAACGGTGATGGGCTATGCCAAGGACGATGCGATCTTCATGCACTGCCTGCCGGCGCATCGCGGCGAAGAGGTGAGCGATACCGTGATCGACGGCCCGCAATCGGTGGTCTGGGACGAGGCCGAAAACCGCTTGCACGCCCAGAAGGGCATTCTCGCCTGGTGCCTGGCCTAGATCAAGATCCACTCAGATCGCTGCGATCCGAGGCCTGACCGTTGGTCTATCTCATATGTTTAGAGCTTGATTACGTCACACCGGATTGCTGTGGCGCAATCGCGCTTTGGTGCGAAATCCGGAAAGGTTTACGCAGACACTCCCTCCCCCTCAAGGGGTGAGGGAGATCGTCGTCAGCGAACGATGCCAACTGGACGGATCATGCTCTAGGCGGCCCGGATCCGACGCACCTTTCAAGTGATTGATATGGCTGGTCAGGGCCGTGCCAATGTCGGCATGACCCTCCATTTTTATGATTAACAGCTCGTTTAAACTGGCATCAAAAATACCAGTTTAACTATTCGAGTTCTATAACATATTGATTTATTGGATATTTTCTGACACCTCAAACGACGAATCGGAATACGGCCCGAAATAGCCAAAAACCTACCTACTGGTCGGTGAAGCCAAGGCGGCCTGAGCGGATGCGCATGGGCTCGAACAGCATTCGTGATTTCTCGCGCCGGATCGGCTCCATGCCGATCAGAAAGCGGGTGTCGAGTTCGTTGTTTCGGCGCGCTGGATCGAGGTCGAGGGGCAGGCGCACGATGGCGATCAGCCGCATCGAGAAGCCGGGCAGCGCCGGGCCCTCGAACAAGCCATTGCTTTGCTCCTGGATCCAGGGTGGGTGCTGCCACAGATTGACGAAGCTGCCGTTGATGGTGATCCGCTCGCCGGGCTCAATGGCTTTGTCGATCGCGCGCGACCAGCGCGTCAGACTGCGCGGGTTCTGCTCGGTGTAAAGGCTGAGATCGAAACGTGCGCCGCGCTCGTAGCGCGCGGTGCCACGGTTGGTGATGGTGATCTCATACGCCTGCCGGCTGGCGCGATATCGGCCTTTGCGCAGATCCATCTGGAAGCGGCCGGGACGCACCGTGGTGACTTCCAGATCGACGTAAAGGCCAACCGGCACGCGCAACATCCGCCCATTGTCCAACGGTGTCGCGTCGGTAAATGCCGCGACACCGTGGTCGTGCGGGCTGACGAGATACACCTGACGCAGATAGTGGCGGGCGATGATATAGCGCGCCGAGGCCGTCATCTGCAGTTTGAAGACGCGGTCCTCGTTGGGCGGCACCGATTGAACTGCCGATCGAAAGGGCAGGATCTCGCTTGGCTCGCGCAGGACATCGACGCGGACGCTGACCTGGTGCGCGCCATAATTGCGAACCGTTACCAGCGCATCGAATTGGTCGCCGGGCTTGAGACCACCGGCGCGGATGTGTTTTGCCTCGATCCGCACGATGCCGAGGCGCGGTCTGCGATCCGCCACGGTGGCGGGCGGCCCCCCCGTCGGGGCACCGGCCAGCTTGGCGATCAGGCGGACCGGGGTCCCGGTGTCGAGGGCGCCGCCAAACAGCGCATAGAGCGCGACCGGCAGGGCAGCGACCAGCGCGACCGCCAGCAAGATGAGCTGGCGGTTTGAGGCGCCCCTGGGTGCCGTTGGATCGCTGGCCATGGTGTCTAGATGCCGCGCGCCGCGTTAACGGACGGTTAGGGAAATCTTGGATTTATTTTAGTTTTCAATAGGTTCTGAGAAAATTGCCGGCAGTTGGGCCCGCCAAATGGAGCGCAACGGGCGCGATTCGCCGCCGCGCCGGGATTTGCGCCGCGATCCTTGTCTCCCGCAATGATCGTCGCCACTATTTATCCCATGACACATGCTCCATTTTGCCGCGTTTGAGATGCCGGAGGGCGACGCCTCCGGGACGGATGCGGCTGACGACCTGATCCAGCCGTTCCAGATCGAAAGCTATTCGCTGCGGGGCCGGCTGGTAAGGCTCGGGCCCGCAATCGATGCGATCTTGTCCGCCCACGACTACCCGGAGCCGGTGGCCACGCTGCTCGGCCAGACGGTGACCCTGGCCGCGCTTTTCGCCGATGCGATGAAGTTCGAGGGCATTCTCACCATCCAGACCAAGAGCGACGGGCCGGTCAATCTGCTGGTCGCCGACGTTACCTCGACCGGAGACATACGGGGCTATGCCGGCTTCGACGAGGACAAGCTCGCGGCCGCGATCACCGGGCCGGTCGGTGCCCCGGTGCCGATGCTGCTGGGTGCTGGATACCTCGCCTTCACCGTCGATCAAGGACCGCATACCGAGCGCTACCAGGGCATCGTGGAGCTGACCGGCGCCACGCTGGCCGAATGCGCGCATCACTATTTTCGCCAGTCCGAACAGCTCGACGCGGCGATCCAGCTGGCCGCCGGGCGGATCGGCGCCGACGGTTCGGGGCCCTGGCGCGCCGGCGGGTTGATGCTTCAGCATATGCCGCCGGAGGGCGGCAAGGCCGCGCATAACTGGGACATCGATGCCCAGAGCGCGATCGATGGCTGGCGCGAATCGGTGGTGCTGATGGGGACCGTGAAAAGCCAGGAGTTGCTCGGGCCACGCCTGTTGCCGCACGACCTGCTCTACCGGCTGTTCCACGAGGTTGGCGTGCGCGCGTTTCAAACCACGCCGCTGGTGCATAGCTGCCGCTGCTCGCGCGAAAAGGTAACCAATACGCTGGCCAGCCTGCCGCGCGCCGAGATCGAGGACTGCAAGGAAGAGGGCAGCGACGAGGTCGTCGTCACCTGTCAGTTCTGCAATGCGTCCTACCGCTTCGATGACACCGCGCTGGCGGCGCTCTACTAGGCCGACACATAAGACCGCCGTTCGAGTGTCGTACATGGCGATAGCCGCGCGGGCATGCTGATCTGAATCAATTTCAAGAAGTTGCGCCGTTGCTAGGCTGGGTGTGCTGGACGCTTATGTGCTGGACGCTTGTGTGCCGTGTGGGCCAAACCAGCCGACAACCCTTGTGACGGGAGAAGACCGGATGCTGAAACGCGGTTTCAAGCAGATGCTGGCCGAGGCCAATGCGGTCATCGAAACATTCTCGGTGCAGGATCTTTCCTATCTGCTCGACGATCCCGATGTCGTGCTGGTCGACGTCCGCGAGACGGTCGAGCGCGAGCGGGACGGGCTGATCCCCGGCTCGGTGCACGTCCCGCGCGGCCTCCTGGAGTTCCAGGCCGACCCGGAGAGCCCGATCTACAATGCCGAGCTCAAGCCCGAAGGCCGCCTCATCCTCTATTGCGGCACCGGCGGACGCTCCGCGCTGGCGGCCAAGACCCTGTTCGATATGGGCTATTCCGACGTCGCCTCGCTGGCTGGCGGATTTGAGGCCTGGCGCTCGGCCAAGGCAAAATAGCCCGGGCGGGTCATCCGCGAGCTGATCGGCGGGCCGCCTGGCGCGGCGATGGCAGCATTGGATTTCTTTGAAAACGACGAGCCGGCGGCGTCACCGTTTCTTTGGCGCTGCGCGTCTCGCCAAGAGATCGGCGCGGCGTCATGCCGCCGTGACTGCTGCGGGCGTTCGTTTCGACTATGATCGGCTATAATGCGCTGCGGCGGGGCGGCTGGAACAAGGAACATGGGCGATGGCAGGGGACGCGGCGAGCGTGGAACGGACTGATGCAAACAGGGCGGACGGCGCGCGCGCGCGGCTGCGCGATCTGATCGCCGAGCGCTCGGTGCTGAAGGGCGGCGAGTTCAAGCTCGCCAGCGGCGGTCAGACGAGCGTCTTTTTCGACATGAAGATGACGTTGCTGACGCCCGACGGGCTCGAGCTGGTGGGCGCCCAGGTCTTCGCGGCAATCGCGGGGGACGGTGTTGCGGCGATCGGCGGCCTTGTGCTCGGCGCCTGTCCCATCGTCGATGCGGTGTGCCTGAAAAGCGGCGCGGCGGGCCAGCCGATCACGGGGTTCTATGTGAGGAAGGAGCCGAAAGACCACGGCACCGACAAGCTGATCGAAGGGCCGCTCACGCCGGGCTCGCGGGTGGCGGTGGTCGAGGATGTGACGACCAGGGGAAACTCCGCCTTGAAGGCTGCCCAGGCGGCGCGGGCGGAAGGCTGCGAGGTGGTGCGCGTGGTGACCATCGTGGACCGGCTGGAAGGCGCGCGGGCCAACCTCGAAGCCAACGGCCTTGCGCTCACGGCGCTCTTCACCCGCGACGATTTCCTGTGACGGAACAGGCGCGGATCCGATAGTCGCCATTTCCCACATCTCACGCATCGCCCCGTCATTCCCGCGCAAGCGGGAATCCATGGCATTACCACGCTCGCTCCAACCATGGACTCTCGCTTGCGTGGGAGTGACGACGAATGAAACGCGTTTCCGGCTAATTTGCCCCGGGTAGCAAGAACCCAAGGCAGCAAGAAAAGATGCAGACAGGTGACATGTCCAACGTGACCATCCGCGCGGCGGGGCCGGTGGACGACCTGGTGCTGGCGCGGCATTTTCATGCGATGTGGCGCGACAACGACGTGCCCAAGACTGCGATCGTGGCCGATTGGGAGGCACGGGTCGCCTCGTTTCTTGCCGAGGCGCGGGCGCGGCTCGACTATCAGGGCTTTATCGCAGAGAGCGGCGACGGCACGGTCGTGGGCTCGGCCGGCGGCCAGCGCTTTGCCGGGCTCTACCCCGATGTGCTGGCGCCGGCACACAGGACTTATGGCTATGTCTGGGGCGTCTATGTCGAGGCGGGATGGCGTTGCCGCGGCATCGCGCGGCGGCTCACCGAAGCTGCGATCGAACACCTCAAAGGCATGGGATGCACCCGCGTCCTGCTGCATTCCTCGCCCCATGGACGCACGGTGTACGAAAAGCTGGGCTTTGAGCCGACCAACGAGATGGGGCGTACGCTGCGCTGAACCGGCCCTGACGGGAGCGCCATGGGTATGCGCGGGATTGCCGGTTCGTAGTATTCTTCTGCGATCCCGCGCCGACCATTGGAGGGCCAGTCTCATGCGCCTGCTCACGCGCCAAGCAAGACCGATGATATCGGGTGTATCCCTCGTCGCTGCCGCCATGGTGCTGCTCGCGACTGCCATATTGCCGCTCGCGGCGGGGGCCGCGCAGGCCGAGGGCGCGAAGACGGCCTTGCCGGAAATCCGGCTGGTCGTGGCGGAGATGCAGGTGATCCCGGCCTACGCCTCGCCGCGCCGGGCGCCGCATGCCGATCACCGCATGAAGTCCTCGCCCCAATCGGTGGCCGCGGCCTGGGCACGGGCGAAGATCCGCGCCGTCGGGCGGGCCGACCGGGCGCGGGTGATCATCCTGGAGGCCTCGGTCGTCGAGGTGCCGGTGACGGGCAAATCGGGGTTCCTGCGCCGCGGGCCGGACCGCCGCTATGACGCCAAGCTGACGATCTCGGTCGAGATCCGCAGCGATGCAGGCGATCTGATCGGCAATGCCCAGGTGACGGCGAGGCGCAGCCAGGAGGTGCTGAAAGGCGTGCGCGGCGACCGGCTGCAGTTTGTCTGGCGCGATCTGTCCGAGCGCCTGGTCGACGACGCGGCGCGCGAGCTTCAGCGCCAGATGCAGGCGCGGCTGGGGCGGTTCCTGCGGTAGCGGCGGGGGGGGCAACGGCGTTCCGTAGGGGCGGGTTTTAAACCCGCCCTTCTTCGGCCGCAACGTTGCGATGTTCAAAGGGCGGGTTTGAAACCCGCCCCTACGGGCCGCCGGGCGCGGTCTTGGCGGCATGGGCGATCACCTTGCGCAGGAAATCCTCGCATTGGGCAAGCTGGTCGAGCTCGACATATTCGTCCGGCTTGTGGGCCTGGTCGATCGAGCCGGGGCCGATGATGACGGCCGAGACGCCGGTCGCCTGGAAATGCCCCGCCTCGGTGGAGAACGACACCGTGCCGGCGCGGTTGGCGCCGGTGATGTCGCGCACCAGGGCCTCGGCCGGGGAGGCCTGCAGGGGCACCAGGGGCGGCGTGGACGCGCCTTCGGTGGTGACGACGGCGGCATCGGGAAAGCGCTTTTTCATGCGCGGCAGAAGATCGCCCTCGATGAAATCGTTGATGCGCGCCTTGATCGCGTTAGGGTCGGCGCCGGGGATGGGGCGGAACTCGTATGCCAGGCGGCAGGATTTGGGAATGATGTTGATCGCGGTGCCGCCCTCGATCAGCCCGATATTGAAGCTCGTATAGGGCGGATCGAAATCATGCGCGAAGGGGCCGCGCTCGGCCATCTCGGCGGCCAGCTCGCCCAGGAAGGCCACCAGCTCGGCGCCGTGGAAGATCGCCGACACGCCGATATGCGTGGCGCTCGAATGGGCCTCCAATCCCGTCAGCTCGGTCTCCAGGACGTAGATGCCCTTGTGTGAGTTGACCAGCTTCATGTCGGTCGGCTCGCCGATGATGGCGATCTTGGGAAGCGGCAGCGACTTGGCGATCTCCGCGATCAGCGTGCCGATACCGATGCAGCCGAGCTCCTCGTCGTAGGAGTAGACCAGATGCAGCGGCGTCTTGGGATCGGCTTCGATCATCTCCGGCACCAGCGCCAGGGTGGCGGCGATGAAGCCCTTCATGTCGCAGGCGCCGCGGCCATAAATGCGGCCGTCCTTTTCCAGCGCCGTGAACGGGTCGGACGACCAGCTCTGGCCTTCCACGGGCACGACGTCGGAGTGTCCGGAAAGCGCGATGCCGCCGTCGCCTTCGGGGCCTATCGTGGCAAAAAGGTTCGCCTTGGTGCGCTCGGCGTTGTGGACCAGCGTCACCTCGATCTTGTGGCCGCGCAGATAGTCGGCGACATGCTCCACGAAGGGCAGGTTGGAGTTGGCCGAGACCGTGTCGATCGCGATCAACTCGCTCAACATGGCCGCTGTCGTTGTCGATCCGGTGCTCATGGGCTGTCGCGTCGCATGATAGTTGTCATGGCAATTGCCGGGCGGCGCAGAGCATGCAGCTTATCTCGCAATGCCATCAGTGACGAGGCAATGACCATTGCGGCGGCGTGCGCCGAACCTGATTTCCGCGGCCCGTGCATTAGCCCCGCCAAAAGGCGCGGGTGAAGAGGACGAGGACGGTGAAGAGTTCAAGGCGGCCAAGCAGCATACCCACGGCGAGCGCCCATTTGGCGGCGGTGGGCAGCGTTGCGTAAGTGCCGGCGGGACCGATCACATCGCCCAGACCGGGACCGACATTGGCGATTGCCGAAGCGGCGCCCGTCACCGCGGTAACAAGGTCGAGGCCGGTCAGGCCGAGCACGCCGGCGAGCACGGCGAAGGTGGTGACGAAGAGGAAGAAAAAGCCCATCACCGAGCCCGCGACGTCGTCGGCGATCGGGCGGCGATTGTATTTGGCGATGAAGACGCCGTGAGGCTGGAGCAACCGGGCGATCTGGGTGCGGGCGATGGCGTAGGCGATCTGGAAGCGGAACACCTTGATGCCGCAGGTGGTCGAGCCCGCGCAGCCGCCGACGAACATCAGCGTCAGCACCGTGACCATTGGCAGCCCGCCCCATTGGTTGAAGTCGGCGCTGGAATAGCCGGTGCCGGTCATCATAGAGATCACGTTGAAGCCGCCAGAGACGAGCGCCAGATTGAGCGGCATCGCCTGCACCAGCCAAAGCCAGACGACAACCATGAGCACGCTTGAGACGGCGATGGCGAGGAACCAATGAACCTGGGAGTCGCGAAGCAGCGGGCGCGGCTTGCCGCGCAGCGCGTCGACCAGGAAGACGAAGGGCAGCGAGCCCACGATCATGCAGATAATAATGATCCAGTGGATCAGCGGATCCTGCCAGTAGCCGAGCGAGAGGTTTTTGGTCGAGAATCCGCCCGTCGCGATCGAGGTCATGGCGTGATTGGCCGCGTCGAACAGCGACATGCCCGCGCTCCACAGCGCGATGAAGGCGAAAAGCGTCAGCAACACATAGGCGCCGCCGATCGAGAACGCGATCTGGGCGGCGCCCGGCAAGACCTTCTCCGGCGTGTCGAAGGCCTCGACCTTGAAGAGTTGCATGCCGCCGACCTGCAGGATCGGCAGAAAGGCGAGCGCGAAGACGATGATGCCGATGCCGCCCAGCCACTGCAGGATCGAGCGCCACAGGAGGATGCCGGTCGGCGCGGTGTCGAGCTTGGTCATCACCGTGGCGCCCGTGGTGGTGATGCCCGACATCGCTTCGAAGAAGGCGTCGGTCACCGACAGGCCAAGGTTGGAGACGGCGAAGGGGATCGCCCCGAAGGCGGCGACCGACAGCCAGGACATCCCGGTGAACAGGAAAGCCTGGCGCAGATTGAGCTTCATGTTCTCCATGCGGCTGGTCAGCACCATGGCGCCGCCGATGAACAGCGTCAGCAGCGCGGAGAGCACGAAGGCCTTCCAGGTTTGGTTGCCGGCAAGGCCATCGGCCAGCGCCGGGATCAGCATGATCCCACCGAGCGTGGCGATCAGGATGCCGCAGAGGAAGGTGACGGGGCGAAAATCGAGCACGGAGGCTCCGGCGTGGTGAGCAGGACGCCCGCAAGGGCGTGACATCGCCTGCGAGGGCGCGCGCGCGATCATGGCGCGCGCGGGCCGTGGGTCAAGGGGAAAGGTCGTCCCCGCGGCAATGGTCTAAGCGATCACGTGCCGGTCGTCATCGACGTGGGAATGTGAACTCGATCCTTCGCGACCGGTCTTAGCTGGGATTTCCCATGTGGCGCCCTCCCAGGCCGTTGAGCTTGACTCCGAACGTATTGTTGCGCAACCCAATTGGCATCTGCAGGTCGGCTCCGTGCCGATCCGGTCGAAAAAGCGACAAAACGCACT
>Ga0307380_10002761_pt1 | contig 24569 bp, 19 predicted proteins | sample UN3MG_FD_202239 | JGI IMG/M metagenome (GOLD analysis project Ga0307380, IMG submission 202239) | Soil microbial communities from Risofladan, Vaasa, Finland - UN-3 | ecosystem: Environmental > Terrestrial > Soil > Coastal area > Acid sulfate soil | place: Finland: Risofladan, Vaasa | collected... | reverse complement strand
TCAAAAAAGACGATATTGGGTCCAGTAGCAAGAGTGGCACTCCAAACATTACTTCCCTCATCACTCCAAGTTGTCACCAAATCCGCCCCATTAATAATCGGGTCATTCCCACTCCCATAAGCCCCAATTGTAATCGGATAACCACTAGAACCAGAAGAGGGAGGTTTCAAACATTCTCGCCAAGTTTCGCCACCCTTGAATAGAACCTTGTCACCAGGAGCAAATAATGACCTATTAACTTTATCTATACTCTGCCAAGCGGTTGTCTCATAAAGCCCATCATTCAGATCATTCCCGTTTGTGGCATCTACATAATAAACGTTTCCTGCAGAAATTTGAGATTTAATCATAATCATAAAAAAAATGAACCATCCTAATTTGCTTCTCATTCTAATCCCTTTAAAATAAACAAGATGAATATAGAGATTTAAAAATAGATATGAATAATAAGCGCAAAGAAACTATTAAAGTTTTCATTTTTATCTGTATACCTCGTTAAATTGCTTTATTACTAAATTTATAAAGCCTATTAATATAATAGTAATTCTATAATTCATATATCATTCTTCCTTAACTTATATTTAGTCGTTAAAAAATGGTAAAAGCACATAGCCTTTAGAGATGATTTTTGAGGTAATCTTGCTCTCTTCTAACCTTGCTGGTGGCTAATCAACTAATTAAGTGAACAAGAATAATATTTTGGAGAAATAGAAAAAAATATTTGAAGTTTAAATTAAACAGAAAGAATTAGATGAATACTCAAAAAATTTTTATAAATCTCACAACCCTATCAAGGTAATATATATCGTCGGTGCACGCCCAAACTTCATGAAGATACCTTCACATTATATAATTTGTCTCTTATTGCTATAAAAAGGTCTCAATAATGCCTTTCTTCCTTTCTTAATTTGAACAGATTCATGAAAAACCGCAAAAATGGTAAAGAGAACTACATCCGAGAAAAGCGTAGATCTTTCGTATCAAAACTCCCGGCTGCTAGCTAAATTGGGACGCAGGTTAACGCAAATTTACAGGATTTTTGAAAAAGGAATTTATTAAAGAATAAAGATTTGGACCAAATGAAATTATGAGAGTAAATAACTATAGAAACTGGAGGAGATTTGGTTTCCTGGGCGGAAAATCCACCTTCAGTAAACTAATATTTTGTATTTTTTTAGGGATAGTTTTTGGCTCAGCCATTGCTTATTGTCTGATAACGCAGTTCTACTTCCACCAAGCTATTGTGGTGGGTATCTTATTTCTCCCATTTATTATCGTTTTTTTAGCATATTCCCCTCGACAAAGCTTGTTGAGCCTGCTCGTGTTAACAATTCCCTTTAATCCATGTTTCCATGTTATCCACAAAAAATCTTTTGCTTTTGACACGGACTTAAATTTTTGGACGTCAGATGTTGTTGTTCTTTGCATATTCATTTATCTATTAATTTCAAAGGATATTTATATAAGAAAAAGACATAATTCTCCTTCCGCATTTTGGTCGCTCGGTTTGCCTTTGTTATTATGGATAACAGCTGGAGCTATTTCTATTGTTCCAGCAGTTGACCGAAGCATATCGATTATAGAATTGATTAGAATGTTAAGAATATTTTTGATATTTGTTGCAGTATACAAACTTGTAGATAAACCTGAAGATCTTCGTCTTATTGTAATTTCATTAATTGTAGCATTTTCTATTCAGATCACACTGGTGCTTATAGAATATTATGCTGGACATCCGATTTTGAGATTGCCAGGCGAAATGCGGGAAGCTGATATAGTAGGTATAATATTCAGGCCCTCTGGAAGCATGGGACATTCCAGCAATTTTGCAAAATTCGCGGCCCTTTGCCTGCCCATTTGCTATGCATTTTTACATTACAACCGAAAGACTATTGGGCGAATTGGCCTTTCTGTAGTTTTAATAGGGGGACTAGTTGCTTTGACGTTAACAGTTTCTCGTGCTGGTATAGTTGGTTCTCTTTTTGGGCTAGTTTGGGTATTTTTGCTGATGACGAAAAAAATTAAAAGGAAACATGGAATTGTTTTAGCTTCGCTCACACTCTTGATTATTGGTATTGGACTGTCATGGCTTTTAGGGAAAGATAGACTTATGAGCCGAATGCAGGAAGATTTTGGCTCAGCCCGCTCCCGCCCCCAAATGTTTTCGGTTGCGTGGAACGTTATCAAAGCCCACCCTGTTATAGGAATTGGGCTGAATAATTATACATTAATTGCACCAAATTATGACCGTACATCAAACCGTATTTCAATAAGCTTTCCAATGCCCGTTCATAATATTTACATGTTGTATATGGCAGAAATGGGTATCCTAGGAGTTTCTTTTTTTCTCTGGTTCCTTTTTGGGACCGTATTAAAGTCATTTAAATGCTCTCTAAATGCAAGACTTCTTTCAAACTCTGTAATTATGAAGGGTATAGGAATTGGTATAACTTGTTCATGGTTACAAGGATTAACAGGTATGGGATTTCGATCTTCAATTGTACACTTATCTTATTTAGCGATTATAGCTGGTATTTTAGCTGCTTTAAGTTACTATTATCAGAATCAAAGAGTAGATAAAAATCAAATTATATAATTTTTTTAATTTTCTCTGAAGGAGTAGCTATGCTTCGATAGGAGCTCTCATAGCATGCATTTTGGCAGGAAGATAACTAGAGCAACAGCATTTGCTCAGTTAGGTTTTAATGTTTTAAAAAAAGGCTTAGAAAATATCCCAGTTAGCCCTTAATATCGTGAGAATAATCTTAGCAAAAGGAAATTTAGAATGATACTGCCAAATTTTTTAATAGTTGGCGCAATGAAAGCCGGGACCACAGCGCTGATGGAATGTATGCAGGATTGTGAGGAGATTTTCATGCCTCCAAAAGAACTGCATTTCTTTAATAATGACAATAATTATAAAAGAGGTATTGAATGGTATGCTAAACAGTTTAAAAATGTTTCAGGCGAGATTGCTATCGGCGAAAAAACACCAACGTACTCATATCTGCCAAATGTTCCGAATAGAATCTACAAGTACATTCCACAGGCAAAGCTAATATGGATATTTAGGGAGCCAGTTATCAGGGCGTATTCTAATTATTGGCATTACGTAATTAATGGCATTGAACACTTTGATTTCGAATCAGCGATATATAGAGAAGAAGAAAGACTGAAGGAGGATTTCTTTAAAGGATATAGAAAGAGAAGCATTTATATTGAACAAGTAAGGAGATTCTTGCGATACTTTCCAAAAGATAAAATGCTGTTTATCTTATTTGAAAATTTTGTGTGCGATCCACAATCAATCTTTGAGCAAGTTTTCAAGTTTTTAGGCGTAAGTACTACTGAATCTCTTACAATGAATAAAGCGGGTGCAACACGGTTGCCCAGGAGTAAAAAACTTGCATATATTTCGAGAAAACTATTTGGAGATACATTGCTGTTTAAACTAATACGAAAGGTTAATCATAAATCTATTGAAGGCTACCCCCCAATGAAAGAAGAAACCAAGTTATATCTAAAAAAATACTTCAAGGAATATAACGAACAACTTGCTGAACTAATTGAGAAGGATTTGAGCGTTTGGGATAATTTATAATAAGTCAACATGACTTGTTAAGCATTCAGTATTTTTGGTGAGAAAAAATTTTAACACCTACTTTATAACTATTGACATATAACGAACTTTTACCTGCTTTAAGTTCTTCTTTTTACAACATGGTGATCAGCGACAATTATTAAGAATCTTATACATTCAAGTGAAAATATGCGTTATGAGTATATTTCTGAATATTCCTTCATTTTATAGTTTTCCTTTTTAGCTTTTTGCATTTGATCACAATTTTTTAATTTAATAAAAGCTATAGAAAAATCAAGCTTATTAAATCAAACTAAAATGGAGAAAATCCATGCCCACAAAAAATGCAAATTGCTCTTATCCACATAAGACATCTTTCGATCCTAAAGGGTATTATGCATCTTATTCCAGTCATATCATTCTTCGAACTGGCTATCCTGCACGTGCCTAATATAAAAGCACGCTTATGTGGGATTTGTATGGAAAAGTTATCATGAAGGAACTTTGCCAAGTGAACAGTTATGCAGATATCGGCGGTTGTTTTGGCTTTGGCGCAAACTCTATGGCATTTCATATTAAAAAAAACCAGGGAAAGTATCTAGAATTAAAAGTTTTTGAGATATCTTTTAAGTTTGCAACTCTCGGGAAGCAGTTTTTTCCTTATATAGATTTTGTTCTGCAAGATTTCAGCGAGTAGTATGGTACACCAAAAATTTTCGATTTAGTTACCTTATCTGATGTTATTGATCATTTGTTAAATCAAGAAGAGTTTCTGTCGAAACTTGCGTTTCGAATGAGATTGGGCCTAATAAAAACGCCTATGGAGACCCGTGGGGAATGGCGTGATCGAAAACGCACACTTATGGCTAATTAGTTATGGATTATAAGAACATCTATTTTACATTATGAGGAACTTATTTCAAGATATTCATAAAAATAAAATAATATTAATTTTTTTTATTATTGGATCCATAGCTTTTATACAGGCTTTTAATAGCATTATATTAGGAAGGATTCTCAGCAAGGAAAGCTTTGGGCTATATAGTTTTCTTTTTAGTACAATAGTACCATTAGTAAGTTCGGTTGTTATATTGGGACAAAACATTTCCGTTATACGTTATTTTTCAAAATATAATTTTTTAAATTTCCGATGGAAAAGCTACTTTAGAAATGTCTCGGTCATTTCCTTCTTATTAATCTCTATAATTGTCCTGTTTATTTGCGTGTCTTATAAATTAAGCTTCTATTACTCTACTTACATTTTCATAGCCATTTTTTCGTTAGTAATGCTTACTTTTGCGGCAGCTTTCTTACGATCCAGAAAAAAATTTGTACTAGCGACTTTGCTTGAAAGCCCTTCTGCTCCTATCTTCATAATTTTAATAGGATTATCTTTTTTGTTAAATATAAATGATATTAAACCATTCGCGACTTTAAAGACTGTTTCATATCTATTGCCATTTCTTATTGCTTTTTTTTTGTTTCTTAAGAAAGAAAGAAATGGCTCAAGAGAAATAGAAAATACAATTTATTTTGATGGATTATTATTATGGGGAATTGGATTAACACTTTTAGCTATAAGCAAATTTGATGGTTTTTTTATAGTAAAATATATTGATTATGAATCAATTGCTGAATATTCAATTTTGTTTACTTTTACTCAGATATACCAATTTGCATGTGGTGCAATATGGAGCGTTTATTCTCAAAAATTTTCTTCACATTATAAACCAAATCTAATAAGTTTCTTATCGAAAATATGTTTAATAGCTATATCGATAAGCTTATTTTATTTATTAGTTGGAAAACCACTATTACATATATTGTTTAATGGGAAGTATGATAGTTCCATTTATTTGCTGTTGCCATTTTGTGTTATAGGTTGCTTGAGATTAGCATATTTGTATCCATCTTGTTATTTAATTGGCAAATCTAGTTCAAACACACTTAAGTCTTTTTTGGCTTTAAATATAGTAGGACTAATTTTAAAGTTATTCTTCTTAATTACATTTATAAAATATTATGGTTTGCTGGGGGCAGTTTTAAGTGGAATTATTGTCTTGATATACAGAAATGTTGTTGGATATTGTCTTGTTACAAATGATATTCGGAAAAAGCGTGATTTAAGATGAAAAAGATATTAATTACTGGTGCGGGGAACTTAAGAAATAATGGTATCTATGCAATGGTGATTAGCATTTATCAAAACATCCTTAAGCTAAGAAATGACATAAAGTTTTATATGCTTTCCGAGCGAAAAGGTGAAGATTCAGAAATTCTAAAACAAACAAACATATCTGTAATAGATGAACATTGGTTTTTAAAGCGGAAAAATAAAGTTTCTTTTATTTTAAATGTATTGTGTAATGTCATCTATTTATTTTTTAGTAGATACTGTCAGATAGAATCTAAATATGAGACTCTAAATGTTTATAAAAAATGTGATTTAATAATAGATCTTAGTGGCGACAGCATTAGCACGGATTATGGAATAATGTCTTTGTGGCAGGGCTTGTATAGAATATATTTAGGGATAATAGCCCAAAAAAAGATAATTTTGCTCGCCCAAACAATAGGTCCATTTAATGATAATATGTCAATTATATTGACTAAGTTTGTTTTAAACAAAGTAAACAAATTAGTTTTAAGGGAAGAAAGAAGCAAAAACTATTTGGATAGCCTTAAATTAAAGAGAAGCGATATTCTGATAACAACGGATAATGCTTTTCTCCTAGAGCCTGATTATACTTCTGCAAAAAAAGTCTTAATAAAAGAAAACATTATTTTTGATACCAATAGAGTTATTGGGTTTTCACCTAGCAGTATAATTTTTAGATGGTTTAAAAATTCACTGTCTAAACAGGAAAAGAAAAAGCAATATATTAGCTATCTTGCTAAATTTATCGACAGGCTAATAGAAGAATACAATTATAAGGTTTTGTTTATTCCGCATGTTTTATTATCGTATAATAACGACTTGCAGATTTGTGAAGATATATATAAGGAGCTGAAGAATAAAGATGCAGTTAATATAGTTAACGATTACTATAATGCAGCGGTTTTAAAAGCGATAATGTCTAAGTTGAAATTCGTTATATCCTTTAGAATGCATGCAGCAATAGGTGCTTTAAGCATGAATATACCTGTGATTTGTTGGTCTTATAACGATAAATTTGAAGGAATTATAGGCGAAAAGTTAGGGCTATCTGATTATGTAATTGATATTAGGCAATGTAACATAAAAGAGGGCATCAAAAAACTCCAAATTGCAATTGAAAAATTAGAATCAGATTTTCATGAAGTCAGGAAGTTAGTGAAAGAAAAGGTAGAATGTGAAAAAAATAAAGTGTGGGAAAATATAGAAATAGTTATAAGCACATTAAACGATGAATAATTCTTGCTTAAAGATCGAAGAAGTAATTAATAAACGGCTTTGCACTGGTTGTGGAACTTGTTATAGTGCTTGTCCTAATAATTGCATTTCAATCGTAGAAAATGAGACGGAAGGAATCTATCAAGCAAAGATTGACTATAGTCGTTGTGATAATTGTGGTAATTGTAATGATGTTTGCCCTCAGATAGATATAATAGAAAGGAAAAAAGGCGATGAGGATGTTTTTTTCGGAAAGAATATTTCTTGTTTCTACGGATATTCTATGGATAAAACTTTAAGATATAATGCCAGTTCAGGAGGGTTGATTACAGCGATTAGCAAATTTGCTTTGAATAAATGCATAGTGAATGGGGCTATTTTTGTTGGTCCGAGTGCGAACAATCCGCTAAGATTTGAGGCAAAGATTTGTAAAACAGAAGAAGAAATTATAAGTAGAAATGGTTCCAAATATTGTCCTGTTTCTTTAAATAAAATACTAAAAGATATACTGAAAGAAAATAATGAAGACACGTATATTTATATAGGCTTGCCGTGTCACTTGAAGGGGTTGAGCAATTTTATATCAGTTTTCCCAGAATTAAAGAAAAAGATTAAATATGTTTTCGGGATATTTTGTTCGCATACTCCAAATTTTCTGGGAACAGATTTCATTTTAAAAAAATGGCATATTCCCGTATTTAAAATTAAAAAAATTGAATATCGTGGAAATGGTTGGCCAGGGGCTATGACAATTTTTACAAGTAAAAAAATAAATATCCCTTCGACTTCTTATTGGGGTAAATATTTTTCCAATAATTTTTTTACACCAACCCATTGTCTGTTATGTGATGATTTGTTTGCTGTTGATAGTGATATTTCTTTTGGGGATGCTTGGTTAGATAGATTCCGAAATGATAATTTTGGTATTTCTATAGGTATAATAAGAACCGAGTTGGGCAAAGAAATTTTGGAAGAATGCAAAAAGAAAGGAAAAATATTTTATGAGAATATTGACAAAAAAGAAGTAAATAATTCTCAATATGATAATGTTCTATTTAAAAATATATTATTAGAAGACAGAAAGAATAGGCTTTTAAAGTTCCCTAAAACTTTAAAAATTCCAATAGGATTTAAATACTATAATAAATTCACAATAGCAAATGCTAATTTATCAGGAAGAAAGATTTTTAGGAATTTTATGTTATTTCTCTCTGGATATCCGGAAAAAATTTATTTTAAAATTTTAGGAAAAATAAAATCTACTTTGTTAAAAAATAAGCAATTTAATTGATAGAATATTATTAATATTAAAATATGTTTTAATTTCTAATAATATTGTTTTTAATAAAATCACAAAAATATCAGAGAGTATTTACTCCTCTGAGGAATCTACAAATATGAAAGTTGCATTTTTATCTACCGAAAGATCCAGTACAAATAAGTCTTATCATGAGCGACTTCACAAGTTGGCTGCTGGGCTTAACTCGCTTGGAATACAGACAGATTTTATATATTTTAGAGACATGTACCCCGGTAAACCTGCTTTGCTGCAGCCGATATCTTGTGTGATGAATTTCAAGGCTATTCAACAGTGCGATATTATTCATGGTGGTGATACTCTTGGGACTTACGTTGGGTGGCCTTACAAGTTGCTTTTAAAAAAGCCAATTGTCCATGATATGCATGGTGATGCTTTTCAAGATGAATGTTTATTTTTAAGAGAACAGCCTTGGAATCCATGGAGAATGTTCCATGTTATACAGGCAGGATTTGCGGAGCTTACAGCAAGCTGCATATCTGATTATTACATTTGCGTTAGCGAATTTCAGATTAAACGCCTTTTATCAAAAGGGATTCCATCGGCGAAGATGGAGCTTATTCGAAATGGTGTTGATACAAGCTTATTTTACCCAATCTCAAAGGATTCAAATTTTTATTTTACTTTTTGTTACGCTGGCGCAATGCAGGAATATCAAGACATAGAAATCCTTTTGCGCGCTTTCCATAAATTGGAGATTAACAATGTTAGACTAAAGATAATTGGCTTTACTAATAAGAAAGAACGCCTCAAAATGCAATTTAAATCTCTGATTAAAAAAGGTGTAGAACTATTGGACAGATTGCCTAAAAAAGAGTTAATTAAACATCTAGCCTTAGCAGATGTTCTTATTATACCAAGGAAAAATCATGTTTGTATGAGGTATGGTTTTCCAATGAAATTCGCTGAATATGCTGCGATGGGAAAGCCAATTATTGTATCAGATGTAGACGAAACCTCCATATTGATTAAAAAACATGGTTGTGGATTTGTTTATGAAGCATCTAATTACAAAAGCTTATTAGTAAAGTTACGTGAGGCAATAATAATGAGTAAACAGTCTTTTTTGGAAATGGGAAAGAATGCTAGACGGCTTGCTATTGAAGAATTTGAATGGAAAAAAATAGCCAGAAAATATGCAATATTTCTTAAACGAATTCTTCAAAATCATAAAGAATTCTAAAATTTGTTTTGAAATATTTGAAAAAACCTCAAAATAGAGTTAGTACAAATCAAGGTGATTTCATGATGGTCTTTTATATGATAAAAGATGCATTCAGAGAAATTATAGGATTTATATTTAGGTTTTCATGCATACCTTTTTTGATAAGAGAGATACTATGTCGAAATAAAGCAACTATTATTTTCTATCATAATCCTGTTCCAAGTATATTTAAAAATCATATTGAATACCTGTCAAAACATTATAATTTTATTTCCCTAATTAGTTTAGTTAATGCAATATCCACTAAAGATTGGTCAGATATTCCTCCTAAGGCCTTAGTTATCACAATTGATGATGGAAATAAGGATAATTATAAATTGCTTGATTTGATTAAAACATATCATATCTACCCAACAATATATCTATGCAGTCATATTGTTAATACAAATCGAAGGTTTTGGTATAAAACGGGATTTCCCAATTTCCAAAAATTAAAGACATATAACAATAATAAGCGATTAAAATTATTAAAGGACGAAATAGGATTTGATCCAAAAATGGAATATTTGGAAAGGCAAGCCTTAAATCTTAAAGAAATAAGAGAAATGTTGCCTTATGTTGATTTTCAATCGCATTCAAAATTTCACCCTATATTAATAACTTGCACTGACGAAGAGTGTAAAGAGGAAATAGAAGAATCAAAAAAATATTTAGAAAGCTTGTTAAATAAAAAAATCGAACATTTTAGTTATCCAAATGGTGATTATAATGATCGAGAAGTAGAATATTTAAAAAATTGTGGCTATAAATCCGCTAGGACCATAGATGTTGGTTGGAATGATATTAATTCTGATCCATACAGGTTAAAATCAATGTGTATTCAGGATAATGCATCCATTAACATATTATGTGCACAGCTTACCGGTTTCTTCGGTTATTTAAGGTGTTTGCGATATGGAAGTCTGAAATGTTTCCCAAAGCTTGAGAAGGTGGATAAATAGCGTTATAGACTGGGATAATAACATGCTAGGAGGTGTTGTAAAATTGCTGTTATGCGAAGGAAACATGGTGCATATTTTAAGGCTCTAGGGGTTGTTGATAGTCTCAATAACCCTTTTCTTAATTTGATTCAATTCATGAAAAACTGCAAAATGTTTTACAAAGCCATCCAACATTAATTTTACGATAAATGAAAAATTACAACATATTTAAAACAATGAAATATATATTTGAGAGTCTTCGACCTAAACAGTGGACAAAGAACTTTTTTATCTTTGCCGGAATTTTATTTTCTCAGAACATTATGAACTTCCCCCTTTTGTTAAAAACCATTTTTTCATTCTTTGCTTTCTGTTTCCTATCTGGTTCTTCCTATATAATCAATGACTTTGCTGATTTAGAAAAGGACAAATTACATGCCATAAAATCTCAAAGACCACTTGCCTCTGGAAGTATTAAAGTCTCCCATGCACTATTTGCTTTGATAATTCTTTTGCCTTCTTCTTTAGGTTTAGCTTTTTGGTTAAGTTCATCTTTCTTTCTAGTTGCCTTGGCTTACTTCATACTTCAATTAGCCTATTCGTTTTTTCTGAAGGGGAAAATCATTTTAGATGTTTTTGCCATTTCTTTAGGTTTTGTTCTCAGGGTTGTGGCTGGTGCAGTGGTAATCAGTGTCGAAGTTTCTTCATGGCTTGTCATCTGCACAATGCTTCTTGCTCTCTTTTTAGGATTGAGTAAGAGAAGACATGAATTAGTAGTACTAAAAGGAGAAGCCCAAAATCACAGGATAGTTCTTAAGGAATACAGCCCTTATCTTTTGGACCAGATGATTTCAGTCGTTACAGCCTCAACAGTGATAAGCTATGCCCTCTACACAATGTCTGAAGAAACAATAAGAAGATTTGATACAAAAAATCTTGTTTTTACCATTCCTTTCGTCCTCTACGGAATTTTTCGATACTTGTATCTCATTCACCAAAAAAGAGTGGGAGGAAATCCTGAAACTATATTGGTTAAAGATATACCTTTAATGATTGACATTTTCTTATGGGTGATGTCAATAGGAATAATATTATATTTATAAGAAGACGAAAGTGTTCAAATTTAAAATTGTGATTAATAATATGAGATCTGAGATAGTTTTGGATGAGAACAAAAAATTTAATGCATTTTGCAGAATATAAAAGGATTATTTCAAAATATAAAGATACTCTTCAAATTTTAATTTCTCATGAACAAAATATATTACATTTTGCTCTTCTTTTTTTTACTTCCATGGGCAAATGCATAGATAGGAGAAGACCCATGGACTGATTATCCTGAAGAAACGAATGTGCCTTATTGGTCTATCAAAAGAAATCTATTAGTTCAATTCTAAGTATAAAGGCAACAATATGGATTAAATCCGATATTCTTAATGCTTGTAAACATTTAAGATCCTGGAAACAACTTTGGACTGAGTTCTTCCCCTATCATACCTGCTTTTAAAAAAATGCATGAAGGCTATCGAGAATGAAGATGAACTTAAATGGTATGAAGAACTGGAAGAGCTTCAAGAGAATTCCTTTATGTTAAAGATATTGTAGAAGTAATCCTTTTAGCTGCAGAAAAATATAACAAGCCTGATCCTGTTAATATCGGACAAGTCTTGAAATAACTATAAAAGATATTGTTGGGCTAATTGCTAAATATACAGCTTTTTATGGCAAAATTATTTGGGATATAACAAAACCATACTGTTAACCTTGGAAGTGTTTAGATACAGAAAAAGCAGAAATTGAATTTTGGTTTAATGATTGAGTAAATTATGAAGAAGGTTTAAGAAAAATCATAGAATGGCATAAAATGCATCGAAAATATTTAGATGAAGAGAATAAAGCTAAATCTAAACTTGCTTATTGAGACTAGGGCTTTCCACTTTGACTATGCCAGCGGAATTGATGATAAATGATGGAAAACCAGCGAAAATAGCAAATATGAGAAAAAGCAAATTCCTATGGTAATAAAAAGCAGCCTTTTGTATAACCTCATTAGACAGAGGGCAAGTTATTTGGCAAGGATGTCTGGTGAAGTACCGTTGCGTTTGCTCCTTGCCGTTCCATTTGTACCCATAATCCTACTAACTGGGCTAAGCTTTCGTTTCGTAGGTGATGAGGGACTCTTTCACATCAAAGCGATAAATGCCTTTGCATCATCATGGCCAATCCCTAATATTGCTGACTACTCCTCGGCTTCCACACCACTGCCCTATTTGCTCTGGACAATCTACGGGAAAATTGTTGGATTTGAAATATGGAAACTGCGTATCCTCAGTGTAGTAGTAACATATCTAATGGTGAATTTATTTTACAATTTGTGCAAGCAGCATAAATTGCCATATCCGTTGCTCAGCACATTAATTCTTTTATTCTTTCCATATGTGTTTTTTCACGGCTTTACTATTTATACGGTTAGCTTTGGATTATTTTTTGGTGTATGGGCGTTGCATTACTACTTTTTGGATGAACCGAATCTAATCCAGCTGTTTAAAGGCAGCTTGTTGGCTACCTTGGCCATTTATTGTCGTCAATACTATCTTGTCTTACCGGCAGGGATGCTCTTTTTCGAGTTATGGCGAACAAATTGGAGGAGTTTTGTCCCAGCAATTCGACAACGGTTTTGGCGCTTGACCATTCTGAGTCTGCCAATAGTTTTGGTGTTACCTCTTTTTTGGCTATGGCAAGGTTTTACGCCACCTCTCCATCAAACAGACCATTTCGTGCATCCTATACTCCAACACCTGAACTTCATGCCTATTTTTGTCGGTTTCTACTTTCTACCTATTCTTTTTAGCAAGAATGCGATTAAGATGCTACGATTTAAGAAGGTCGCCCTTCTCGTGGTGGCCATCTTGCTGCCAATATATTTTCTTTTTCCACTTGTCTATAGTGAGGAGCCAAATCGCATAGCAGCTATGACCGGAGTAATTGCGCATACTCTCGATATTTTAAGTCAAATTATTGGCAGTCCTGGTGGTGTCGCTGCCAAATTGGGGTTATGGACGGCTGGTCTATTGATTATCTTTGGTGAAATAATAAATTGTCCATGGAGTGTTGTAAAGAGCAAACTTTTTGCGTTGCTAGCCACATTCTTGATTCTAATTAGTCTCACACCTTACGTCTCAGAACGATATTACATTCTTATTATACCTTACCTAATACTTATTTTGCACAGATCGTTTCGCAACAGCAGATTGCTCTACTTCTGGCTTATCCTGCAGATTGCAATATCAGTAGGATTTTCCTATTGGCAGATCGTGCTTAAGTCATTTAACATATAGTATCGATTGGCTCAATTTGAAGTGCTTGTTTTGGGTAATATAAAAATGCAAAAATTAGAACATCAAATTTCTATTATTTACCCTACTGATCCATTGGGACCAGGAATAGGTGGAATTAAAACATTTATAAATGGGTTCATTAAATATGCTCCAGAAAATTTCTCTATTAAATTTATAGGAATAAGTCTAGATAACAAAAAACGGCCTTCTAAGAAATGGACAAGGTTATCATTGGGTTATAAGAATTTTGATTTTTTCCCATTATTCTTTGAGAAGGATGAAAATAAAAAAACGTTAATTCCCTTATCTTTGCGCTTTACATTAGCTTTAGAATTCTCAAAAGTAGAAATTGGAGGAAAAATCTTATTCTTTAATAGAATAGAACCTGCAATATTATTCAGAAAAAAAGTAAATTTTTCTAAAGTTGCAGTTGTTCATAGTGACACTATAAAACAATTAATAAAAGGCAAAAGCGATATAATATGGAATAAAATTCCTTGGATATATTTTATGTTGGAAAAATATATTTTTAATTTTTTAGATGTAATTTATGTAGTAAATAAAAGCACTTTGAGATTTTACCAATCAAAATATCAAGAACAAAAAGAAAAATTTCATTCTTTACCTACATGGGTAGATAAGAAGATATTTTATCCAATAAATAAGTCAAAAGAAAAAATAAGACAAAATCTTATAACGACAGATAGCCAATTGTCCCGATCAGGGAAATGGATACTTTTTGTTGGCAGGTTGCAAGAGGAGAAGTCACCGTTCCTTTTAATTAAAACTTTTGCTGAATATCATAAGCAAGATAGTGATAGCTATCTTCTAATTATAGGAGAGGGAAATCTAAAGCAGAAGATGAAAGATTATGCTAGAAAATTAGGACTTGTTCAGTCGGTTTATTTTATGGGTTATAAAAGTCAGGTAGAACTAGCAGAATATTATAGAGCAGCAGATGTAATGTTGCTTACCAGTAATTATGAGGGCATGCCTAGATGTGTTTTAGAAGCGTTGGGAAGTGGCTTGCCAGTTGTTTCAACAGATGTTGGTGAAGTAAAAAGAATTATAAATAATGGGGTTTCAGGAGAAGTTGTAGGAAGTGTTTCACCATCAAATATTTTTCAATCTATAAAAAAAGTTTTAGATAATCCTAAAATATATTCCAAGGATAATTGTATAAAAGCCGTGTCAGATTATACTCCTCAAAAAGTATTGGCACGTGTATATAAGACAATAAGGAAATTACAGATTTATCACAAGACATAAAATCTTGGACTGTTTTTTTATTTTATAATTGCCGCGATAGCGCTTTACACATTTTCTAAATTCATGCATCGGCAAAAAATCCATTATTTTAGAAAAAACAGTTTTTCCTGTATACATAGGTAGTTCCTCTGTATATAGAGAGTAGGATGACCATAGTATAAAATTTAATTCAAGTCGATAACAGTCAATTTTGTACTTTAACATATTGATATTAATTAAATTACAGGCAAATTATATTTCAACCTTGGGACAGCAGTGGTATGTTATAGGAATTGAGGTCCTTAAATAAGTTGTTAAGGCAAATAGGTTATTTGTAAAAGAGGTATTCTTGTAGGCAGGAATCGATAAAATGGAATAAACGTAGGAGTCATTCATATGAAAATAAGCCCGCATTGGGTCCTTTCACTTTGTGTATGAAGAGTTATTTTGTGAAAACTGTCAACATACTTGGCGTGCCGATCGCCACAGTGAACATGCATCAGGCTGCAGCTCAGATTGAAGAATGGATTCGGAATAGGGATAGAACATACGTCACGGTCACCGGTGTGCATGGAATTATGGAATCGCAGTATGATGAGCGAGTGAAGCGTATCCACCAAACAGCTGGTATGTGTGTACCCGACGGAATGCCAACTGTATGGATTGGAAAGCTTTATGGACATAGAGAAATGGAGCGGGTATATGGCCCAGATCTTATGATTGAGATTATGAGAAGATCTGTCACTAAGGGATATACCCATTTTTTTTATGGCGGGAAGAAAGGCGTACCTGATCTTTTAATGGGAAGACTTGTTGCACTATATCCGGAATTGAATATTGTGGGTATCCTTTCTCCACCGTTTAGAGCCATGACTGAAGAGGAAGAAAATAATCTGAAGGATTTGATTGAGAAACTTACTCCAGATATCATTTGGGTCGGCCTGAGCACACCAAAGCAGGAAAAGTGGATGGCGACTCACATCGGGAAATTGAACACCAAGGTTATGATCGGTGCGGGGGCTGCGTTCGATTTCCATGCAGGGCTACTGAGGCAGGCGCCACGCTGGATGCAGCGGATCGGCCTTGAGTGGTTCTTCCGGCTATGCATTGAACCGCGGAGGCTGTGGAAGAGATATCTGGTAAATAATCCATTATTCATTTGGGATTTTGCATTACAATTCTTAAAGATTAAAAAATATGAGATATAGGAGATGCTATGAAAAAAACACTAGTTTGTGGTGCAGGAGGATTTATTGGCAGTCATTTAGTGAAAAGATTGAAACGGGAAGAGTATTGGGTCCGAGGTGTGGACTTAAAATATCCAGAATTCTCTGGCACTGAGGTTGATGATTTTGTGATAGGAGATTTAAGAGATCCGCAAATATGTCGTTTTGTAGTAGACAAGCCATTTGATGAAGTGTATCAACTTGCTGCAGATATGGGAGGCGCTGGATTTGTTTTTACTGGGGATAATGATGCAGACATCATATATAATTCCGCAATGATCAATTTGAATATGTTAGAAGCATGCTATAAAAGAAATGTGAAAAAGATTTTTTATTCGTCTTCTGCATGTATTTACCCAAAATACAATCAACAAGATCCAGAAAATCCAAAAACTGCTGAGGATACTGCATATCCAGCCAATCCTGACAGTGAATATGGTTGGGAGAAATTGTTTAGTGAACGATTATATATGGCTTTTCATCGAAATTACGGGATGGATGTTAGAATTGCTCGTTTTCATAATATATTCGGACCAGAAGGCTCCTGGAATGATGGAAGGGAAAAGGCACCTGCAGCTTTGTGCCGCAAAGTTGCTCAAGCTCCTGATGGGAGTAAAATCGAAATTTGGGGAGATGGTAAGCAAACGCGTTCATTTTTGTACATTGATGAATGTTTAGATGGAGTTAGACGATTTATGCAGTCTAGTTTTATCGGTCCTATCAATATTGGATCTGAAGAGATGGTCACAATTGATCAACTTGCCTATATGGTTATGGACATTGCGGAGAAAAAACTAACTATCAAACATATTCCTGGACCGTTGGGTGTAAGAGGAAGGAATTCAGATAATTCGCTGATTAGAAAAGCATTAGGTTGGGCGCCTTCAAAGCCATTAAAAGAAGGATTAAAAAAGACTTATCCCTGGATAGAGGAGCAAGTTAAAAAGGAGTCTTCTTAAGATTCTGTTGAAGACGATTTCGCTGGTGATATTTGGGATTGGAGCGTATTAACTAAAAATTTATAATAGTAAGGAGTGAGGAGTAAGGAGTAAAAAGAACGACACGGAGAACCGGCAACAAGAAAAAAAACTGAAAATTCAAAAGGCAAGACAAGTAAATAAGCGAGAAAAGGTTAAAGCGTGGAAAGCGCGAAAGGAAATAAATTTTAGAGATTGGCCTAGCGCTTTGCGCCTCGCAATGACAGATGAAACTTAACATATATAGGGAGAGGGAAGATGGAAATTGAATATAGGGAGAGAGGTAGAGAAACTCAAGTTGATTTATTGGATTATTGGAGGGTGATTGTAAAGAGGAAGGGGGTGATTTTTACATTTGCAGGCACTCTTATCCTGCTAATTGGAATATATTCGTTTACTGCCCCTCCAAAATACAAACCCACAGCGACTTTGCTTATTGGCGAGGAAAGCTCAAAGATTTTGAGCATAGAGGATCAATTTGGGTTACTTGGCTACAGCAGCCAGATGAAAGATGTGATGTTCCTTAACACGCAGCTAATACTTCTTAAGAGTGAATCTCTTGCAGAAAGAGTAGCAAGAAAGATGAATCTTCTATCGAGGCCGGAATTTGGAGCTGGTGAAAAGCAGAAAAAAAGTATAATGGCTAAAGTAAAAGACCTCGTAACCTTCAAATGGATAAAAGGTAAGAAGAAATCGGGAGAGAATGACCTTGCTTTAATAAATCCTTATTCTGAAATTGTTAAAAATTTTCAAAAAAGCATAGATGTCTCACAGATCCGCGATACTAAAGTATTAAAAGTCAGCTACACATCACCACATCCGGTTTTAGCAACAGAGATAGTCAATACCCTGGCCGAAGAATTTATTACTTTTTCCATTGAAAAAAGATACGAAACAACTCAGCAGGCTACGGATTTCCTGAGCGACCAGATTGCAAACCTGAGGGGAGAATTGGCTGCAAAAGAGCGGGAACTGCAGAGATACGGCAAGGAGAAGGGACTTTTCTTCTTAAGTGATGAAGAAAATGCGGTGATCAGCAAATTTGGGGATTTAAACAGTGCCTTCACCCAGGCTCAGATAGACCGTGTTAAAGCCCAAACAACTTACAGTGCATTGAAAGATTCAAGCGTAGATTCACTGCCGCGAACTTCGCAAAATCTTCTAATTCAGAATCTGGAACAAGAGTATACCAATATGAAGAATGAATACGAGGAAAAGAGCAAAATCTACAAGACAGATTATCCGGAGATGGTCAGTCTCAAAGCAAAGTTGGACAGCATGAGGGAAGAGTTAAGAGGTGAGATTAAAAAGGCAGTGGATTTGGCTGAACAACAGTATCAAGAAGCTTTAAAAAAAGAATACTCTTTTAAGAATCTGCTTGACAACCAGAAAACGGAAGTTGCAAGGATGAACTCCAATGCTATTCTCTACAACAGTATCAAGATAGAGGTGGAGAATAAGCGCAAACTCCTCAATTCTTTGGTTGAGAGGCAGAACGAGACCCTGGTTTCGGCAAGACTGGGTGGACTCAAGACAAGTAATATCAGCATCATCGATAGGGCGAAGGTCCCAGAAGACCCTGTTTGGCCTAAGAAGATGCTGAATCTTATTTTGGCTGTACTGATGGGCATTTTTGGAGGATTAGGACTTTGCTTTGTCTTTGAATATTTTGACAATACGGTTAAGGGACCAGAGGATGTGGAAAAGCTGGCCGGCATCCCTTCACTTGGAGTTATTCCTTTTCTTCCTCCTGAGGGGATGAAGAAAAAGAGGAGAGAAGGTGGATATTATGCAGGATACAGGAGTGAAGGCTCTTATGGAGAGGAAAAGCCTGAGAGTAAGGAGTCGCATCCTGAGATAAAAGAGATTGAGCTTGTCAATTACCTCTATCCCAGGTTCTCGATATCAGAGGATTACAGGACGGTAAGGTCTTCTATTTTACTCTCACATGCAGAAAGTCCTCCGAAGACCATAGCTTTTACAAGCGGGCTTCCTATGGAAGGAAAGACTGTGACTGCGGCTAATATGGCTGTGGCCTTTTCTCAACTTGAGAAGAAAGTTCTGATTGCGGATACAGATTTGAGGAAGCCTCGTATGCATCGTCTGTTTAAGGTGGGAAATAAAGTTGGACTGAGCGGGTATTTGGCAGGGAAGGTTTCTATTAAAGATATCATTCTAAAGACAGAGATTGAAAACCTCTGGATCATTCCAAGCGGCCTTGTTCCTCCCAATCCGGCTGAGCTTCTTGATTCAAAGAAAATGAAGGTGCTGATTGAGGAGCTGAAGAAGGTGTTTGATGTTGTGCTGTTTGATACCCCTCCAGTGCTGGCTGTGGTCGATGCATTAGTAATAAGTTCACTTGCAGATGGTGTGATTTTGATTGTGCAGCCTGGGAAAACCACGCGTAAGCCATTTCTTAGAGCGGCAGAGGAATTGAGACGAGTCAATGCAAAGATTATCGGGGTCTTGTTTAACCAGGCAGTGGTGAGGAAGGGGGATTATTATTATATGGATTATTATAAGTATCAGAGGGAGTACATTGAAGATAGTGAAAAGTGAGGAGTGAGGATTTGTGAGCAATGAAGGCTAGAAAGAAAGGTAGAGTAAGTCAGGGAAGCATGGCTCTGTCTAAGAAGGACAGGCGGTGCAGGAAGGTGATTGAGTATGGGATACTGGGATTGATTGTCTTCAGTCCTCTGCCTGCAGCATCTGTGTATGAGTGGTCGATACTCGTGATTCAACTTACGGTGCTCGTGATGATGGCCGCTTATTTTATCATGAGGGAGAAGCCGGAAAATAATGAACAGCTTTCAGCTGCGCTTAAGTGGCCGAAGTATTTATTCTTTGGCCTCTTTGTATTCATCTTTATTCAGATCATTCCTTTGCCTAAGTTTATAGTGAAATTATTTTCTCCGAATACTTATTCTTTCCACGAGCTTTACACAACGAATTTTTCCGGGATCAAATTCATGAGCCTCTCTTTGATGCCTTCACACACGCTGCAGAAAGGCATCGAGCTTCTTTCTTATGTGCTGCTCGGGTTTCTCATTGTCAAGACTGTGGTTAAGCGGCGGCAGATCATGAGAATCTTCTATGTTCTGGCTGCCATGGGAGCTTTCGAAGCCTTTTATGGATTATTCGAGCTTTACAACAAGAATCCCAGGATCCTGTTCTTTAAAAAGATTCACTATCTGGATGCGGTTACAGGAACTTTTGTCAACCGAAACCACCTCTCGGGCTACCTTGAGATGCTCATTCCTTTAACCATCGGACTAATCCTGGCCCGTGTAGACTTTGCTTCTTTAGGCGGGTTGAGGCTGAAGGAGAAAATCCTTCGAATTTCAGAGAAAGGAATCTACACCAATATACTTCTATCTTTGGGCATTATTGCCATGGCTCTGGCCGTCATCTTTTCCAAGTCAAGGTCAGGGGTTTTTCTTCTGGTCTTAACTTTTATCTTCTTTTTCGAATTGATTGTTTTGTATTTCGGAATGGGAAGGCAGCGCCAGAAATGGATAAAAACTTTTCTCGTAGCTGTATTTTTAGTAATAACCTTTATTTCTCTTTACGTAGGGATAGACGCAACAATTGAGAGATTCGAGATGGAAAATCTTCTCAAGGAGGCAAGACCGACTATTTGGGGTAATACTGTCAGGATGATATCAGATTTTCCTCTTTTCGGGACCGGGTTTGGGACTTATCCTTCTGTCTATGCCGCTTACGAGGAGAAGATGCTTCCTTTCCGCGCCCACTATTCGCACAATGACTATCTTGAATATTTGAGTGATGGAGGTGCGGTGGGGATTGCGCTTCTATTGGGCGGTATTCTCTTTATACTGGTTAAATCCTTTCTTTACTGGCGGGTGAGGAGGCATCCTCAGGTGAAGGGGCTCGCCCTTGGAGGGATTATTGCGGTGGTGCTTATACTGATTCACAGCATTAGTGATTTTAACCTGCAGATTCCGGCGAATATGGTCTTGTTTACTGTTGTCCTGTCGATGACTGTTGGGATTGCGTATTATAGGAGGAGTGAGGAGTTAAGAGTGAGGAGTAAGAAGGGAGGAGTAAGGAGTAAGGAGTTAGGAGTGAGGAGTGGGAGGAATGTTGGGTGGAGGAAGGTTCTGTTGATATGTGCTCTGGTTGTTGTTGGGGTTGTGGCGGTTGTTTTTTATTGGAGTCAGCATCTGTATTACAAGGCAGAGAATATAGAAGATAACGAAAGAAAAGTAGGGGTTTTGAATGCAGCAGGGCAAATTTATCCGTTTAACGATCTTGTTTTTCATGGTCTGGGGAATGCCTATTTTGGTCTGGGGATCGAAAACCTTGAAGATAATACACGCAGCAGCGTCTATCTTCAAAAGTCCATACAGAATTTCAACCATTCCATAAGACTCGATCCAGCCACTTCTTTCTGCCACTTCAGTCTTGCCCAGTCGCTTTTCTATATGAGCTACATATCTCCTTCTTCTGATATTGATTTCTATAAGGAGTATAGAAAAGCAGCACTCCTCTCAGGTCACAACAGCGATATTTTTTATGAAGTCGGGAAAATATTCCTGTCTAACTGGCCCAGGCTTTCCGATGGGGACAGGGAATTCGCATTGGAAATCTTGGAGAAGACAGCAAGAAGAGGCGACAGAGAAAGGCTCGAATCGCTCATGTACTTCTGGGAGATGAATGCCAGAGATTACGAAGCCATGGAAAGAATTCTGCCCGAGAATGCATGGATATACCGGATGTATGCAAAAATTCTTGGTGAAAAATCCCTTTCCCGTGAAGAAAGGCAGAAGTTCTTGATTAAAGCGGAACTCATGGAATTTGAGAGGGCAAAAAGCGAGTTTGATGCAGGAGAAAACTTGTTTCTTTATCTACGGGTAAGGGATGCTTTCAATCATTATAAGTCCTGTCTGGACATACTCGAGAGGGCCAAATTCTACCAGGATCTTGGGGGCAGGGGCGGTATCGGCAGTGAGAGTGGAGAGGCAATCGATGTTTGGGAATTCCATGAGATGCAGAAGACTGCATGTTTAAAGCTTGCGAAATGCCGTCTTGTGGAAGGGCGGGAACTGCAGGAGGTTGAAGGCTATTTACGCAGGTATCTTGAGCTTGAGGACAGAGCGGCCGCTGTGGGGGAGCTTAAATCCTATCTAAGGGGTCGAGGTTTAATAAAGGAGAACATGGGCGAAAATCTTGGTGATTTGGAGCATCTTTCCTTCCAGATGTTTCTCTGCTTTAAGCAAAACCGATACAGTGAAATAATAAGAGTGGGAAATCTTCTTCAGGCGAGTCTTATTGCTGTTCCGGAGGCAAAGAAAAAAGAATATGTTGAAATTTTACAGCTTGTCGGTGACTCTTTTCAAAAGAGCGATTATGTCTATGATGCTGATGATTTTTATCAGAGAGCTTTAGAGATTGACCCTGAGAATATGGGAACTCTTTTCAGGATCCGTCAGAATTATGAGCGGCTGAATGATGATGAAGAGGTTAGAAAGATTAGCAAGAGAATAGAAACGCTTATGACACCGGAAGAGGCAAAGCTCGAAAATCTTATAATACGTAAAGGCAGGAGATTTTCGCGAAGGTTGGCCCTTGACGGAAGTAAGATGACTCTGGAGCTGCATTTTGGCGGTGTAGAGGGCGCTTCTTGGGGCGCTGAGGGACGGAGAGAACGAGGCGAAAAGAGATTGGGGATTGAAGTAGGGAAAGGGAATCTGGAAGAGAGAGAAGCTGGAAGAGAGAAGCTGGAAGAGACCGCTCCTATGATCTCTGTGTTTTTTAACGGGAAGGTTGTCTGGGAAGACTATTTGAAGGGAAACATCCTGTCAATACCTGTGGAAACCAGGGTTGGGATGAATGATTTACAGATTGCCGCAGTAAATCGATCAGTAAATATGTTAAGAATAGTAAGAAAGAATAGTGAGGAGTGAGAATAGTCTTGTACGATGAAAAATGGACTTTTCCCGGCTCTATGACAAAAAGTGGGGTAAAAGAGAGGATAGTGGTTAAGGGAAAGAGCGAAAGCAGACTTTTCCCTTGACAATTACTGTCAGGAATTATATATTAAAATCCGCTTAGGTAAGAGAGGGAGCAATGTTTAAAATCGTAAAATCAAAATTTGTTGCTGTTGGTCTTATTTTCTCCATTTTTCTATTATACTCGCCGTATCTTTTGGTGGGGCAGGAAACAGGCAGAGGGAATTTTATTGGATTTATTTATGGTGCAGATAAAACAACTCCTTTAGAAGGAGCAACCGTAAAGATTAGAAATATTTCCACTGCTGCTGTTTATGAAAGCGAAAAATCGGATAATCTTGGGATTGTTAAGCTCGAAGGAGTCGATGAAGGACTCTATGTTGTGGGTATAATCACGAAAGAAGGAGATTTTAACTTTGGAAGCTGGCTTGGGGTTAGGGCGGACGAAACATCAAAAATTTCTTTTGCTCTGGAGCCCATGGCTCAGGAAGAAGAGACCGTTAAAAAAGACAAGAAATGCCCCAGGGGAGACTCGTATGTTCCTGAAGTCGAGGGTGAATGCGATGAAGGCTACAAATGGAATGCGGATACAAAAAGATGTGAATGTAAGAAAAAAAGACTCGCTGCATTTTTTCTTTCGCCTGTGGGTATCGCACTTCTTGTTGCTGCCAGTGCAGGTGCTGTAGCTGCGATAGCAGCACCAAAAGCAGAAACAGTAGCATCGCCTATTAAGAAATAAGCAAAACCAGCACCAGTGGCATCACCGACTAAGAAATAAGTAAAACTTAAAACTCAAGAAAATACATGAAGGCTCGGTTATAGACCGGGCCTTTTTTTTTCATTACTTTTTTTATTTGGGGACGGGCCATGCCAACTTATTTAAAATAAAACAGATAGCTTGAATTTTGGGCCAAATTATTCTCTTATAAGCTCCTTTTTTTGGGGAAAATGGAGCCGCTAAGAGAATTAAGTCTTAAGATATCATCATTTGCCGCTTGGCTGGAGTATTTGACTTATTCCATTGAAGATAAGTTAAAAAGGCCCAGCAATATTAATTGACCAACGTCAACTGTTTTTTTTCCCTGAGAAACGATTGTCGATGATCAGTCGAGCTTCATTTTTACGGAAGAGTTAATTTTTTCTTGACGTAAAGGTTTAAGCTGTGCTATATGCAGATTGAAGATAAAAAGAATAAACCTGGATTATTCACGAGTCGAGGCTGCTGTAGATACGAGGGGTAAAGGATGAAGCTGTGGTATTTCACTGCAACTCCTTTGCAGCGAAGCAGATACAGTAAGATCGGCTCTCCTGGGAGGTAACAAATGTCGATTATGATTAAAAGAAAATTCAGCCAAAAAAGTGATTCCCTTGATCTTCCTGAAAAGTCAAGTC
>Ga0307380_10002760_pt1 | contig 24574 bp, 21 predicted proteins | sample UN3MG_FD_202239 | JGI IMG/M metagenome (GOLD analysis project Ga0307380, IMG submission 202239) | Soil microbial communities from Risofladan, Vaasa, Finland - UN-3 | ecosystem: Environmental > Terrestrial > Soil > Coastal area > Acid sulfate soil | place: Finland: Risofladan, Vaasa | collected... | reverse complement strand
GCCTGCAACGACCCTGGCAGCCTCCTTCTTGTTTTCTATCTCAGCGGGCCTTACGTAAACGGAGTAGGTCTCGAGGCTGATGGCGAGCTTCTCGCCGGTCCTGTCGACGATAAAACCGCGCTCTCTGTACTCCGGTGCTTCAGGAGGTTCGGACACGAGCTCTCGGTTGAAAAACATGAGCTGCGTGATTCTTATGAAGAGGAAACTGAATATGAGGGCAATAAGTACCAGTACTATCTTGAAACGTTTGTTCAGAACCTTTTTCATCTCTATACTCATAGCAGCGTTTAGGGTGGGGTGAGTCGACCCGGTCTGCTCTCCATTCACCCTCTTAAAATCTTATCGTCCTTTTACGGATTGAGTGTAGCGGCTAGATGGAACAATCTAACGTCGGTGCCGATTCTAGCCCCCATTTCTCACAAAATGCTTGGGCGTTTCATGACCAGCAACAACCAGTAAGGAATGGGTTTTAAACGCTTTTCTCTATGTACACTTCGTCGTCATTTAGCAGAAGTGAGAAAGCCGCACTAATCTCTTTTACCCGGTCCTGGAACCATCCGCCGTACAATCCGTAAAGCAGGCCTGAATCCCGATCAAAAGGTGCAGGCCAGCGAATGCTATCGTGTCTCTCCTGTTATAGAACGTGTCCGCTATGTTATACCGGTAAACCGCGCTGCCGGTCTCGTGTCTGAGGATTCGCCATATATTATATACATCTATGACGAGAGGTTGGGAAAGTTTTTTCTATTATTCTGGACATAGTGTTATATACCGGGTAGAATAATGGAGGGTACATACATGCAGAATTCATAGTTCGTCGTCTTGCTCTCATGATAATAGTGTAGAATGGGCCCGAATATCGGGCAGAAGACAAGAAAGACTTGCTATGTTGTTTCACCCTCATGCAGCGGTACGCTATATTCAGGATATAAAGCGGTAGTGTGATGAGCAAGAAAGTCTCCGTCATAATCCCGGCGTACAACGAAGAGGACTATCTTGCGTTGGCTCTGGAGTCGGCGGAATCGCAGACGATGGACCACGAAGACCTCGAAGTGATTGTGGTAAACAACGCGTCCACCGACGACACAGCGAGGGTCTACCACTCATTTTTTAAGAACAACTCCATTCAGAACTTCCTCTTCGAAGAGCCCCTTTTGGGCCCAGGCCGGGCAAAAAACATGGGGGCCTATCATGCCAGCGGTGAAGTGCTGCTCTTTCTCGATGCCGATTCGAGAATGGACCCGAAGCTGGCTCAGGAGGTGTACGATTGCTACTCCAGAGGCTACCTCATGGGGATAGTTCGTATAAAGGCTGATTCCGAGGAAGGTGCGGCGAACTTCTACTTCGATTTCATCCATTGGGGGAAGAGGCTCGTAAACATCACGGCAAACATGGGGTACTGCCAGCGCGATCTTTTCGTGGAGCTCGGGGGATTCGGGACCGAGCTCAAGCATGCGGAGGACCTCGAGTTTTTCACGCGGGTGAAGAAAACACTGAAGAGGATGGGAATGCCGTGGTGCATCATAGAGGATACCCCGATCTCCACGTCATCCCGCCGCATGGACCGCCTCCCAATGAAGCTCGGATATCCTCTCACCTTCCTCGAGTGGGCCTTCGGAGGTTTCCTCGGGTTCGGGAGAAAAAAGTACGTCCCCTACCGCTGAGCTGATGCTTCTCTGCGTCACATAAAGTTGCGAAGCGTCAGGAGCCGGCGCTTCATCATTAGAAGGGCGGCGGAGGGGCCGGTCCCCACTCCTCATCAAAAATAGATTCCCCCGGCGTTGACTCGATCTTGATTCTTCCGCTATCGCTCGTCCATACATCTTCAACCAGGTATGGCGGCGTTTCTACCAGGGTAATCGTAAAAGAATCCGATCCGGACTGCGCCGCCATCGTGAAGGTGATATAGGTGTCGCCCTTGTTCCATGTAACCGAGAGATAGTCGTCCTGGGCGTCAGGAATTTTGAGGATGATCTCCCCCTGGTTGCCGTCGGTGGCGGCATACATCTCGAATATCTTGAAGTTGTCGAACACCACGGCATCTATTGTCCCGTCGAGCGTAAGGGTGTAGTGCCACATATCTTTCCCTGCATTCCACACTATACTGAGCGTCAGGGTAAAATCGTCCCCATCTCCAGAGATGGAAACTGAATACGTACCGTCCGACCCCTGCCAGCCGGGCATCTCCAGGTAGATGTTTGCCACCATGATAATCAGATCGATAAGCGGGATTCCGGAGAACGCAGTTAATGCGGCTGTCTCTCCTTCCGGCGGGTAACCGACGCTCGCGCCCTGTATAACCTGCTTCGTCTCCTCTACTGTCGGCGGTGTGCCTGGCGCGGTATCGCTGGGACAGCCCGTGAAGATGAAGACCGAAGTACAAAGAAGAAGAGCGGAAGCAATAATTGCAATATATTTTTTCATAGGTACCTCCTGGCTATCTTTGTATAAAATCGAAATTTATTACTCTAACAGGAGATATGTTATTGTAAAGCAAAATATTTCTTTTTGGAAATAATACTGATTGTGTTATGAGCGTTTTCCTGTTCGTTAACAGGGCAGAAGACCTCTTTCGCTATAACAAGCGGAATTACACTTATAAAAGTTGCCTATCGAAAAAAGAAAATGTGTGGAGCATAATAAAATGAAGGTCAGGAGGCTTTTATTACTGCCTTATCGAACGGTGGTGCTTTAAATTCCAGATTATCAAAATGAACTATTCGCCACAACACCTGTTTGGCGATAACCGGTAGGCCAAAGTGACCTATCTCTTCCGCCTGGGAGGAGCAGGCGTGCACTTCTCTGTGCAGGGAGTGCGGAAGATGCGAAAAAAAATGTACCCAGAAGATTCCTATCCCCGAACGACTCAAAGATGTTGTGAAAGGCCTCGAAGGCCCCTTTTATGAAACCGCTGGCCTGGATCGCGAAACTGGCAGTCAGAAACATGGGTAGAAGGGCAATGCGGAGCAGAGCGGGTTGATTATATTTTAAGGCAATGCATTTTAATGCAATGCTGCTTCACGGTCGAGCCTGCAATACCCCTCGTTTGCTGTAATCCAAGATGGATGCCGACCGATTAACACATTCTCCTACAAAAACCTGCCCACTATTATCAGTGTCGCTGACGTCATGAAGATAGCGGGGCAGAGCTTGAAAGGCAGAAAATCGACTCTAAAGCCCGTGAAAAAAGAGATGACAGAGAGGGCGAAGAGCATTGCAGGTACTAAAACAAACACTGTCTTCGATGCGGTGCCCTCGTAGTCGAAGTACGTAACCGCTGCGGTGAGTATCGCGAGAAAGATGAGCGCCGCACCCTCTACTATCCACTCCATGGTGATGATTCTCACGTTGTCTGCGGATATGGCCCCGAATCCGGCTACGACGTTCTTCGTCGGAACGAGGTGCGCGACTCCCCATCCCAGCATGAAGAGCGCGGCTATAAAAATCAGCAGCTTATTGATTTTACATGCCTCCTCGTTGGATTCGATAAAAATAAACTATTATAGTACTGTCTGCCGGCTTACCCGTTACAATAGACCGTATTTCAAATTTAAGCGATGAAAACTCTGAAAAAATATATATTGTCTTAGGAGATCAATATCAGGTGCCATAACTTAATCAATTACGATAAGCTAAAGGGCAGTCTCCCCGTACTGTTTTTTTCATAATTATCAGGAGGGCCGGCTCGCTCTTTCGCTAAGTACAGTATCACGAAACTTTAAGGCATTCTCATCCCGCCGGATACCCGGACCCGTGAATAGAACAGGATCTTACATGCCGGCGAACATCTCATGTGCCCTCTCATAAAAATATCAGCGGTCAGTTCCCTCGTTTTTCATAAAACTGTCAATGGCATCCGCTGCCCCTTCGAATGAACCGTATTCTACTATTGTCAGGTCAGGACACCCGGCAATCATCGCGGATAACCTTTTATGTCCCTCCGGACGATAGAGGCAGAGGATTTGTTTATACCATTGAACAGCAGTCGCTATTTCGTATCCCACTCCCAGGCTCGGTATGGAGACTTCAGCGATGATGACATCCGCAGTGTGGAGCAACTCGAGGTCTCTGTCATAGATGAATCCGTCATCGAGGTGGTGCTCGCCTTCTTCGGAAACTGAGGGGTCTCCGATGTGCTCGGTCAGCACCTGACCGTATCTTGTGAGATGATCGATAATCCTCCTGTAAAGATCTGAATCGTCCCGCCCTCCGCAGATCGAGCCTGCAAAATAGATATTCATTATTCTGTTTTAAAACCTCCGAAAGCGATGGTCCCATGAAGTAAGCCGAAAGGTCTGTTAAAAGGATTCTACAGCGGGGAGGACTCCAGTGCAAGTAAAAGTCGCCTGCTTTCGCTGGGGGCTTTTAATAGGGGGGCGGCCGACCCCATCGCACGCCTCTACTTTTCCATCGGTTTGTACTTGTCAATTTTTACATCAAGGGTTCTTCTCGTAATAGAGAGTTCTTTTGCCGTCTTCGATTTGTTATAGTTATTTTTTGCAAGAAAATGGTCTATGATCTGCTTTTCATAGATCTCGACGATAGAAGCCATTGTCCTTTTAAAAGAAGTTATACTGCTGAAATCAATCGCAAGATCCCTTTTTGTTTCTCCGCAAAACAGAGCGTTTCTCATATCGCCGGCTTCGATGGTTTCTCCCTCGCTCAGTAGGACCGCCTGGTTCACCACATTCTCCAGCTCACGTATGTTACCCGGCCACTCATAGCGCTTGAGGCTCTCCAGCACCTCCCCGGTAAACCCGGATACCTTCTTATTATATTTACTGTTGTACTTCTTTATGAAATACCGGGCAAGGAGGGGTATGTCCTCCTTTCGGCTTCTCAACGGGGGGAGGTGGAAGTCCAATACGTTGATTCTATAGAAGAGGTCCTCTCTGAACTTTTCCTGCTCTATCAGCTTCGTGAGGTCCTTGTTCGTTGCCGCTATGATCCTGACATCGACATATATGCTTTTTGTCCCTCCCACCCTCTCGAAGCTGCTCTCCTCGATGACCCGGAGCAGCTTGGCCTGAATATCGGGCGACATGTCTCCGATCTCGTCGAGAAAAAGGGTCCCCTTGTCCGCAATCTCGAACTTACCGAACTGTCTCTCGATTGCACCGGTGTAAGCCCCCTTTTCGTGTCCGAACAGTTCACTCAGCAGAAGGCTTTCGGAGAGAGATGCGCAGTTGATGGTAACAAACTTCCCTTCTTTCCTGTTGCTGGTGAAATGGATATACCGCGCCAACACCTCTTTCCCTGTTCCGCTCTCACCGGTGATGAGCACGGTAACCGGGTTGTTTTTTATTTTATCAACGTTCTGCAGAAGGATTTTCAGCTTCCGGTTGCAGGTGATGAAGTCAAAGGCGAGAGAACGGGCCAGAAGCTCTCGCTTCAGGTAGTAGTTCTCGTTTTTCAGGTTTCTGATATCGAGGTTTTTGTGTACCACATTCAGGAGTTTCTTGTTGTCAATCGGCTTGACGATATAGTCGGATGCTCCCTCCTTCATTGATGTAACTGCGGTATCTATGCTTCCGTACCCGGTGATAATGATCTCAATGAGGTCGGGCTCGATTTCCTTCAGTTTTGCCAGCAGCTCTATTCCGCTCCGGCCGCTTTTCAGACGGATGTCGATGATCGCGACATCGATCGGATGGTTTTTGGCTGTCAAAAGAGCCGTGTCGAAGTCTCCAGATTCATGGGTTATGAACCCTTTATTCCGGAAAAAGGTCTTCAATCCGTGTCTGATGCCTTCCTCGTCGTCGACAATGAGTATCGAGTATTTCGCGGTTGGTAATCTGTCCATATTATTTCTCGCAATCACAGAGCGGGCAATGATAGGAGTATCTTTGTACCATGTCCTACTCTGCTGTCTACTTTGATTTTGCCGTTGTACTTTCTCATGATGCCGTACACGACAGAGAGGCCGAGCCCTGTTCCCTCACCGTTATGTTTTGTTGTGTAGAAAGGATCGAATATATGAGGCATCTGGTCCTCATCTATCCCTCTGCCGTTGTCCTCTATTACAATGTTGACACTGTGATTATCCCTGCCGGATGAGGTGCACACTGCCACAGAACCGCCGTTGTCAACGGCCTGGATCGAGTTGTGTACGAGATTGATAATCACCTGCTGGAGCTCATCCTCCTTGATCGCCCCCCGGGGGATCCCCGTTTCCAGCTCGGTTTCGATGCTGATGTCCTTATCTTTGTTTATCGAGTATTCTATTATCTGAACCACCTTGGAGATGACCTCATTCACATCCGCCCCAAGGTCGTTCCCGGTGTGTGAGGAAGAGAAGTTTAAGAGTCCCCGGACTGTTCTTGCGATGCGTCGGGTTTCCTGCTCGATCCATTTAAGGGAAACCTTCTTCCTTTCGGTATCCTCCTCTTCCAGAAGGTTCTGAACGTTTGTCATGATGGAGCTTAAGGGATTGTTTATCTCATGTGCAACGCCTGCGGAAAGTATTGAGAGAGAGGAGAGCTTCTCGGCCTGAAAAATTTTTTCTTCGAACTCCACCTTCTCGCTGATGTCATCGACCGTAAAAACAACTCCTGCAATCTCTTCATGCACTTCCTGCGAACCCAGGAGAGGGTAGAGCTTTATCTCGAAAACTCTGTTACCCTCTGCCCTTTTAATCTTCGAATAAAACTCCTTCTTACCCAGTATAAGCGCCTTTATGTTTTTTAAAATATCTCTGTCCAGTATATCGATGTCGGTGTCCTTTATCTTTCTTCCTATGATATGATCCTCATCGAGCTGAAAGCTGTGCAGAAAGGATGTGTTCGCCTTTTCGACGACAAGGTCCGTATTAATGATCACTATACCGGCCCTTATCGAGTGGATTATCTTTTCCAGGTAATCTTTCAGCATCACGATTTCGTCGATGTAGTTTTTCATCTGTTCCTTGTCCTGACCCAGCGTATGGGCCATCTCATTAAAACCCTGAAACAGCTCGCCTATCTCGGACCTGGAGCTTACTCCTATTTTGGTGTCATATTGTCCGTTTTTCACTCCGTGCATGGCGTCTGTCAGTTTTTTTACGGGTTTGGAGATGTTTCTCGAGAGAAACAGGCTCAGTGCGGCAGTGAGCAGTGCCCCGAGTATCGATACGAGGAGAACAATCCTCTTTACGAGAACCACTCTTCTCTGGTACGGCCGGTTTGATAGAAAGGTCACAAGAAAAAGTGGGCTGTCCTTTTGTATGCGCGCAACATTCCCCACATTCTGAATGGCTATATTATACTCCTTTTTTCCTCCCCCACTGTCATAAAACTCCCGGTATGCCGACCTCATCTCCTTGGAGTCTATTGTCTGGGGCAGTGCCGCTTTTCCCGGCGGGCCGACGAAATACATTTCATCCAGGAAGAAGGATGCCAAGGACCTCCTCTCCGCAGTGAGGTTGCTGCAGAAGTTTTGTTCGATCTGCTTTATGAGAAACAGTTCTATTGTGTTGTCCGGCTGAGTTGTCAGACTCACCGTCCCCACCATGCTCAGCACGTCCCCGAGAAACACGATCTCGATATAGGGATGAGTTTTGAGGTTTGTGAGTCCCTCGAGGTCTGAGAGCGTGAATATGCTGTATTCATAAGGTATCAGCTCGAGGTGCGGGTAAAAGCTACTTTTTAAGAGAACACAGTCTATACCGCTTGAAAGTATATGCTCTTTTGCGTACGAAAGAAGCCGTCCTCTGACAGGGAGGCCTTCACGGGATAGCAGGATCTGTTTCAGGCTTTCATCCTCCCTGATTGTGTTGAGACTTATCCAGAGGCTCCGCTTCCAGGAGTTGTAGCTCTCATACACAAAGGTCGCTTCTTCAGTCAGCTCTTTTTTCGCGTCCTGCAGGTTGTTCTTCTTGATAATATTCGTGATGATGAAAAATGTAAGGTTTGATTGTATAATGATGATGCTGATGAAGAATATGAATGTTTTGGTAAAAAGTTTCATGGATAGCTACCTTTTTACCATTTCAGCTCCAACGATGAGGCTCACGACTTCATTGGGGTCCGTTTCTTTTGTGATTCGTTCCGCAACTTTTAATCCTCGCCGCATTATTACCAGCCGGTCCGCAACCGAGAAGATGTCGTGTATCTGGTGACTGATTATGATGATCCCCAGCCCCTGAGACTTCAGAAGCCTGATGAGATCCAGCACCTTCTTCTGCTCCGCGATTCCGAGCGCCGCGGTTGGTTCATCCATGATTAAAAACTTCGCATTCCAGTACAGCGACCGTGATATCGCGACAGCCTGCCGCTGACCGCCCGAGAGCATGCTTATCTTGTTTTTCAGCGACGGAATCTCTATCTCCAGGCTGTTCAGCACCTTCTTTGATTCGGCCAGCATATAGTCGTGGTCCAGGATGTTGATAAGTCCCAATATCTTTTTCAGTTTTTCACGCCCGAGAAATATATTGGAGTACACGTTGAGGTTTTCGGCGAGGGCAAGGTCCTGGTAGATCGTTTCTATGCCCATCGAAAGCGCATCCATCGGACTATTGATCCTTACCGCTTCGTTCAGGAAAAAAATACTGCCTTCGTCCGGGTGATAGACCCCTGAGATCATCTTTATCAGGGTCGACTTTCCGGCGCCGTTGTCTCCGAGAAGCCCGACGACTTCACCTGCGTTCACCCCCATGCTTACGCAGTTCACCGCAACAAGGCCGCCGAATCTCTTTGTTATATCCTTGACCTCGAGCAGGTAACCCATAGGCTAATCTCCTTTGTGTATGAGCTCAGGGAAGAACTGATCGACCAGGACCGCAAAGATAAGGATGATCCCTACTGCGATATATTTGTCGAAAGTCGGCACCCCCATCATCCTCAAACCGGTCTCGAGGACCGAAAGGATGAGACATCCGAGAATTGTTCCTCCCACGGTACCGATACCGCCGTACAGGCTTGCGCCCCCGATAACGACCGATACAATAGCGTCGAGCAGGAAGGGCGCCCCTGCGTCCGCCTTTCCTGTAATATATTGTAGCATATAGATCGTACCGGATAAAGTGGCAAAGAAGGATGAAACCATATAGATCTTGATGAGATGCGCTTTCACATTTATCCCGGCCCTTATCGCAGCATCGATATTGCCGCCCACGGCGTAAGTATGCTGGCCGAATTTCGATCGTTTCAGTATGAAAGCGAACACCAGGATAAAGACGAAGGCTATAACCACCACGTTGGGTATGATCTCGTAAAGCAGTACTCCTCTCTGTATGATCGGTTTTTTGAACAGAGAGACTATTTCGCCCGGGACGGAGTAGATAAAATACCCGTTGCCTATCGCATTTGCGAGGTAGGGGAGATTTTTGGCGGGAACTCCGCGTATGAGCAGTTCGGAGATCCCGTGGGTTATCCCGAGCATCGAAAAGGTAGCGATGAAAGGGGGAACGTTGAGCCGTGCGACGAGTGTGCCGTTGACATATCCCGGTATCAGACCAATCATCCAGGTTATGAGAATTCCAAGGAGAATGCCGACTCCGGGCGGAAGCCCCATTCTGGTGAATATGACGGTCAGTTTTGCAGAAACGATGCTTGCGAACCCCATGATAAACCCGACTGAAAGATCGATCCCTCCCGTAATAATCACGAACGTCTCTGCTGTCCCGAGAAGAAAAATTGTGGTGCCGAAGAAGAGAACGATCTGGATCCCCTTGACGCTGAAGAATGCCGGTGCGGTAAAGCTGAACACGAGAGATTCGAGCACGAGGAACATGAGGGCCCACCGCCGCCCGAGAAACATCAGAAAACCCTTGCCCCTGTTATTGCTTCGCTCCATACAATTATCCTAAGGCCCGATTCCTGCTCCTTCTCAGAACAGCTCGGGAAACATCTGATCGATCACAACCGCCAGTATGAGAATAAGACCTACTGCAACAAAACGGAAGAAAGGTTCCACGCCCGATATCGAAAGCCCGTTTTCGAGGAGCCGTATCATCACCGCCCCCACGCAGGCGCCGAGGATGCTCCCCTTTCCCCCCATGAGACTCGCACCTCCGATCACAACTCCCGCTATCGCAAACAGCTCATACATTGCACTGAAAGGGGTAAAGTTTCCTATACCGGTTTGAAACACATTGAAAACGCCCGCCAGGCCCGCAAGGAAAGATGAGAGCGTGTAGGTGAGGATAAGGTGCCTTCTTACGTCGATGCCTGCTCTTATCGCCGCATCCATGCTCCCTCCCACAGCATAGGTATGCTGTCCGAACTTTGTATGTTTGAGGATGTACCAGAGTATGAACAGCACGAAGAACGAGAACAGCAGCGAGTTAGGAAAGATGCGTACGAGCTCGCGAATCTGCGAGCCCTGTATTCCGAACGGCTTATGGAAAAAAGAGACTGCTCTGCCCGGCAGTATGTAGAGCAGATAGCCATTGCCGAGCCCCACGAGTTTTGACGGAAGAAACGAGATGGGAAACCCCTGGCAGATCCTCAGCGTGATCCCGTTCGTTACTCCCCACATTCCCAGGGTTGCGATGAAGGGAGGAACGTTGAACCGGGCAATAAGGGTCCCGCTTATCAATCCGGGTATGATGCAGACTGTTAATCCGACCACGCCGCCTATCAGCATGCTTGCGGGCTCCGGCAGGGCGGACGCATGAAGTATCTGCATGATCTTCGCGGAGAGTACCGACGACAGGCCCATTACAAACCCGACGGAGAGGTCGATCCCTCCTGCGATTATTACGTATGTTTCGGCGGCGGACAGGAGGAGGAATATCGTTGAAAGATGAATGATGTTCTGAAAGTTTGTAAGGCTGAAGAACCCTTTGCCGGTTATGCTGAAGACTGCGACGAGGAGAAAGAGAAAGAGGAGTGCCCAGTTCTTTGCAGCAGTCATGAGCAGTTTCGATCCCCTGCCTTTCGAATCCAGTATCATTGAACCGTTTGAAGGCACTCTATGCTCCCCGAGGTCTCTTGAAAGAGAAACGAAAGATCCCCTTATGATACTAGTAATTTTACTAAAAACGCGAAAAACCGCAATATAACTTTACGTAATAGAAAAGAGGGTTAACGAGAGCGCTAACCCTCTTTTTTTCGTGTGGTTCGTCGGAAATACCGTTAATGTTAATTACTGGTAGATGAACTGCTGCATGCCGGGATCGTCCACGTTTTCCCTCGTAAAGAACTCGAATCCGGGGATGACCTTTTTCGGGACTTCGGCTTTTTCCATAAAGTATTTGTATCCCCACTCGACTGCGAGCGCCCCGATTTCAGCCGGTTTCTGGGCAAGCACAAGGTCGACCTTGCCTTCCTTGAGGGCATTGATGAGGTCGATTGTCGCGTCCCAGCTCGCGATCTTCACGGCTCCGGTGAGTCCGGCATTCACGACAGCCTGATAGGCACCCTGCGCGCTGAATAGGTTTGTGCCGAACATGCCAACGACATCAGGGCTCTTCTGCAGCAGCGCAAGGCTCTGTTCCTGCGCCTTCTGCTGCACATCGAGGTTGTAGTCCACGGCGACGACTTCCATGTTCGGGAATTTGGCTATACCTTTCTTAAAGCCCTTCACCCTCCCCATGACCGATGACACATCGGGGTTTGTCGTGTTGATGTACACCTTACCCTTTTCTCCGAGCATCTGAGCGAGATGTTCCGCAACCTCTTCTCCTCCGAGCTCGTTGTCGGTTCCAATATAGGCGAGCGGGAATGAGTATTCGCTCGTCTTCGAGTAGTCACCGTCGCCGAGATAGGTGTCGCAGGTGATGATCTCAACACCCTGATCATAGACCTTCTTCAGCGGGGCGATGAGCGCATCCACCGAAGTCGGAACAACCATGAGGAGATCGTATCCGCCTCGCGCCATGTGGGCCTCGAGAATCGGTACCTGAACTTCGGGCCCCCATGCACCCGGATACTCGGATACGAGAAGCTCCACCCCGAGCTCCTCGGCCTTTGCCCTTGCCCCTTTCTCTATCATTCGCATGAATGGGTCTTCAATGCCGGGAACATAGGCAAAGGTGAGCTGTTCCTTTTCTGCCTCCTTTTTCGGCGCAGTCCCGAAAAGTACGACGCTCACTGCAATGACAACCAAGAGGCAAATGCCGATATAAACGCCTCTTCTCATAATAACCTCCTTAAAAATGTTTGATTTCGGGTAAACACCCATTTATATATAAACAATATTCATACCAATTTTTAACATTTACAAAAAATTACGGTTAAATCTGTTTATTTAATGAATGGTAAATAATTAGAACTTTCTTTCAAAATGACCCTTAATACGGCGGGAGATCGGCGGCAGGCCGACTGGATACTCTGCTATACACCGGGTGGATACTTTGGTATGCATATTCCTACCGGGATCTCTGCTGCTTTTCCAAACTTCGTCAGGCGGTGTTGTGAGGGGAGTAACGCCCGCTAATCCACATTCCTTCTTTGAAATCGTAATAGGAAGGTCAATACCCATTCCTTTACGAAGGAATGGATATTTAAGCGTTTTGCTCACTATAAACTTTATTCTTTTCATCTGCCAAGTCATCATTTAAAATTCTTGCTATGCAATCTGATTGCAGCAATCTTTGAGAAAATTGCACTAATTGCTGTTTACTGTGATCTGGAAAAATGGGGATCAGCCCGGACGGAGTGTTGTGATCCTCTGTTGTACTGAAAGGACGAGCGTTACAGTATTTGATGCCCGAAAAGAAAAACCCAGGCAGGAGTGGAAGGTAGCTTGGAGGGCTGCCATCGGACTTTTTTTTTGAGATTAATGACAATACGTCATCGTCCTTTCCTCTGCTGACAAGATACTAATCGGAAGAGTGATAATTTCCAGTCCCAGTGAGGGAAGGGGGTTTTTTGCATTTAGAGGGGGAAAGATCTTTAGTGTCGAGGAGTTCGGGCCTGGCCGTGCTTTTACTGTGGCGGAATTACAGGAATCCGTTAGACCTGTACCAGTCGTATGCGTCGTCAACCATCTGCGAGAGAGAAACGATACGGTACCCCAGCTCTTTCACCGCTTTAGTTGAATCGTAGTAAGCCTTTACCGACATAAACCTTGCCTGTCCGGGATTCATCTCCGGAGGCTTGCCTGTGAAGGCCGATAACAGCTCCATTAAAAAGCCGTACGCGATAAAAAGAGGCTTTGGCATGTCCCGCTTCGGCGCGGACTTGCCAAATTTCGCGGCAATCGTTTCGAACAGTTCACGGTACGTTGCATTTACTCCTGCGCATATATAACCCTCTCCGGCCTTTCCGGCCTTCGCAGCGGCGATATGCGCCCTGGCAACCTCGGTCACATGCCCGAGGCCGATTCCACCTGGTGGACACGCGGGGATCTTCCCGTCCCTGAGGTCGAAAAAAAGCCTCCCGAACTGGAGTGTGAAATCAAAAGGTCCCACCATGCTTCCCGGATATATAACGACAACCTCGAGGCCTTTGCTGTTGAAGGCCATGGCCCTCTTTTCTCCTTCACGCTTCGTATCTGCGTAGTTATAACCGGTGCCAGCATAGTTGTAATCGGTCCATGTCTCATCTGTAAGCCCTTGCGGGTTGTACCCCAAAGCGTCGATGGTGCAGGTATGCACCATCCGTTTTACCTTGTGCCTGACGCACGCCTCAGCCACATTGACCGGACCGTCGACATTGATTCTCCGCTGCTGATCGAAATATCTTTTCCAGAATGACGTGTCCCCGGCCACGTGAAAGACAACGTCCATTCCCCTGACCGCCTTGTCCACGTCGTCGCTGTTTGTTACGTCCCCGAACATGATCTCCACAGGGAGGGACTCGATATGCTTCACCTCAGAGCCGGGAAGGCCGAAGGCACGCACTTTCCATCCGTCCTTTATGAGCTCGTGAACAAGGTTAGCTCCAAGAAATCCGGTCGCTCCTGACACAAGACATTTCATAGGGCAGCTCCTGTGCTGTAAATATCATTATATTGTATATGCGGTACAGCGAGCATTCAACAAAAATTCACTGAAAATGGCATATTGTTGGACAGTAGGCACGGTTCCTGTTTATATACGACCCGGTAATAGAGGGATCCGATGAGCGGGACAGGGGGCTTTTATTTAAGCCCCAGCTCCCGTGCAACCGCGTTGCCGTAATTCTTGTCCGCTCTACTGAAATGCTCGATCATCTTGTCCTGGATTTTTTTCGGTACTTTTTTAAGTGTGCCGGCAATGTTCTCCACGAGCCGTTTCTGTTCGTCAGGGGGCATCAATCGATATAAGTTCCCGGGCTGAACGTAATCATCGGCTGCGCCCCGTTTCTGGTCATATTTGTCCGCATCACCCGAAATCTTCAGGGGCGGTTCCTTAAAAGCTGCATCGGCCTCAGGGCCTCCGAAGCTGTTCGGCTCGTAGTTTACTGCCGACCCGCCGTTGTCGTCGAACCTCATTGAACCGTCGCGCTGATAGTTGTGTACTTCAGCAGCGCGGGGACGATTAATAGGCAGGCTTTCAAAGTTCGCGCCGAGGCGGTACCGATGCGCGTCGGCATAGGCGAAGATACGAGCCTGGAGCATTTTACAGGGAGAAAATGATATGCCGGGCACAACGTTTGCCGGTGAAAAGGCGGACTGCTCGACTTCGGCGAAGTAGTTTTCGGGGTTTCTGTTCATCTCCATCACGCCGACCTCGATGAGCGGGTAGTCGGCATGAGGCCACACCTTTGTCAGATCGAACGGGTTCCAGCGGTAGGATTTGGCGTCGTCTTCCGGCATTATCTGCACCTTGAAGGTCCACTTGGGGTATTCTCCCCGTTCTATCGCTTCAAAAAGCTGCCGTGTGTGATAATCCGGGTCTTCACCCGCAATGCGTTCCGCATCCTCACAGGCCATATTCTGAATTCCCTGTTGTGTCTTGAAGTGAAACTTGACCCAGAAGCGCTCTTTTTTACTGTTGATGAAGCTGTAGGTATGGCTCCCGTAACCGTTCATGTAAGGGATGCCTTTGGGAATACCACGGTCCGAAAAAAGTATGGTCACCTGATGGAGTGATTCCGGAACCTGAGACCAGAAGTCCCACCACATGGTCTCAGACCTGAGGTTCGTCTGTGGGACACGCTTCTGAGTATGGATGAAGTCGGGAAACTTTATGGCATCCCGTATGAAAAACACGGGAGTATTGTTTCCGACCATGTCCCAGTTGCCTTCCTCGGTGTAGAATTTCAGTGCAAAGCCCCTTACGTCACGGACCGTATCCGCAGAGCCTTTTTCCCCTGCTACGGTTGAGAAGCGGCCGAACACCTCGGTTTTTTTACCGACCTCCGAGAATATCTTGGCTTTGGTGTATTTGGTGATATCATTGGTTACGGTGAATACCCCGTGTGCGCCGGCTGCTTTTGCGTGAACGACGCGTTCCGGGATTCGTTCACGATTGAAATGGGCAAGTTTTTCAAGCAGATGATGGTCCTGCAGCAATGTCGGTCCGCGTTCTCCGGCTGTGAGCGAATTCTGGTTGTCGCTTACAGGTATACCCGCGGCCGTTGTCAGTTTTTTCTCTTTGCTCATTGTGTGGCCTCCTTGAAAATGGTCTGGTGTGTTAAAGATGATAATCGAAAAAGTATGATGCTGTGCCGCATTATAGAGTAAAAAAGAGGGCGGCCCGGTGTCTCTGCTTCCTTCGTTTTTTCTATGGCCCTGCCCGGTTCTTAAAAATCTGGTGCCGTTGAAAGATAATCCTTGGCCGTTTTATAACGAATGTATTGTAATACAATTATGTCTTTTTATTTATAAGTCAATCCACTTTGCGGTCGAGACGGCCGATTACACCTTTTTATACGGCAAACGGAGAAATCGATTCTGCAGCGGAGAGATGATAAGTATGTAGTCTGGGATCTGTATTTTCAGAGGTGCACCTTCTGCCCCAAAAAAAGGGGCAAGACCAGTTAACCTTCGAGGCGCCGGCATTTCACTTCACCCTGAAAGCGCTCTTTGTGTCCTCGTAATAAATGTCGGACATCTTCTTCGGAACGTATTCTCCATTGATCAGCTTACTGATACGTTCGGAACGGTCGGCATTTGCTTCAGGGTTGTGCTTGATATTGTATGTGCTACAGCCGATCATCATGGCGACAATCGATATATACTCCTCTTCGTTCAGCCTTGTAAACTGTTTGCCGTAATAGAACTGCGAAGCCTCGCTGAAACCTTTCGTGTCGTAGCGGAAACCAAAGATGTTGATGAAGAGGAGGAGCTGGTCCTCCTTGGATACAATAGGGTCTAGGGCGAAACGGGCGATCAGTGTCTGCTTGAGCTTTCGTATTCCGGGTTTGAAATTCTCGAAATAGAGTAGTTTTACAAGCGCCTGTGTTATTGTGGTGAGGCCTGCACCCGGGGTCTTGAGGTCGACCCCTTTATGGTGTAAGAATTCAGGGTCTTCAACCAGGAGCAGTATGTAGAGCTGACGCGGTGTTAGATCGGAGAGCCGGAGCCGTATTGTATCTGAATCGAGAATGGAGGTCACGATCTTCTTCGTGTTCAGCCTCGCATGAATCGTAACGACCGTATAGTAGATGAGAATAGATCCCAGAATTATTATTATGGTCATAAGGAAGTATCGTTTCCGGGCCTGAGGTTTTCCATTGCTTCGCATGGTTTTCTCTATACTCATCTATGAATAGATCTTGAATATACATTATCTGCGGTTCTAGGGCAAAGAAACATGGAATCGCGGATATATACAGGTCATCATACATGACGTAGCGTGTACAGTGAATATCATAAAGGGTATATCTCCCATAACGCTATGGGACCGTGCGTACTGTTTCGCTATTTGGGCAACGCGTATAACTCTTTGTATCTGAAACATGTAACGAGATGGTCGTTGACGATGCCGATAGCCTGAAGGTGAGCATAAATGATAGTCGGTCCTACGAATGTAAAGTCGCGTTTTTTCAAATCTGTACTTATTGCTTCTGAAAGAGTAGTCTTCGCCGGTATTTCGGAAAGCTCCTTCCAGCGGTTTTTTACGGGTTTGTAGTCTGTGAATTTCCAGATGTAGCGGTCAAAACTGCCGAACTGTTCTTGAACCTCGATAAAACGCTTCGCATTATTGATGGAAGATTCGATTTTCCTTCGGTTTCGGATTATGCCTTCGTCGGACAGCAGGAGCTCCACCTTGTGATTGTCATATTCTGACACCTGTACCGGATCGAAATTATCATACGCTCTTCGGTAGTTCTCTCTTCTCTTTAAAATCGTCAGCCAGCTGAGGCCTGCCTGAGCGGATTCCAGGACGAGAAACTCAAAATGCTTCCTGTCATCATGTACAGGAGTTCCCCATTCTTCGTCGTGGTATTTGATATAGATCTCATCTGTCGTTGACCAGGAACACCTGTTCATTTTATAACCCCGATATAAGGTATTCTGAAATGTGAGGGCTGCACACTAAATTATTTGTGGGGAAATGGGAGCTGTGACTTTTCCATCAGAGGATAATACTCGGAAGGGTGATATCTGCAAACCGTTTTGGCGGGTCAGTTCTATCAGCCATTAAGAAGAAGTCCTTTCACTGTTGTCCGCACATGTCAGGGGTAAAGAGATGCCCCCTTTGGCTTTTTTACTGCATGTTTTTTTTAAGTCTTTTCTCTATTGACGGGTCATAATAAGGATAATACAATAGGAACTGAAGGCTCCACGAAAACAGCGGGATCAGGGGATGCTACTATGAATACTATTGAAAAGATTGCTGCGACAGGGAAAGCGGTAACAAGGTTAAAAGAACTCGTCACGTCGGGAGAACTTACTGAAGGAGAAAGGTTCCCTGAGGAAAAAGAACTCTCCAAAAGACTCAATGTCGGCTTAACGACGGTAAGGGAAGCCCTTTACATTCTTCAGGCGCTGGGTTATGTAGAGATAGAACGCGGGAAGGGGGTCTTCTTATCAAAGATGGAGAAGGATGTTTCCCAAAATGCAACCGACTGGTTTGCTGAACACGTTGAGCAGATGAGCGACTATATGGAGGCGAGAAAGGCAATTGAGACGACTTCTGTACAGCTGGCTGTAAAGAGAGCTAAAGACTCCGAAATCGAGCAGTTGGAACAGATTCACAAGATCTTTGAAAATGCTGTCAATGAAAATGATATTATCGCCCTGGTGGAAGCTGATAAAGCTTTTCACAATACGATAATTCAAGCAACACACAATAAGGTCCTCAGGATATTGTACTATACTTTAGAGAGGGGGTTTGATAAGTACCGGATTGAGGCATTTTCCATCAAGAAAACCCATCTCAACAGCCTGCTTAATCACAGAAGTATCATCAACGCAATAGAAAAAAGAGATGTAGAGGCTGCGCAGAAAGCGATGAAGCTCCATTTCGATATAACCCTCCCGGGCCTTTCGAGCGCTCAGAGCGAGCCATGAGATGTGAAGTCAAAAAGAGACGTGAATTTAGAATTAGTAATATCCCCACCAGTATCTATCTTCAATATCATATAATATATTCATAGAGATGCCATACTTGCGTGCGATTTCTCTGTAAATGCGATCGTACTCTTCCTCTGGAGCTCCTTCGGGTAACATATCTAACCTGTCCTCGAGCTCATCTATGATGTCCCACTCATAATCTGTAAGGTCCTGTTCCCATACTCTGTCGAGAATATCATTTATTTCTCCATACGTAAGGCCGTACTGATATGCGACTTCCCTTAATATCCTATGGCCTTCTTCTTCTGAAGAACCTTCGGGTAAGGAGTACAGCCTCTCGATTGCCTCATAAAAAATATATAGGGTCAAATCTTTACTCTTGACATGTTTTTATTATTCTTGAATTTATAATAGATTATGTCTCGACCGTTGAGAATTCAATATCCCGGTGCTATATACCATGTGACCTGTCGTGGTAATGGGAGTAGGAGGATATTCCTTGAGAATGATGATCGTTATCGTTTTATAGAATTACTTGTTGAAGCACTCCAGGACTATCAGGTAAGGCTTTACGGCTATGTTTTAATGAGTAATCATTTTCATATGATAGTTCAAACTGGGCAGGCGAACTTGAGTGAGTTTATGAGGCGATTCAATATCTGTTACACTGGCTGGTTTAATCGTCATCATAGTACATGCGGTCATCTTTACCAAGGACGATACAAAGCAATATTGGTAGATGCTAGCAACTATCTTTTGGAACTTTCCCGGTATGTGCATTTGAATCCTGCACGAGTGGGGAAAGTAAAAAGAAAGACATCTCAAGAACGGTGGAGCTATATATGTACGTATCAATGGAGTAGTTTGCCGGGATATATGGATGAGAATAAGAGAGTTATGTTTGTTGATTATACTATGATATTAGACATGGTTGGGAGTCGGGACGCATACAAGCGATTTATAATAGACGGTTTAAGGGAGGGTATAGATGATATTCATGCTGATGTACAACATCAGATGATTTTAGGGGATAATGATTTTGTAACTTATGTAAAGGGAAGGTACGCAAAGGAGGGATCGACACGTGAGCAACCAATGTATCGAGGAATGATAACAGAGGTGGTAGAGCCTAAAATAGTAATAGATGGAGTGTCTGAAGTATTCGGAATAGATCAGCAGAGGGTTACAGAACGTTTAGGAGATGGGGTAGTACGCGGTGTTGCTGCTGAATTGCTATATCGGTATAGCGGCATACAGCAATGGGCGATTGGCGAGCTGTTGGGAGAGATAGACTATAGTTCGGTGAGTGTTTTGCGACGACGTTTGAAGACAAAGATGGCCAATGACGAAGTAGTAAGAGATATGTATAAGAAAGCAGAGCAATATATAAAACATTCTTATAAAGAGTAAAGATTTGACCCCTTTTCTACACTGCTGAAAACTAAAAAATATACTGAACCCCAACTGTGAGGCCGAGCCCGCCGCCCTTGCGCAGGCCGTACAGGTCGGTCTTTTCCCCTGCCTGTACAGAGAGGTACCCGAGTAGTTTCAGCCCCTCGTACACGTTCCAGTTCACCCCCGCGATGACGAGCGCGGATAGGTCGATCGGTGACACCACGCTCCGGCACAGAAGGGTCAACGACTGGTCCAGCGCCCAGGCGACCTCAGGATAGAGCATCAAGGCGTACTCCGTATCCGGATCCGAATCCGCGTCCGTTCTGCTACTGTCCTGTGCCTTCCAGTCTCCGAGCGGCCGCAGGAGCCCCTCGAGCCTGAACGATATACTGTCCGATCCCGCCCCTGAAAAGCGCTGCAGGTGGAAGAGGCCGAAGCTTACGACCGGTTTGGCACCCGCGCCGGGCGCCTCGCCCGGGTAGTGCGGGACGGAGACGGAACCGGAGAGGTGCAGGTCCACGAGAAGATGGCCCTGGAGGCTGAAGTAAGGATTGTGCGTCCGTTCTTCGCCGCGGTAGAGGTAGCCCGCTTCGGTCTTGATACCGGCGAGCTTCGTCACCACACGCACCCCTGCGGCTGCATCGCTAAGAGACGGGGGAGAGGCTGAAGGGTCGCGTGCAAGCGTCGAAAGGTTGAGCTCCGGTGCGAGGAGGATCGGCTCGACGAACGAGTAGTCGCCGAGCGGGACATACGCCGAGGTCAGCCAGACCGCGTCGTCACGGAAAACTTCGGCAGAGAGGTCTTCCTCTTTAGGAACGGCGCCGAAGATCACGTCTCCCGCATTGTAGAAGACTCCCTCGCCCCAGGCGACCGTGTCCTTCCCGAGCGTGATCCTGAACCCGGGAAACCGTGCCTTGACGAAGGCCCGCGTCACGTCGAGCAGGGCGGTGTCGCCGATGCGCGCATCTAAAGAGAGCTGCCCTTTGACTTTTTTGCTCCCCGCCGATTTGAAGGTGAGCCTGCCTGTACCGAACCCCGTAAAAGACACCGTTTCGTCATCCGTCGTCGCGAGCGTGTTCATCAAGGTCAGCTTCACGGAGGAGGAGATTTCAGCCAGCGCCGGAACACTCACACAGAAAAGCAGGAGAAACAGAAGAGCTACCCGTTTTACCATGACAACTCCTCCAGCGAGAAGAGCCCGGCATCGAGAGGAATATCGATCTTCATGTCTCGAACTATGAAATCCGTGCTCGAATTCCCCTTTATGGTGTCCTCGAGTACCATGCGGACCGGCACGTGCCTACCCGATACCTCCCGTATCTCCTTGATCGTGATATTCTTCAAAAGCTTTCCAGAACGTGAGAACTTATGGACCCGCCAGTAGATGAAGAGCGTTGTATCGATCCACATGGTCTGGCGGTAGTACGGCACGTTACCGCTTTTGGCTTTCATGCTCACCCTGTAGCAGGAATGCCCTTCCACCTCTTCGGTTCCCTCGAGTGTCACCCTGTAGGTCGAAAGCAACCCCTTTCCGCCAGTCATATCCTCGTAAGACATGTCGGAACCGATCACCGACTCCTTGAGCGCCGCGCCCTGCATCCGGATGGTCTCCTCGGCCTCTGGAAAGAAGAGGTAGAGCTCGTCTGACGTACGCAGTATCTTCATGCCCTCCTCCTCGACGCTCGTGAACTCGACGAGCATATCGTCCGTTCCCCTCGAATAGGAGATGAAGCTGCTCTTTTTGGTGCCGAAACGATCGCGGATGATCATGGCCCCGTCTACACGCGAGGTCTCGACAACCGTGTTTTCCTCGAGTTTCCGTACTATCTCCTCCGCCGAGACGGCGAAAAGCGATGACGGGATAAAGGTCAACACCAGCGCTGCAATCACCCATCTCTTCATACCGGCCCCTCCTGGTTCGTTTTCATGATATATCGTACCGTGCATCGGCTCTTTATACTGCAGGGCCCATGCGCGGTGGTCATATGCTTCTCAAAGCCTCACTGGGCTCGATCCTCGCTGCCCTTCCCGACGGTATGAGCGAAGCCAGCCCTGCCACCGCCACCGAGTACACGAATGCGAGCACTGTGAGGCCGGGGTTCACGGAAGGATATATCCTGTTCGATACTTCGAAGCTGACCCCCTGCAAAGCTGAGCTGAGGTCGATCCCCGTGAACGTCAGCGGGATGGTAATGCCTATTCCCAGGGCTACGCCTATCCCCGAGCCGATCACGCCGAGGTACAGCGCCTCGAGAAAGAAGAGCCGCACGATTTCACCCCGCGTCATGCCCAGTGCCCCGATGGTGCCGATCTCGCGCACCCGCTCGAAGACCACCATCATCGTTGTGTTGACTATAACCGTGCTTGCAAGCACGAAGAAGAACAGCGAGATGAAATTGTAGACCATGCCAGCCATCTTGATGAAGCCGTAGGACGTATTCCCCTCCTGCCAGGTCCTGAACGTGAGCTCCTTCGCCTGTTCCGTCCCGAGATCGGCCTCGAGCTCGCGTGCGGTCTTTTCAGCCGAGGCGCCATCCTCCAGCTTGATGAGTATCTCGCTCACCGAGTCTCCCATGCGCACGAGCCGCTGCACCCGGTCGAGCGGAGCGAGAATCCAGGCCCCGTTCAGCTCACCGACAGGCAACCGCACCAGTCCCGTGACGAGGAAAGTGACGGCGTTCGTACCCCTTCGCATGGTGGTGGTCATGACCGTGATCTTGTCGCCCGTGCCCACACCGATCTCCTTCGCCAGGCCGACTCCCAGCAGGGCCTCGTTTCGGCCTTCATCCGGGACCCTCCCTTCCATCAGATGCGAGTCGAGGTCCTGGAACTCCCGCTCCACATCAAAGTCGACTCCCACTCCCCACGCATGGTGCGTCTCTTCGTCCCGGTAGACCGCCGCAGGGAAGCCTATCCTCGGGGATACGAGCGACACGGCTTCGTGCGTCTCGATCTCCCGTACCAACTCCCTGAAGCTCTCTATACGAAGGTGCAGGGGATTGAGGTAGTCGTACCGTTCGTAATCGGAGTGCTGTACCCGGATCTCCCCGGTATAGTAGGTTACGAGGTTTTTTTTGAGGTCTCCCTGCATCCCCTTGAGATAGGCGGAAAAGAATACGATACCCATGACCGCGGCCGCTATGGCGGTACAGGACAACACGCTCCGCCTTTTGTTCCGCCTGATGTTCCTGGCTGCAATACGGTAGAGTTTCATCCGTTTCTCCTCTTTCAGCTGTATCTGAGGCTGTCGGCGATGCCCCGCCTGAGCGCCCTTCCGGTCGACAGAAACGCGACGAACACGGTCAGGACGATACCGAAGATGAAGGCCGTTACCATGGCCTCGGGGTGCCAGGCCCCCCTGAACAAGCCGTGCACGCGGTACCCGATGTCCATGTCGCCGATCAGACCGCTCATGTCCACTCCCCAGGTCACGATCCAGTAACTGAGGCCTACGCCGAGGACAACCCCCATGACCGCCCCGATGAACCCGATCCCCCCGGCCTCCAGGAGAAACGCAAGCCTGATCTCGGAGTCCTTCATCCCGAGCGCGCGCATCATGCCGAGCTCTTTCGTCCGTTCGTTGATGGCCATGATCATCGTGTTCGAGATTCCGACGGCCGCGATGATGAAGACCAAAAGGAGGATGATGTTGGTCGCCGACTTCTTCATTCCGGCGAATGCGAGGTAGTCCTGTGCAAGGTCCCGCCAGCTCTTGACTTCCAGGCCGGGCCTGACCTCGGCTAGTTCCGACTCGAGCGTCGCCGTCAGCACGTCCGCGTCCGCACGCTCCGGCAATAGGAGGTTTATCTCTGTCACCGCGCCGTTCATTTCGAGGTAGCGGTCCGCCGTATCGAGCGGAATAAAAACCGTTCCCTTGTTGATTGCGGGGTTTGGGCAGTTGAATATGCCTGCGATCTCTACGTCGACAGTCTGGTAGTAGCCGTTGCGAGTCCTGGTGACTATGGTGAGCGGGTAGCCGACCTCGGCCCCGAGGTCTCGTGCGAGCCAGGCACCGATGAGTATCTTCTCCTCGCCCGGTTCGAGGTAGCGTCCTTCCTCGATCGTCTCTCTTAAACGAAAAACCGTATCGTCTTTTTTCGGGTCGACCGCGAGGACCCTGAGCGTGAGCGATCCGTCCTCCGGGAAGGGGTCCTTCCGCAGTATGAGCTCGCCGCTGAACACGATCCGTGGCGCCGCGGGTATCTGTTTTTCAGCGAGTTTCTCGAGTAGCGCTTCCGGCTCCTCGATGGTATATTTCAGCGGAAGCCGGTCTCTTTGTTCCCAGTACTCGTCGTCGAGCACCCGGGCCGAGCTCGTCTCGTACCAGACGAGGTTTCGCTCCGACTCCTTTTCGGCCCCGCGGAGCCACGAGTCCATGAATATATACGTACCGAGACCCACGGCGAGGGCCGCCGCGGTGATGATCGTCCGCTTTCTGTACCGGGAGAGGTTCTTCCATGCGAGGCTGAGAAGAAATTTCATTTTGTCCTCCTCTCGTCCGAGATGACCCGCCCGTCATGAAGGCTCACCAGGCGGTGGGCGAAATCCATGACCATCGGGTCGTGGGTGGAAAAGATGAAGGTGGTGTTGTGCTTCTCGTTAAGCCGCTCCATGAGCTTCAGGGTATCCTCCCCGGTCTTCGAGTCGAGGTTTGCAGTCGGCTCGTCGGCCAGCACGATCCGCGGGTCCTTTACCAGGGCCCTCGCGATGGCGACCCGCTGCTGCTGCCCACCGGAGAGCCTGCCCGGAAGGACGTTTTCCTTGCCGTCAAGCCCCACCTCCGCGAGCATCGCCATGCTCCGTGCTTTGACCTCCGACTCACGTATGTCGAGCAGCGAAAGTACGAACGAGACGTTCTCGTATGCCGTGA
>Ga0307380_10002759_pt1 | contig 24578 bp, 23 predicted proteins | sample UN3MG_FD_202239 | JGI IMG/M metagenome (GOLD analysis project Ga0307380, IMG submission 202239) | Soil microbial communities from Risofladan, Vaasa, Finland - UN-3 | ecosystem: Environmental > Terrestrial > Soil > Coastal area > Acid sulfate soil | place: Finland: Risofladan, Vaasa | collected... | reverse complement strand
GCCGCCATCGGTCCGGCCGGGGAAAACCGGATTCGCTACGCCTGCGTCAATGCCGACTGGTCTCGAAACGCCGGACGCACCGGGATCGGGGCGGTCATGGGCTCGAAAAATCTGAAAGCCATCGCCGCTCGTGGTGCGAAAGACCTTCCTGTTCACGATCTGAAAGGGTTGATCGCTGAAGCCGAGAAAGCCTACGCCTATATGCAAAACCATAAATTCTTCGATCTGTGGCAGCGGGAAGGGCTGATGAACGTCATGGAGTACGCCAATGCGGCGGGCATCCTGCCGTCCTACAATTTCAAGGACGCCAGCTTCGCCCGGATCGGCCAGATCAACGGCGATACCATGCTGAACGGCTACAAGATCGGCGACAGCGCCTGCTTCTCCTGTCCGATGTGCTGCGGCAATATCTGTTTGGTCAAGCAGGGCAAATACATCGGCACGGTTGTCGAAGGACCGGAGTACGAGACCTGCGCAATGCTGGGGTCCAATCTCGGTGTCGACAACTTTGCCGCCGTGCTCCACGCAGCCCAGGCCTGCGACGAGTACGGAATCGACACGATCTCCACAGGAAACCTGATCGGCGCGGTGATCGAGGGCTATGAGAAAGGCATCCTCAGCCTCAAAGATCTGGATGAGCGGCCGATCACCTGGGGAGACGAAGAGGCGATCCTCGAACTGATCCGCAAAATCGCCCACCGGGAAGGGATCGGGGATATCCTGGCCGATGGTTCTCTGCGGGTCATCGAGACCTGGCCGGAGATGGACAAGCTGATCCTGCAGGTCAAGGGCCTGGAGCAGAGCGCCTACGACAGCCGGGCCGGCGCCTCGATGGCCCTGGCCTACGCCACCAGCGATATCGGAGCCCATCATACCCGGGCTTGGACCATCGCCAAGGAGATCGAATTGGGACAGGACTGGTCCGACGAGGAGAAGGTGGAACTGGTCATCTACCACCAGACCCTACGCCCGCTCTTCGATATGCTCGGTGTCTGCCGCCTGCCCTGGATCGAGCTGGGGTTGAACGAGCAGCATTATGAACGCTTCTACAGTTCCGTGACCGGCCAATCGGCGACGCTCGCCGAGCTGTTGGAAAAATCCAACCGGATCTACGATCTGACCCGGCTGATCAACACCCGTCTTGGGATGAGTCGTGCAGATGATACCATGCCCCACAAAGTACACTCAAGCCCGGTCCAAACCGGACCCACCGCCGGGCAGGTGATCGACAAAAAGGTTTTTGAGCGGCTTCTAGACCTGTACTATCAGAAGCGGGGTTGGGATTCGAACGGCGTTCCCGCCGCCGGGCTGGAGAAGCAGTACTCGTAATCTGAACCGCGCGGCATCAGTGGGGATTTGTTACTTCCCGGCCGAAGGGTGAAACGGATAAGATCAATCCCACCTGAAGAAGCCGGCGCGGGACTGGTCGGCTACATCGTAGATGGGTGAGATGTTGAGATTCAATTCCAGGCCGACGTGCAGTCGCCGTTCTTTGTTCAGCGCTAAGTATTGGAGCACGATCTCTGCGCGTTCGTCGGAACCTTCGGCCCTCTCCCACGGCAGGACCCCAAAGCTATCAACCGCCCCTGCAAGGTCGAAATTCTCGCTATATCCGTAGGCACGGGCAACAACATAGGTGAATACGTCCCCAGCGGACTCACCTTCCGCGGCGGCGATAAATGTCTCGAGATTTATCTCCCGTGAAAGCAGGAAAGCATGTCCGAAGCCAAAGCCGATTTCGGTACCAATCCCCAGATGGTTACATTCAATCCCAGGGCAGTGCCGACGATCTCATCCTGGGTATCGACGAGCACACTCGGGCCGAGCAGCACGTGCAGGTCGGCATAGGCGGATGCCGCCTGTTCGCAACAGAGTACAACCAATAACCACCGCTTCATTCCGCACTTCCTTGAAGCCACAGCTAAATCATGCTGAACACCCAAAGGCGGTCTTTTCAGCGATTATAAGGGAAAGATGGGGAAACACCAACAAAAAATTTGCTTCAAACGAAGCGACCGAATCCCATCGGGCGTTTGCTCGAGCTGCGGTCGCGGCTTTTCTACTGTCGCGGAGGATTGCAAACCAATCTTTGAACCGCTATATTGAAGATAGGACCGTAGGAAAATGCCTACAATTCTTGCAATCGAAGGTTATCGGTTCTTTTTCTATTCGAGTGACCGGCCGGAGCGACCGCATATTCACATTGAACATGGCGATTATACGGCAAAGGTTTGGCTCGATCCTGTTCGGCTTCAGGATAGTCATGGATATACCAGAACCGAGATCAACAAAATATTAAGGATTATTGGGGACAAGCAGGAACTACTGCTGAGGAGGTGGAATGAGTACTTTTGTCACGAGAAATGAAGCCACCTTGGCGCACGTCGTAAGGATCACTGATGATACTTTAACGGTCGATCTGGATGATGGCAGAACCATATCAGTCCCGTTAAGTTGGTTTCCGCGGTTGTTACAGGGTACAGCAGATGAACGGAACAATTGGCGTCTTATCGGCAAAGGTGAGGGTATTCACTGGCCTGATCTTGATGAAGATATCAGTATTGCCGGGCTTTTAGACGGAGTACCTTCGATGGAAAGTCAAAAATCATTTCAACGATGGTTGGCGGGACGTCAATCTACGTAGTCACCATTGATAGTGCCGGTATCTGAAGCTATTAGGCAATCCTGTCGCTAATCAAACGAAGCGGCCGAACCCCATCGGGCGTTTGCTCGAGCTGCGGTCGCGGAGGATCTCGACGACCGCGGCCCGGCCCCTGGGCAGGGCGTGAGGTTTGCTCACCTTGACCTCGACCCGTTCCACCTTGGGATGAGCCAGGGAGAGGGCGGCGACTTCTTCGGCCAGCCTCTCCAGCAGCTGAAAGGAGGAGCCCTCCGCCATGGCCGTGATCTCGCCGGCCAGGTGACTGTAGTCCACCGTATCCTCGAGACGATCGCTGCGCCCCGGCTCCTCCAGATCCACGTGCAGGCAGACTTCTATGGTGATCTCCTGGCTGCGGCGCCGTTCCTCCGGGCGGGTGCCGATGGTGCAGGCAACCCTCAAACCTTCCAGATAGATCCTGTCGCGGTACTCAGCCATACAAGTCCTCCTTGATGAAGGCACCTCCGTCCACAAAGATGACCTGGCCGGTGAGATAGTCGTTTCGCAGTAAAAAGATCACCGCGTTGGCCACATCTTCCGGCTCGCCCCAGCGACCCAGGGGAGCCCGGGCGGCCAGTCGCTCCAGCTCCTGCCCGCTCTCCCCTTCCGGTGGGAGAATCATCCCCGGAGCCACGGCGTTGACCCGTACCCGCGGAGCGAGCTCGAGGGCCAGCATACGGGTGAGGCTGAAGAGCATGCGTTTGCTCAAGGCGTAGGAGACGTGCCTTTTCATGTAACCGCCGATCCGGCTGTCCAGCAGATTGACGACACAACCCGGTTGCTCCTGATCGGCGAAGAGTCGGATCAACCGCAGGGGTGCCAGGGCATGGATGCCCAGATTCTTTTCCAAACTTTCCGAGCTGAGACTGCTCAGGGTATCCTCAGGGAAGATCGAGGCATTGTTCACCAGAAGGGAAATCTGTCCCCCCGGTGCGCAGTCCAGTGCCCGCCGCCACATCGCCTCGATCTGATCCGGATCTTCCAAAGAGGCTTGAAGCGACCAGGCGCCGACGCCGCGCCCTTTCAGCTCAGCGCTCAGAGATTCGGCTTCAGCCCGGGAGGTATTGTAGTGCACGAGGATGTTCACGCCCCGGTCGGCCAACGAAGATGCTATGACCCGGCCGACCCGTTTAGCGGCCCCGGTGATCAGAGCGGTTTGTCCGGATAAATCAATCAGGCTCATGACTGAAACTTGCGATCCGCTTTAGACGTGGATGGCCCAGCCTTCGGCCATACGGGCCATCTCCATTACCCCCTCCGAGAGGGTGGGATGGACATGGATCATCACGGCGATGTCCTCGGGAAGGAGCTCCGCCGTCTTGGCCAGCAGGATTTCATGGATCAGCTCGGTTGCCTGGGCGCCCACCACGTGGGCACCCAGGATCTCCCGGGTCTCCGCTCCCACCAGAAGCTTCAACAGCCCGTCGGGCTTGCCAATAGCCACAGATTTTCCCGCACCACGGTAGGGAAACACCGCCTTTTCGAACTTCAGACCCGCTTCCTTAGCCGCCTTCTCCGTGTATCCGAAGCTGGCCAGCTGGGGCTCGCAGTAGACCGCTCCCGGTATAGCGTTGGGGTCAAGCTTGACAGGGGTCTGATGGCCCGCCAGGTGCTCCGCGGCAATCTCCCCTTCCTTAGAGGCAACATGGGCCAGCATCGGTGAGTTGACCACATCGCCGACGGCATAGACCCCCTCAACCGAGGTCCGGTAGTAGTCGCCCACCGGGATGAAGTCCTTCTCCGGCTTGATGCCGAGTGCCTCCAGCCCGATGCCATCCGTGTTGGGCACCCTGCCCACGACCAGCAGGATCTGGTCCACCTCGAGTTCCTGTTTTCCCCCCTTGCCCTCCAGGCTGATCTTTACGCCCTTGCCGCTCTTCCTATATCCGGTGGCTTTAGTGGAGGTGTAGATCTTGATCCCTCTCTTCTTGAACGCGCGCAGCAGCACATCCACTGCTTCCTCGTCTTCCAGAGGCAGAAGTTGATCCAGCATCTCCACCAGATGTACCTCCACACCGAAGGCGTTCATGATGTGGGCAAACTCCACGCCGATGGCGCCGCCGCCGAGAACGCAGACCCTCTTGGGCAGCTTCTCGAGCATCAGCGCCCCGGTTGAGGAAAGCACCGTTTTCCCATCGAAGTCAAAACCGGGAATCGAACGCGGCCTGGAACCGGTGGCGATGAGCAGATTCTTGCCCGTGACTTTTCCGCGGCCTTTGACCTCGATCTCGTGGGCCGAGGTGATTATCCCCTCCCCGCTGATCAGGTCGATCTTGTTCTTCTTCAGTAGATAGTCTACACCGCGGGATAACATGTCCGCCGCCTTCCGGGAGAAAGCAAAGACCTTGCCGTAGTCCAACCCGGAGGCGTCGACCTTGACTCCGATCGCCTCGAGTTCTGTTGCGCAGTGCATGAGCTCCGCCTGATGAATCAGTGCCTTGGAAGGAATGCAGCCGATATTCAGGCAGACCCCACCGGGTTTATCCTTTTCAATGACCGCTGCTTTCATTCCGAGTTGGGTAGCCCGGATAGCGGCTACATAGCCTCCAGGTCCGGCTCCGAGAACCAACAGGTCGTAGTCGTAATTGGCCATGCTTGTCTCCTTAGTACAAAAGATCTATTGGATATTCAATAAACGCCTTCAAATCCGACAAAAAGGCTGCCCCGACTGCACCGTCGATGACCCTGTGATCGCAGGACAGGGTCAACATCATCTGAGAGCGGACGCCGATCGCACCGTCGTCTCCAACAACGGGAGCTTTGTGAATCCGTCCCACCGCCAAAATCGCCGAACCGGGGGGATTGATGATGGCGGTGAACTCGAGGATCCCCGAGGTGCCGAGACTGCTGATGGTAAAGGTAGCTCCGTTGTATTCATCCGGAGTCAGCTTGTTGTTGCGGGCCTTGTCGATCAGGTTTTTCAGATCCCTGTCGATCTGAACGATTCCCTTGGACCCGCAATCCCGGACCACAGGCGTAATCAGCCCGTCGTCCTGGGCCACGGCCAGTGCGATGTCGATCCTCCCGAAACGCAGGATCGCATCGTCCTGCCAGCTTGAATTGACCACGGGATATTTCTTTAGAGTTTCGGCAACGAACTTGATCAGAAAGGCATTGGGAGATACCTTCCCCGCGGGGTCTTTGGGCAGGCGAGCGTTGAGGCGCTGTCGAGCCGCCATCATTGCTCCCGCATCCACGTCGATCCGCAGGTAGTAGTGGGGAGCGGAAAACTTGGACTCGGCCAAGCGCTGGGCAATGATCTTCCGTTTTCCCGACACGGGAATCCGCTCATCCTTGCCGCTTGCTGCCGGCCCCTGGACCCCGACCGCTGCCGCCGGACCATACGAGGCTGCCCGCCGAAGAGCATTCTCGATGTCCCGCTTTACGATCCGCCCCGCCGGACCGCTTCCCCGTAGGATGCGAATATCGATGCCGTGCCCCGTAGCCATTTTTCGGGCCAGCGGGGAGGCTTTGAGCTCCCCCGCCGGAACCTGAGGTGCGGAAGGGGTCGTTGCCGCGGCGCCTGCCGCTCCAGCTGCAGGCGCTGCTTTAACCTGTGGGACGGCGGATTCCGGGGCATCGGATTCCGGGGCAGCGGATTCCGAGGCATCGGGTTCAGGTTTCTGCTCCGCTTCTTTCAGCATCCCGCTGATGTCTTCGCCGGGTTCACCCACAACAGCGATGGGCTCCCCTACCCTGGCCTGTCCGCCGTCGCGAACCAGAATCTTGAGCAGAGTACCCTCATCGACGGCTTCATACTCCATGGTAGCCTTGTCCGTCTCCACCTCGCAGATGATATCGCTCTGGGCGACCGGGTCTCCCTCTTTTTTGTGCCATTTTACTATCGTTCCCTCCTCCATGGTGGGGGAAAGGGCCAACATCAATACCTGCTCAGCCATCCGCTTGCTCTCCTCTAAACATACATCACCCGTTTGGCCGCGGTTACGATCTTCTCCACCGAGGGCTGAACCGCCAGCTCCAGGTTATGGTTGTAGGGCATGGGTACGTCCTCCATGGCCACCAGTTCCACAGGGGCGTCGAGACTGTCGAAGCAGTTCTTCGAGATCAACCAGCCCAGGTAGGAACCGAAGCTGGCCATGGGCCAATCGTTGTCGATGATGACGCAGCGGTTGGTCTTGACCACCGATGCAAAGACCGCTTCCTCATCCAGCGGTCGCAGAGACCGCAGGTCGAGCACCTCGGCGCTGTAGCCCTCCTTTTCCAGCACCTCAGCCGCCTCCAGAACCGTCTGCATCGGCTTGGAGAAGCTGATCAGGGTTACCTCCTCCCCGGTGCGCTTGATATCCGCCTTGCCGAGGGCAACGAGATACTCCTCCTCCGGCACCTCCCCCTTCCAGGCGTACATCATCTCGTTCTCGAGGAATATTACCGGGTTGTCGTCCCGGATCGCCGATTTCAGCATCCCTTTGGCATCGTGGGGAGTATACGGGGCCACCACCTTGAGCCCGGGAATATGGCTATAAAAAGCCTGGAAGGACTGGGAGTGCTGGCTGGAGAGGTATTCCGCCGGACCGTTGGGGCCACGGAAGACGATAGGCACGTTGAGCTGACCTCCGGACATGTGACGCAACTTGGCGGCGTTGTTCAGAACCTGGTCGAATGCCTGGGCGGAGAAGTTCAAGGTCATCCATTCCACAATCGGCCTTAAGCCCACCATGGCGGCTCCGATCCCCACGCCGGTAAACCCTTCTTCCGTGATCGGGGTATCGATGACCCGCTCGGGACCGTACTTGTCGAGCAGGCCCTGGCTGACCTTGTAGGCGCCGTTGTACTGGGCCACCTCCTCCCCCATCAGGATGACGTTCTGATCCCGGGCCATCTCCTCATCCATGGCATCTTTCAGAGCCTGACGAAAGGCAATAACAGGCATCCCGCTCCTCCCCTACACCAGTACGTCTTCGTACAGCGTTTCGATCGCCGGCTGTGGGCTGTCTTCGGCAAATTGGGCAGCCTCGTTGCTGATGCCCTTGCATTCGACGTCGATCTTGTCGAACTCCTCGTTGCTGAGCTGTTTGGATTTCAGCATCTGCGCCTTCAGGATCAGGATCGGGTCCTGATTCTTGTACTCCCCCAGCTCCTCTTTGGTCCTGTAGGTAGCGGGATCGCTCATGGAGTGTCCCTTGTATCTGTAGGTCACCGCTTCGATGAAACTGGGCTGATGCTCTTTCCGCGCCCCGTCCGCGGCCTCTTTCACCGCTGCGTGGACCTTCAACACATTCATGCCGTCCACCTGGGAGCCGGGAATGTCGTAGGAAACCCCCATTTTTGAAAAATCCGCAACCGAGGATACCCGGCGGAAGTCGGTTCCCATCCCGTACTGGTTGTTCTCACAGATGTAGACGATGGGAAGATCCCAGATCTTGGCCAGGTTGAGGCTCTCGTGAAAGGAGCCCTGGTGAATCGCTCCGTCTCCGAAGAAGCAGAGCACCACGCCGTTCTCCTTCTTGTACTTGATCTTCAAAGCCACACCGGTAGCCAGCGGGATATGGGCACCGACGATGCCGTTTCCCCCCAGCATGTGCTTGTCCACATCGAACATATGCATGGAACCGCCCTTGCCTCGGGAGCAGCCGGTCTGCCTGCCGTACAGTTCCGCCATCATGGCTTTGGGATCCATCCCGCAGGCCAAGGCGTGCCCGTGGTCCCGGTAGGCGGTGAGAATGTAGTCATCTTTCAGATCCAGAGCGGCCACCGCTCCGACAGCCACGGCCTCCTGACCGATGTACAGATGGCAGAAGCCTCCAATCTTTCGCAGGCCGTACATCTGGGCTGACTTCTCCTCCAGGCGCCGGATCAACAGCATCTGCCGAAGCAGCTCTGTGCGGAAAGTCTTTTCGGTCCCGCCGGGGGTTTTCGATGTCGGTTTTTTCTCAGGCGCAGTGCCCGCTGAGCTGGGCGCACCAACCGTACTATCGGCCATGCTATGTTCCCTTTCTCCAGTCAACGACGACTTCCTTCACGCCCTTCATGGGCTTGTAGCAGATCGCCTGCTCGATAATCGTCTCCAGCACAACCAGGTCTCTCTCGTCTCCCTTGAGCTTCCAGAAGGAGCGCATAAACGGTCCCAGGGTTTCGAGGACCTCGGAGAGTATCGACGGATTATCTACGATGTTGATTCGTCCGCGTACGGTAACGATGGTATCCAGGATCGGAGTCTGAAACATCCACTCCACCTCCGGATGCGCCTCCAGCTGAACAACCTTCCCGAAGCGGGGGGAAGTTACCGCGTAGATTGCCCCGGTCCTTCCGCGCAGGAGGGCCGGTGTCATCCAACGGATGTGGGGCTTGCCCTCCTGACCCGTTGTGGCCAGAACAGCGGTGTGGGCCTCATTAAGAATCATCTCCAGCGTATTGAGTACTTCCTGCTTGGTCATGAGATTTTCTCCTCCCCGCCTGTACTTTCTCCGGGATCGCAGCGCAAACACCGGCTAATAACTTACTACAATAGAATACTATCTGAATAGGCGAAAAGCAAAGCACGTTTAGAACCGGATTTCTTGCCAAGAAGCATGTTTTGATTTACCGTGTCTGGTGAGGAGTACGTTGGAAGGAGCAGACCATGAACGAAGAGGAACTGAAGTATACGGAAGAACATCTCTGGGTGCATATCGAAGGGTCAAACGCCCGCTTTGGGATTACCGATCATGCCCAGAAAGAGCTCGAAGACATCGTGTATGTCGAGCTTCCCGAGAAGGGGAAAAAAGTTCAGAGGGGGGATATCGTTTGCACCATCGAATCTGTGAAATCCACCAACGACCTAACATGTCCGCTGAGCGGAGATATCCATTCGATCAACACCCAGCTTGGGGATAAACCGGAGATCATCAACAGCGATCCCTACGGTGCCGGCTGGATCTTTACCATTCATATGGATAATCCGAAGGAGGTCGATGACCTCCTGAGCTCGGCGGCGTACAAGCAATTCTTGGATTCCTGATGGCTGCAAAACTGACGCCTGAGGAGAAGCAGCGCTACGATCGCCAGATGATCCTTCCCTCGTGGGGCGAAAAGGCTCAAAGTGCGCTCAAGGACAGCTGCGTGTTCATCGCCGGAGCGGGGGGATTGGGCAGCGCGGCCGCTATATATCTGGCCGCTGCAGGGGTCGGAGCCTTGAGGATCTGCGATTCCGGTGCGGTGGAGCTCTCCAACCTGAACCGCCAGATCCTGCACGGGGACGATCGGATCGGGAAGAAAAAACCCCTCTCCGCCGAGAGGACGTTGAGGACGGTCAATCCTTCTGTGCAGATCATCCCGCTGACCGAAACGATCGAGGCGGACAACATCGCATCCCTGGTCGGAGGCGCCCCGCTGATGGTCGATTGCCTGGACAACTTCCAGACCCGCTACATACTGAACGAGTATGCCGTAAGAACCGGGACTGCCCTGGTGCACGCCGGGGTGAACGGGATGTGCGGCCAGATCGCCTTCATCCAACCCCCGGAAACGGCCTGTCTGGCCTGCCTGGTGCCCGAAGGACCGCCGCCGGAAATCTTTCCCATCCTCGGGGCCACCGCGGGAGTTCTCGGCTGCCTCGAGGCTATGGAAGCCCTGAAATATCTGACCGGTACGGGAGAGCTTCTCAAGGGGCGCCTCCTGTTCTTCGACGGCGAAGCCATGCAGTTCCAGGAGGTCAGCTTCGACAAAGACCCTGAATGCCGGGTGTGTGGTTCTGCGAGGCGGAAGTAGATTAGGCACGGCCGCTGCATTGCCGTGGCCGTAATATTTGACTTTCCCGCTCATAATTGTTTTCTTATAGAAACATGGTCTCCCGATCCATTCTTGTATCTCTTTCGTTTTCGCTTATTCTACCGACTCTGGCGGTATCCGCGGGAGGCCCAAAGGAGACGGCACCAACTTTGAACCGTCTACAGAGCGAGAAAAGCCCCTATCTACTCCAGCACGCCGACAATCCGGTGGACTGGTATCCGTGGGGGGAGGAGGCCTTCCGAAAAGCCAAAGAGGAGGATAAACCGATCTTTCTGTCGATCGGCTACTCTACCTGCCACTGGTGTCATGTCATGGAGCACGAATCCTTCGAGGACCCGGAGGTAGCCCGCCTGATGAACGAAAACTTCATCAACATCAAGGTGGACCGGGAGGAACGTCCCGACATCGACGAGCTGTACATGACCGTCGCCCAACTTCTGACCGGACGGGGAGGATGGCCGCTGACCATCCTCATGAGCCCGGATCAGAAGCCCTTCTTCGCCTCGACCTATATCCCCAAGGAGAGCCGCTACGGCCGCCCGGGCATGCTGGAGCTGATCCCCCGGATCGCAGAGGTCTGGAAAGCACGGCGGGAGGAGGTCGACTCCTCCAGCGAGTCTATCCTCCAGGCTCTGCAAAAGGTATCCCAGTCCCGGGTTGCCGGAGACCTGCCGGACGAATCGATTCTCAAGCGAACCTACACGGGATTGTCCGAACAGTTCGATGAACACTACGGCGGATTCGGTTCGGCTCCGAAGTTCCCCAGCCCGCACAACTTCCTCTTTCTCCTGCGCTACTGGCGGCGAAGCGGGGAGGAGCGGGCTCTGAAGATCGTCGAAAAAACCCTTACCGCGATGCGCCGCGGGGGCATCTTCGACCAGGTCGGCTACGGTTTTCACCGTTACTCCACCGACGCCCGGTGGCGGGTGCCCCATTTCGAGAAGATGCTCTACGATCAGGCTCTTCTGGCTTTGGCCTACACCGAAACCTATCAGGCGACGGGCAAACCCTTCTACGCCCATACGGCACGGGAGGTCCTGACCTACGTGCTCCGGGACATGGTTACGCCGGAGGGAGGATTTGCTTCGGCGGAGGATGCGGACAGCGAGGGGGAGGAAGGCAAGTTCTACACCTGGAGCTACGAAGAATTGTCCTCCCTTCTCGATTCCGAGGAATTGGCAGAGCTCGAAGAGCGATTCGCTGTTCAAGCAGACGGCAACTATAAGGAGGAAGCTACAGGCGAACAAACGGGAACGAACATCCTCTACATGCACCACGAGGATGGCCTGGCGATTGCGGGTGACGGGACCGCGGCCGCGCTGTCCGATTCTACACGGAAGAAGCTGTTCGAGAGCCGCCGGGAGCGGGTGCGCCCCCTCAAGGATGACAAGATTCTGACCAGCTGGAACGGTCTGATGATCGCCGCCCTGGCCCGGGCCGGCGGAGTCCTTGGGGAGGCATCCTACCTCGAGGCGGCGGAGAGAGCTGCGGACTTCATTCTGGCCCGGCTGCGGAGCAAGGACGGAGGTCTGCTGCACCGCTACCGTGAGGGAGAGGCGGCTATCCCCGGCTACGCCACGGACTACGCCTATCTGGTCTGGGGCCTGATCGAGCTGTACGAATCGACCTTCAACAGCTCATATCTGCGGCATGCCCGGGGGCTGATGGAGAAATTTATCGAAGATTTCTGGGACGATTCCACAGGAGGTGGTTTCTTCCTCACCGCCGAGAAGTCCGAAAACTTGCTGGTTCGCCAGCGAAACGACACGGACGGCGCCCTGCCCTCGGCCGGATCGGTGGCCCTGCTCGATCTGCTCAAACTCGGCCGTATGACCCAGAATCAGGATTATGAGGATAAGGCACTCGCATTGACCCGGACGACCTCACAGCTCGTGGAAACCAGCCCTCCGGCCTTCACCTTCCTTCTCAGCGCTCTGGACTTTCAGATCGGGCCCTCCTTCGAGGTGGTTATCGCAGGACACAGCACCGCCTCGGACACCCGGGAGATGGCTCAGGTCTTGCGGAAGGAATTCGCCCCAAACAAGGTCGTGCTCTTTCGACCTGCTGAGGAAGAGCAGCCGGAAATTTCAGATCTGGCCCCGTTCACCCTTTTTCAGGTAAGCATCGACGGCAAGGCCACGGCCTATGTCTGTCGGGACTACGCCTGCGAACTGCCCGTGACGGATAGCGAGGCAATGCTGCGGCTTCTGCGCGACAGTCTCGAGAACACACGAATGAATGAATAAACAGGAGGGCTGCCGTTAGGCACAAAAGCCCCGGGGTCTAACGGTTGTGGTAGGTGAGTCGATCCGATTCCGGCTCTAGAGGAAGCTGCTCTCCTGCTTCCCGGAGGGAAAAGCGCAGGAGCCGAGCCCTCTCCCTGTAGTAGCTCTGCCACTCCTCAGGCACCTCTTTCCCGCCCATGCCCGGAAACGTTTCCACCAAGACCTCTCCACGGTGGTTTCGGTAGTTGGTGATCGGCAGGGGTACGACCTCCTCGATAGTTGTCCTGTTGTTTTCAACCGCAATAGACACAAGCCAAACAGCGGAGTCGGCGGTCCAGGATAGATCTTTCTCCGGCTGCTGCGGCTCCAAATCTATCAACATCCCGGATATCAAGTTCCCCGTCGAGGGCATGATCAGGCCCCTGCCCTCCTCCCGTTCAACCAGCGAATATGGCTGCAGGACATGGGGATGGTGAGCCCAGACGATGTCGACCCCCGCTGCCAGGAGCCTTTCAAAGAAACGCATCTTCTCCGCCTCCGGCTGCTTCGAGTACTCCCGTCCTCCGTGGTAGGAGAGGATGAATAAATCGTACTGCGGTGCAATGGTCTCTATATATGGAAGGAAGTAGTCCCTGTGCCGGCGGTTTCGATAATCAACGATGTTCACGTAATCATGGGACATGAGCACGTTCACCATCTGACAGACAGCCAAAAAGCCGATTCGAACACCTTTGACGCGAATCTCAGCGGGCAGAAAGGGAACCTTCAGATTCCCACGGGTACCCGCTGTATACAGCCGCCGATACGACTCGCTGCCGATTTTATCCAAGGCTCGTAAGGTCTGAAACACACCGTCCCGGCCCTGATCAAAGGCATGGTTATTGGCCAAAGAAAAAACATCGATCCCCGCTTCAACCGCGGCCTCGAGGTATTCCAGAGTGCCGTTGAATCGCGGATAGCTGGAGAAAGGCCGGGAAGGATCAACCGGGAACTCCAGGTTGGCGAAGCTCAGATCATCCCGTTGGAGAAGGGGCGCTATGGAGGCGTAAATCGCGGAATAATCCGATGTGAGGTAGTTGGCGGTATGAACCATTATGTCCCCGACAAAGCTCAGCTGCAGGCGCTTGCTTTGCGCATAGAGGGGTGAACTGAGGGAGAAGAAAAAGATAAGGAGGAAAAGGATCGGGCAATATCGACTCGCTCTTTTCATCTCTTTTCAGTATTGTAGTCCCCGATCCGGACTCTGCAAACGAAAATTATAAAAATCTTGGCCGGTTGGATGCGTGGACCCACAACAGCTTGGTTCGTATAGATTTCAGGTGATTCAAGCTCTTGGCTTGACTTTCTCCTGCTGCAAGGTACAATAATTTCAAATACAATTTTGATTTCTATTTGGAGGATCTTATGGATACCAAAAATCTACGGGTAAACGGCAAGCGGCTGCGATCGACCCTCGAGGAAATGGCCAAGATCGGCGGCACTCCCGGCGGCGGTGTGACCCGACTGGCCCTTTCCGACGAGGACAAGCGGGCTCGAGATCTCTTCGTCAAATGGCTGAAAGAGCTGGACTTGGAAATCACCGTCGATGAAATGGGCAATATCTTCGCCCGCCGCCCGGGGAAAAACAATGACCTGCCCCCGGTAATGGCCGGATCCCACATCGACAGCCAGCCAAAGGGCGGGCGCTTCGACGGCATCCTCGGTGTGATGGGTGCTCTCGAGGCGATGCGGACCATCCACGAGAACAAGGTGGAGACGGAGCGTCCCGTGCTCATCGTGGACTGGACCAATGAAGAGGGATCCCGCTTCGCCCCCGCCATGGTCGCCTCCGGGGTCTGGGCCGGGGCTCTGGAGCGGGACTGGGCTTACGCCCGGAGCGATCTGAGCGGGAAAAAGCAGGGGGAAGAGCTTAAGCGCATAGGCTACAAAGGATCCGTGCCGGCCAAAAAGCTGCCCCTACATGCCTACTTCGAATACCATATCGAGCAGGGACCGATTCTCGAGCGGGAGGGCAAAACCATCGGCGCCCCCAAGGGGATCCTCTGCCTGCACTGGTACGACATCTACCTGGAGGGAGAGGCCAACCAGGTCGGCCCCACCCCGATGGAGGGACGCCACGACGCTCTCTGCGCCACTGCGGAGATGATCCTGAAAGTAAACGAGCTGCCCGATCGCATGGGCGGCAACATGGTGGCCACGGTGGGAGAGATCCAGAACTACCCCAACTCCCGCAACATCATCCCGGACAAGGTGCACTTCACCGTAGATATCCGTTCCTGGGATGATGAGCACGCCCTCAAGGCCTGGGAACTGGTCAAGAAGGATTTCCAGGACATCGCCAACCGAAGGGGCTGCCCGATCCGCATCGAGGAGACCTGGCGCGTGGAGCACGCTCCCTTCGACGAGAAACTGGTCGAGCGGGTCATGGAGAGCGCCGGGGAACTGGGCTACTCCTACCTGCACATGGTCAGCGGCGCCGGCCATGACGCCAGCTACATGAACCAGATCTGCCCTACGGCGATGATCTTCGTTCCCTCGATCGGAGGCCGAAGCCACGTAGAGGTGGAAAACACGACCTGGGAGCACTGCGAAGCCGGAACCAACGTGCTGCTGCACTGCATTCTGAAGACGGCGGGGGCGAGGTAAGATCTACTGCGCAATTGCAATAGTGGAGGAAGCTGTATCCTATCGGCAATCAGTGTCGGTCCAATGGTATGAGCGTAGCTGGAAAACATTCATGGGCATTTACTTCCCGCTTCCGACGCAACGCCTACGGGTGGCGGGGAAGCTCCCTCGCGGTATCACGATTAAAGGAAGCGGTCTCCGAAATCAAGAAGGCTGCACGCAAAGATCCTGTTCTCGGCGCCGAAGGGGCCGTGTTGTTCCTGTGTAAGGTTTCGCCAGCTCTCGAACATGTTGACAGTTCTTCCGGTTCTCTGGGAAACGCTGTAAATAAAGCCATCGAGGCGCTCGTTCCGATCATCGCCAAAGCACCCGCGGACGACAAACTGCGTGACAGATGGATGGAGAAGCTCTGGGACGCCGTCCAAGACGACGAGATACCCTACATCGAGCTATTACCCGAATACTGGGGCGAACTCTGTGTAACACAGAAGTGCGCATCCCGCTGGGCGGATGAGTTCATCGGCACCGTCCGTATAGTATTCAGCCCGGATTCTGGTCCCGGCGCTTATTTCAAAGGAACCACGGTATGCTTCAGCGCACTATATAAAGCCGGGCGCTACGAGGAGATAATGGCGCTTCTCAAGATTCCGAAAAAAACCTTCTGGCACAACAGGAGATGGGGAGTGAAAGCTCTCGTCGCGTTGGGAAGGAAAGCCGAAGCCCTCGAATATACCGAACAGTCGCGGGACGCGTACACAAGCCCCGTTTCGATCGCCCGGACCTGCGAAGAGATTCTCCTCTCCTGCGGTATGGCCGAAGAGGCGTATGAACGGTATGCGGTCGATGCGAATCAGAAGACGACATACCTCGCCACCTTCCGAGCGATCGCCAAGAAGTATCCCCAAAAGACACCTGAGGAAATCCTCAAGGATCTCGTCGAGAGCACACCGGGGGATGAAGGTAAATGGTTCGCCGCGGCCAGGTCCGCGGGTTTGTACGATGCCGCAATCGAGCTGGCGAACCGTTCTCCCTGCGATCCCAGAACCCTCACCCGGGCGGCACGTGACCATGCCGGAACCGAGCCTCAATTTGCCCTGGAAGCGGGTATGGCGGCCCTGCGCTGGCTCGCCGAAGGCTACGGGTACGATATCACCGGTATGGACGTTTGGATGGCATACGATGAGAGCATGAAGGCGGCCCGCAATGCCGGGTGCGAGGAGGAAACACATGCCCGGATCAAGACGTTGGTTTCCAGGGAAAACTTCGCCGACCGGTTCGTAACGCAGGTTCTCGGCCGCAAGCTCGGGTTAGAGTAGAAATAGGAGGACAGCAGCCATCGAGATTTTGGCTTTCGCCCATGGTGTATTGACATCCCTACGGTTGCTGGCTATATTTCGTATTGTTGTTGTAAATAACACATATCCGAAACATCATGAACTTCATACAGTTTAAATCGACGTTGAATGATTTCCCCGTGTTCTCAACAGCCGATATCCGAACCGTCGATTCCAATTTCGATCGTCGCCGTCTCAACGAATGGCAAGGCAAAGGATATATCCGAAAAATATCCAAAGGCCTGTACATATTTAGCGATGTCGATATCGACGAATCGATGCTTTTCCGAATCGCCAACAAGCTATACAGACCATCATACATCTCACTGGAAACGGCAATGGCGCATTACCAGCTTATTCCGGAAGTCGTTTACGGCGTGACATCCGTCAGTACCCGCAGAACATACCGGTTTGGAACTTCGCTGGCGCACTTTACTTTCCGCACCGTTTCCCCGCGTCTCTTTTTTGGATATATGCTGACATCTGAAGCGGCAAAGATTGCAACCGTCGAGAAGACATTACTGGATTTCTTCTATCTCAATCCGGAGATAAATAATCCGAAAGCCTACGACTCTCTGCGTGTAGATCGAAACGCATTATCGGACCAATTGGACGAGACAAGTCTGCGGCATCTGCTTGATAGATTCGGATCGGCGACCTTGTCACAGAGAATAAACCGTTTTCTTGAGTGGACGAAGCATGCTTAGTCTCGAACAGATACAGTCCTTTTACCCCGAGGGTATCCGGAAGTTCCGCACGAGTATTCTTCGCGAATACCTGCAGTACAAAATCCTGGAGGCGGTTTTCAGATCCTCCTATGCATCCAGATTGTCATTTATGGGCGGAACATGCATTCATCTTATTCACGGAAGCCCCCGGTTCTCTGAGGATCTCGATTTCGATAACGACGACCTATCTCCGCTTGAGTTCCAGAACCTGGCATCGTGGGTCGAAAATGAACTGAGGCTCGAAGGGTATACAATCGAGCTGAAAATAACGATAAAAGGAGCCTATCACGCTTACTACAGGTTTCCCTCGATACTTCATGAGAGTGGTCTCACGGGACACCGGACTCAGAAGCTCCTGATACAGGTAGATACCGAGCCTCAAGGTTTCTTGTACGATAAGCAACCTGCAATTCTCAACAAGTTCGACGTTTTCTGCCGCATCCTAACTGTACCCCTTGATATTCTGCTTTCCCAGAAGTACTTTTGTGTACTGACCCGTCCACTTCCTATGGGCCGTGATTTTTACGACACATCATTCCTCTTGGGCAAAACGAAGGCTAACCTCGACTATCTGGAAGCGAAAATCGGTACCGGCAGCCTCTCCGAAGTGAGAGAACGCCTTATCGACAGATGCAAAGAGCTAGATCTTCGAAAACTCGCCGCAGATGTGGAGCCTTTCGTAATCAAACCCAGCGACATCGATAGAGTGCTGTTGTTTCCCGAATTGGTCTTGAACAGCCTGAAGTAGATTCATCGATTTTTCTTACTGCCGACTTGAGCTACTCACCCACCCGGAGAATTTCTTCCCAGTCGTAGACGGCCCGGATCTGCTGTCCCGGCTCCACGATCAGGAACTCCTCGTCGCTCCAGGAGCCTTCGACCAACTGCCGGATCAGGCGGATGTCCCCTTCGACGCGGATGAACTCCCGGCCCTCGGTATCCGCGTTCTGCTTGCACAGCGAGGCGTACTCCTCCTGGGAAGTCTCGGGGACGTCAATGTAGATGACCTTGTTGTCCGTGTTTGCGTCCCGGGAAAGGGTGAGTGTTTCCATTATGAATTTTGCGTTTTTTTCCCCGTACTGAGCGACGAAATCCTCGTGGCTCCTGTCCAGACCGAGAAGCCGGCCGGTGTCGCCGTCGTGCAGGTAGGAGTCTCCCCGTTCCATATATCCGGCGGAGCTGAAGGGGCGACTGGGGTTGTCGGAGAAAAGCTCTTTGAAGCGCCGGCGGGAGCCCAAATAGATGGTACAGCAGTCGTGCGCTCGGGGTAGAACGAGTCGGATATTGCGGGCCGCGAGCTGGGCCGTGGCGTTGCCGCACAATCCATAGGCCAGCAGGATTGCATCGTAAGGGGTGCCTTTTTCTGCGGTTTTGTCGATTCTCTGCTGGAGCAGGATTCGCAGCCGGTCGCTGTCTTCGTGAGCCCCTTTTTCGGTGAACTCGACATCCACTGTGTGGGACGAGCAGGCGATACAGTGACAGACCTCGCGGGTAAGAACTTCGCAGGCGATGAGTTTGAAATACATGATTAATCCTCTCAGGATTTATACCAGGTATTCCCGCTTCTGCCAAGAGTCCCTTACCTGGGCACAGCGGGCTGTTCCCAGGCAGCGCCCCTCTCACTTGACCGCGCGGTTCGGCGGGCATATGCTGTAGCCTATGAAAATCTTTCACGGCAGCATCGTCACCTGCGACCGGGACAATCATGTTTTCGAGTACCTGGTTGAAAAAAACGACCGCATCCTCTACGTCGGAGATGAACTTCCGGAGGAGTTCGCCCGGGCGGGAGAGAGGATCGAGCTCGGAGAACGGGCGCTTCTGCCCTCCTTTGGCGACGGACACCTGCACTTCTCCAATTGGGCTCTCTTCGCTGCCGTTTTTTTTGACGTACGGGAAGCCAGAAATTTTGAAGAAATGGGAGGAATGATCAGAGATTTTTCTGCGAAAGACAGGAAAGCGAAAGTCCTTGCCGGTTTCGGCGTATCGAGTCACAGCGTGGCGGAGAAGCGCCTGATTACCCGGGAGGAGCTGGATAGGTTTGTAGACGATCGCCCCGTATTTCTAGTCGGGTATGACGGTCATTCCGCTATCATCAACAGCAAAATGCTGGAGATGTTTCCGGAAACGATCAGACAGATCCACGGTTTTCATGCCGAAACGGGTCATGTCCTGCATCAGGCATTTTATGCGGCATCGGACTATATGGCCGATACGATTCCTCCTCTGAAGCTCGTAAAGGGCATCATCAAGGTATTCGATCTGTTGGCTGAAAGGGGCATCGGCATGATTCATCCGGTCGAGGGAATAGGATTCCCCAAGGACCTGGATGTCACCATGGTCAGCCTGATCGCCAAGGCTCGGGCCAAGAGAAACCGCTTCAACACCCGCCTGTTCTTTCAAACCATGGACGTGGACAAGGTGCTGCGGCGAAAACTGCCGCGGATCGGAGGCTGCTTCGCCACCGCGCTGGACGGATGTTTCGGCCGCTGTGATGCCGCATTGCGCAAGCCCTACACCCACGATCCTGCCAACAAGGGCTTGCTGTTCTACAAGGATGAGGAGGTGATGGAGTTCGCCAAGCAGGCAAACAGAGCGGGTCTTCAGATCGAGTTCCATACCATCGGTGATGCGGCGATTGACCAGGCTATAAAGGCCCTGGAAGCGGCGCTGCAGGATCATCCCAGGGAAGACCATAGGCACACTCTCATTCACGCCTGCCTGATTTCCCCTGAAAATCTCGATAAATGTGCCGGCCTGGGAATCGGGATCACCCTCCAGCCTGCGATTTTAATAAGCCCTCTCGAACCACCGGAGTATTTAGAAGAAATCCTGGGAGACAGGGTGAAACAAAGCTCACCGATTCGAACCATGGTGGATCTCGGTATTCACGTGAGCGGCGGATCCGATGCCCCGGTTACACCCCCGGACCCAATCACCGGCATCTACGGTGCATGCAACCATCCCTACGATCCAGGCCAATCCCTAACCATCCCCGAGGCTCTACGAATGTTCACCTATGAAGTTGCCTGGATGAGCTTCGACGAGCAGGAGCGCGGCACTCTGGAGCAGGGGAAAATCGCCGACATGGCCGTTCTAAACAAAAATCCTCTCGCCCTGGATCGGGAAAACCTTCGCGAACTGGTAGTGGAGCAGCTGTACCTCTCCGGCAGACCCTACAAGCCCGGCATGGGACTGCTCGATACCGTATGGAGCTTCCTTACCGCGGGAAAAGTCAAGATCTAGCGGCTGGGAACAGACAGCACTTACCGGGATCGACGGAGAAGTGCACCGGGGCACCCACGGACAGGGATTGCTGTTCAGCCAGATCGAGGGTGAAGCGTGCACCGTTGGATTCTACTTCGACGAGCTGGTGACTACCGAGATATTCCTTCTGTACCACCCGCCCTTTGATGCGGTTGGATCGAAACCTGTCCAGGACGCAATGCTCCGGCCTGAAGAAAACGATCACCTCATCGCCTGCGCCGAACTCCTCAGCCTGCGATTGAGATACCCTCAGGGTGCCGACCGTGGTCTGCACAACGGCCAACGTCCCTTCCCGTTCCGCCAACCGGCCGCGGATGATGTTTGCCTGGCCGAGGAAAGTACCGACGAACAGATTTCGCGGTCGATTGTAGATCCTTTTCGGTGTGTCGATCTGCTCGATATGACCGTCCCGCATCACCGCAATGCGGTCTCCGAGCACCAGAGCCTCCTCCTGATCGTGGGTGACGTACAGCGTTGTAACGGACAACTCTCTCTGGACGCGGTGGATTTCCTTACGCAGGTTCTTCCGCAGCTTGGCGTCCAGGGCGCTCAAGGGTTCATCGAGCAGGAGCAGATGCGGCCGGGGGGCCAGGGCTCTGGCCAGTGCCACCCGTTGCTGCTCCCCCCCGGACAGCCTGGTCACCTTCCTCTTCCCATACCTTTGCAGGGACACCAGCCGGAGCAGCTCCTCGATCCTTTCCTTCGCATCTTTGGAGCCCCAGCCCTGCATGCGCGGGCCGAAACCGACATTGTTCCACACATTGAGATGGGGGAACAGGGCGTAGTCCTGGAAAACGATACCGATGCGTCGCCTGTGGGCGGGGAGAGTGTCGATCCTGCGACCGTTCATGTGCAGGGAGCCAGAATCCGGATCAATGAAGCCGGCAATCAACCGCAGGGTCGTGGTCTTGCCGCAGCCGGAGGGACCCAGCAGGGCAAGAAGCTCGCCCTGACGCACCTCGAAGTCCAGCTCCAGTCGGAAATCAGAGTAGACCTTTTGGATGTTTTGTATGCGCAAGCCCACGATCAGACCTCCCCGCCGGCTCGATCGATGATCAGGAACGCCAAGAAACAAAACAGCATCAGCACCGAACCCATGGCGCAGGCGCCTATGAAGTTGTAGGAACCAATAAGGCGATAGATCATCACCGGGATGGTGATCATCTTTTCGTTGTAGAGTATCAGGGTGGCGTTGATCTCGCCAACGGAGATACCGAAGGCAAAGGCCGCACCCGTGATCAGGGCGAAACGCGCCAGGGGAAGCTCGAGATGCCAGAACAGCTGCCAGGGACCGGCCCCCAGGCTGCGGGCCGCCTCGGGCAGGGAAGGCTTCATTTTTCGAAAGGTGGCCGAGGCGACACGGATGACGAAGGGATAGGCGATGACCGTGTGGGCAAAGACGATGGCGTACCAGCTGCCCACGATGTGCCAGGGAAAATTCCGGTAGGCCTTGAGGTAGCCCAAGCCCAATATGATCGAGGAGATCCCGATGGGCAGCATCACCAGGGCTTGCAGTAGTTGGCTGCCGGCGAAGCGGCTGCGGGATCCGACATAGGCCAGCAGCGTTCCCATGGGCAGAGCCAGGAGCACGGTCATGGCACCGAAAAACAGGCTGTTCAGCACCGCCCGCAGGTACGCACCGCCGGAAAAAATGCGTCTGTACCACTCGAGGCTGACCGCCTGCTGCCCCCAGCCGCTGCGCACCTGGAAGGAATACGCGACCACCGTGACCATCGGCGCCAGAATGACCACCGCCATGAGCAGGAGATACAGGAGGTAGAACATTCCCAGGGGGGAGCGAAGCATCGAAGCCAGGCGCGGCCTTTCGTAATCCTCAAGCATCTGCTCTGCGAAGCTGCTCCTCTGTTGCGCCTTGATATAGGCGTAGAGAAACACGAGGGAGATGACTGCACCGACCAGTGCCAGTGCGCTGCCGGTCTTGAGATCCAGGCTTACCTTGGCCAACCGATACACCTCCACCTCGAGGGTAGAGTAGCGGGGTCCGCCGCCGAGCACCAGCACGATGGCAAAGCTGAGCAGACAGAAGATGAAGACCAGAGCGGCGGCGGAGAGGATGCCGGGAAGGATCTGGGGTAGAGTCACCCGCCAAAACAGACGAAACCCGTGAGCTCCCAAACTGCGGGCCGCCTCCTCGGTGCCGGGATGAATCCGTCGCCACAGCGAGGAAACGATACGGACCACGATGGGAAAGTTGTAAAAGGCGTGGGCCAGGAGGATCGCCTGAAAGGAATACAGGACCTTGAGGGCCGGCTCTTCCAGCCTGAACAGGGCCATCAGGAGACGGTTGAGCACCCCGTTGTTCCCGAAGAAGCGGACAAAGCCGAGCACCACGATGATCGAGGGCAGAACGAAGGGTATCGTGGTCAAGGCCTGAACCAGACGCTTGCCCCGAAATTCGTAGCGGGCCAGCAGATACGCTCCGGGCAGGCCCAGAAGCACTGAGAGCAGGGTGGAGAGAATCGCCTGCCACACCGTAAAGCCGATGATCTTGAGATAGTAGGGGTCCCGGAGCAGAGCGTATATGACCGCCAGGCTCAAAGCGCCGCTCTGATCCGTGAGTCCACCAACCAGGACGCTGCCGAGGGGATAGTAGAAGAACAGGAACAGGAAAAACGCCGGACCGGCGAGCAGCAGCAGGGGAAGCAGCCTCCCGGTCCATGCTGCCTCTAGCGGCTGACCAGTTTTACCCACGCGTTGATCCAGCGCTCCTGGTTTGTGCGGATTTCCTCGGCCGAAAGCTGCAGGGAGCGTTCCGGTTTGGGAGCGTAACGGAAGGACTCCGGCGTAACGACGGCCGGATCCACCGGATACATCCAGTTGGTTAGAGGAATTTCCGCTTGAAAATCCTCTGACAGGATGAAGTCGATGAACATCTTGGCCGTCTGCGGATGGGGAGCCCCTTTGAGGATACCCATCCCCTCGATTTGCAGGTAGTTTCCCTTCTCAAACAGCAAAGCCCGGTACCGCTCGGTCTGCTCATACTCGACGTGATAGGCGGGACTGGTAGTGTAGCTCAATACCATGGGCGCCTCCCCGCTGGTGAACATGCCGTAAGCCGTGTCCCAGCCGTCGGTGATGGTGAGCAGGTTGGGCTGGAGCCGGCTCCAGTACTCCAGATATCCATCTCCGTACACGGCGATCGTCCACAGAAGAAATCCCAGGCCGGGGCTGGACGTGCGGGGATCCTGGACAATGATCTTCTTGCGGAAACGGGAATCGGCGAGCTCTTCGAGGGATTCCGGCGGATCCTCGAGGACTTCGGAATCGTAGACAAAGGCGAAGTACCCGTAGTCGAAAGGCGTCACCGAATGAGTGGCGTCGAAGACCAGCTGCTCGGGGATATTATTAAGATTCGGTGAGCGGTAAGGTTCGAGCACGCCCTCCTCCAGGGCACGGGACAGCATGTTGTTGTCGATTCCCAATACGATATCCGCTTGGGGATTGTCCTTCTCCAGGATTGCCCGATTCAGAACCTGCCCGGCATCACCCACCGAAGTGACCTTGACCTTGACCCCATACTTCTCTTCAAATTTTGGAATGACTTTGGGCGCCGGGCCCCACTCAGCCACGAAGGAATCGTAGGCGTAGATGACCAGCTCCGCCTCTTCTTCTACCGCAGGAGCGGCGATGGCCGCTCCGGTAGCAAACAACAACAGCAGCAGCATACCTGCCACTTCGACATAATGGATTTGAGTTTTGTTCATGGAACACCTCCTCGTCTCTACCGGCAGCATGATCGATCACTGCCGCTGCCGCTCCGTCTTGGACAAGACGAACAGCCATAGAGTAATATGACGAGTGTGGATGGACCGCCGAAGGATCCCTGCGCTGGCATTACCCAGATCAGGTTCAACGGGTGTAATCTCAGGCTCCCGACAATGGATGAATCGGCGACGGATGCCGCAGGCAAACCATTATCCTGGGTGGAACCACCCCACGTCAGTTAAAATTTAATCGTTCCGGGGCCTGTGGTCAAGTCCCTGCGGCCTTCGCG
>Ga0307380_10002758_pt1 | contig 24580 bp, 25 predicted proteins | sample UN3MG_FD_202239 | JGI IMG/M metagenome (GOLD analysis project Ga0307380, IMG submission 202239) | Soil microbial communities from Risofladan, Vaasa, Finland - UN-3 | ecosystem: Environmental > Terrestrial > Soil > Coastal area > Acid sulfate soil | place: Finland: Risofladan, Vaasa | collected... | reverse complement strand
TGTCTCAACAGTCTCACACAAACACATTAAAATTTCATTACAAGGATGAAAGCAATATAGATACTTCGTGTCTTCAGGGTGAGATTGCCACGCTCCCTTGCCCATTTATAAAAAGAGCAGGATTGCCTGCAATGTAATGTATTGGTATAAATTGCGTCTATACGAGAGAAGGCAAAAAACAAGACCTGACCCCGATTACCAATGCTTTTTTTACCAGCGATAGGCAACCGCAGCCCAGGTAAACCCAGCCCCGAAGGCATCCATCACAATAATATTTCCCTTTTTTAGCCGGCCTTCCTCCCAGAGCTCATGGAGACCTATAGGAATAGAAGCCACAGAGACATTGCCATATTTATGGATGTTTGAATATACTTTTTCCGGAGGGAGCTTGAGGCGTCTTCCTGTTGCTTCGATGATCCTTATGTTGGCCTGGTGAGGAATAAGGTAATCTATATCCTCTTTATTCAGCCCGGCCAATTTCAAAGCTTCCAAAGCTGCCTCTCCCATCCGTTTCACGGCATGCTTGAAGACATCGTTCCCTTTCATCTTAAGATAATGAAGCCCCTGGGCGACTGATTCGGAAGTGGCCGGAATTCTTGTCCCCCCGGCAGGCTGGTAAAGAAGATTCCCTAATTTCCCGTCAGCCTTCCAGTAGTAAGAGAGCATTCCGGATTCGTCATCAGCCTCTTCAAGAACTGCTGCTGCGGCAGCATCGCCAAAAAGAACACATGTATTGCGGTCCTTCCAGTCTGTTACCTTGGTTAGTATCTCTCCCCCAATCAGAAGGATGCGCTTGGATGCTCCGTTTAAAATCAAACCTTCCGCCAGAATCATGCCATAGATAAATCCTGTACAGCCAACAGAAATATCAAAAGCAGGAATATGGTCAGCCTCGAGCCCTTTCTGAACCCAGCAAGCAGTGGAGGGGAAAATTGTATCAGGAGTGGAAGTAGCTACTATTATGAGGTCGATATCCTTTACTTCCAGCCCAGCATTTTCGAGAGCCCTCCGACTGGCTTCAACTGCCAAATCAGATGTAGCCTGGTCTTCAGAAGCAATCCTCCTCTCTTTTATTCCGGTCCGGCTTATAATCCATTCATCAGAGGTGTCGACCATCTTTTCAAGATCAAAGTTGGTCAAAATCTTATCAGGAACATAAAAACCCGTTCCGGTGATTTTTATTCTTCGCTTCGTATTTTTCTTCATGATTCCTATAAAAAAACTATTCTATAACATACTTATTTCCCATTTGCAAATAGCACAAAAGACAGGTAAAATCGAAAAACTAAAATGAGAAAGCACAGATTTTGGTTTTTTCCTTGTATCTTTCTCTGGATGTTCACCTTCTTTCCCAGGACCTCATGGCCTCAAATGGTCCTGGGACAGTACGAAGATGAAGCACCTTTTAGAACTTGGAACACCTTCGGCATCACAACCGCTCGCTCCCTTGCCATGGGCGAAACACAATTCACTTTGGGCTCTGATTGCGCTGTTTCACTCACAAACCCCGCCCTCCTGACCAGACTTCCTAAAATCACTTTTACTGTGAATTCGTCTTTCAACATAGCCCAACTCTACAGGTATTCTATCGTGAATACAGGGCCCCTCTACTCACGCGAAAATCTTTCTCTCGGCGTTATCGCCTTCGATTTTGCCGGCGCCTCAATCAGATGGGAAAACTGGACTCTTGCTTTAAGTATTGGCCTTATAGAAAGTTACGACAGGCCTCGTGCACAAGATGAATATGAGCCTGCGGGCAGTGTCTTATATCGTTTTAGAGTGGACCAAGAAGGGAGCCTAAAAAACATTAACTTTTCCATTGCCCGAAAACTCTTTGGCGGCCTTTCTATCGGAATTGGCCTCAACTATGCCTATGGCTTTCTCCAAAAGGATATTAGCGAACAGTGGAATACAAGTTCCATCACAATTACTGATAATAAATCCCACAAATTTAAGGGCTTTTGTATCAACGGAGGTTTAGTGTGGGAGTTGGCGGATAAAATCGATGTTGCAGCAGTATTCCGAATTCCTTATGTAAAAAAGTCAGTTAGCGAGAGCCTCCTCAGATACCTTTCTCCGGGAGGAGATACGGATATTATAATCGAAGCTTCTTCCCGCGATGAGTACAAACAGCCCTTTGTGGCAGGCATAGGAGTAAGCTACAAATTTTCCCCCAAGTTCAGAGCTGCTTCTGATTTTACTTTCTATAACTGGTCAAAATACAGAGTCAATTATTTTGAAGAAGAACTCGAGAGAGATCTCAAAGATATAATCAAGATTGGAGCCGGGATTGAGCACTCGAGTTCAAGGCGCATTTTCGGTCAAGAAGTCAATATTCCCTTAAGAGCAGGCTTGATTTATGATCCCCAGCCGATGAAAGAACCCAATTCATCCTATTTTTATCTTTCCTTGGGGACAGGTATTCACTGGGGAAAATTTCTTTTTGACGGAGCGGTCATTTTGGGTAGGGAGAGTGGTTCTGGAAACTCCCTCACCGCAAGTAAAGTCGCCCTTTCTTTCAGTTTTCGATTATAGGTTTAGGGAGTTAGGTAATATGATCAAATATTGTAAGATTTGTCGAATGGACCTCCCAGTGTCTCCGGGAAAGGCACTAATAAAGACACGATTTAGGAAAAGAATTGCGACCAATGATTACAATGATTAAAAGGATCTTGACAATGAAAAAAGCTATTCTCTTTGTAACTACTTTCTGTCTCGTCTTTATTCCTTTAGAAGCACAGGATTACTGGAATACAGAAATCATAAGCGTCGCCAAAGACCAAGAAACGGTAAAAAAACTCATGGAAATGGATCTTGATTTGCTGATGGAACGGAATAACAGGGTCTATATCATTGTCGGCTTTAACGATTTCCTCAAGCTTCAAAAAGAAAACATTCCTTATATTCTGGAAACCTTTAATTTTTATCCGTACAAACAGAAGGAAATCTCTCTTCAGGGAGGAATAAACGGAAGATATCATTCGTATGCGGAGCTTGAGCGAGAATTGTTAGCCCTTCAAGATTCCTACTCTCACATTGCCAGAGTTATCGACCTGGGTGATAGCCTTGAAGGAAGGAATATCTATGCCCTCAAAATAAGCGATAACGTCTACCAGGATGAACAAGAAGCAGAATTGTTCTTTGTCGGATGTCACCATGCACGGGAATGGATCTCGGTAGAAGTGCCCATCCTCTTGGGAAAATATCTTGTCGAAAACTACGAGACAAACTCCCAAGTCAAAGACCTTGTCGATCAATGCGAGATATGGATTGTTCCCCTATTAAATCCTGATGGCCTTGAGTATTCTATTCATTTTTATCGCTACTGGCGGAAAAACAGGCGCGATAACGGAGATGGCTCTTTTGGCGTGGATCTTAACAGAAACTATAGCTTCAATTGGGGACTTGACAATGAAGGATCAAGCCCTTTTCCTTCTTCCATTGTCTATCGAGGCACGTCTCCTTTTTCCGAACCAGAAACACAGATAATCAGAGATCTCTTTGCAGAAAGGAATTTTCAAGCCGTAATCAGCTACCATAACTATTCCCAGGTTATCCTCTATCCCTGGGGATACACAAATCAGCCAACTGCGGAAGATCAACTTCTCGATCAAATAGCAGCGGACATGTCCGGGCTCATGCAATCTGTAAACGGAAACATCTACGAGTACGGCCAGGCAGGAGCGGATCTTTATCTGACTAACGGCGGTATGATTGATTGGACCTTTGGTACATATAACATTCCTTCTTATACGCTGGAACTTCCACCCATAGACGAGGAGCATGGAGGCTTCTTCAATGCTGAAGAGGATATTCAGCCAATATTCAATGAAAACCTCCCGGCAATGCTCTATCTTATAGACTGGTCCGTTCAGAATTTCGGCTCAGGCATAAATCCCTCTACAAGGAGAGAACGAAGATACGGACTGAGAGCAAATCTGAAAGATAAAACCCAATATGGACGGGAAGCGAGAGATGGACGAGAGGATAAGGCTACAACGCAGAACTCAAAGCTCAAAGCAAATGAGCCTAAGACATCTAGTATTAAGAGTAAAACAGCAGGTTCTAGGAGTAAAAAAACAGATATTAGGATTAAATAAACAGTTGCCAGCAGTAAAATAACAGATTCTATAAGTAAGGAAATAAATGTTAGAAAATACTCCCCAATGGTTATAAAAGAGCATAAGCGTAAAAAGGATTGACAAAAACAAACAGATTGACAAAGAGCACTGAAAAATATTAAATACTGAAAAAGTTAAAGGGAAATAATGAAAACTTTTCTCCTTAGTGAGTTCGCCATACAGAATCAACCTTCTGTGCCAAAGGAAGGTATGCGTTTCTGGGTTTTTTGGCTTCTCCTCAGCGTAATCCTGCTTCTCGTCTTTTTTATTTTCTTAAGAGAAAAACGTTTAAGGCAAAAGCTGAATCTATTTTTTTCCCGAGCTAAAAGAGGATTTATCAAATCCCGACTTCAAGCCAGGCTTAAAAAAGAGAACCTGAAGAAAGCAGAGCTCATAAGAGAATTGGGGGAAGAGACCCGGAAACAAGGTATCAGCGTTGAGGAAAGCAAAGATATAGATGCCGAGCTTAAAACACTGGAAGATAACATGAATACGTCGCAGGAAGAAATGAAAGAGATGGACTCTCAAATTGAGATGTTTAATAATCAACTTGAAGAAACCAGTAATAAACATGAAGACCAGATTAAAGAAAAGGAAGCAGAAATAGAGCCTTATATAGAAAAACTGACAAAAACAAAAGAAAAAGAGAAGCTTGTAGAGCTTGATCTCATAAAGAAGCAACATGAAATTGAAGAAGGAGACAAAAGATTAAAGGCTGCAGGAAAAGAAGCCAAAGAGATAGAAGGAAATCCTGAGCTCTCTGAAGAGGAGAAGAGAGCTCAAGGAGAAGAAGCAGAAGAAAAAATAAGAAACCTGAAAAAACAAAACGAAAAAACTCAAGAAGAGCTTAAGGGCCTCAGGGAAGGAAGACCAGAATCAGAAAAAGAGATAAAAAATCTACAAAGAAGAATAAATGATTGCGAAAGAACGATGAAGCAAATAGAGAACGATAAGAAAGAGCAAACACGAAAATTCCAGAAGGAGATCAAGGATCTGGGGAAAAGCAAGCAAAAAGTCCAAAAGAAAATAGAAGAGATCGCGCAACAAAAAGAGCCTCTTTTTGAAAGTCTGGGGAAAATAATTGATGAAGTTAGAGTCAAGCACAATAAGCTGGCTATCTTTTATTCCCAGATAGACAGGACGAACAGAGATATTCAGGAGATAGAAACAAACATACAAAATTTATAGCCAGAAGGCTAAATTCCATTTACTCCTCCCTTTCTTCAGTTTAAAATAAAATCATGAGTAAGCCTAAATTGCTGGTTCATATATGCTGTGCCTCGGATGCTCTGTATGTCCTGGATCTTCTTAAGGAAGACTATGTAGTAAGCGGATATTTCTATAATCCCAATATCCATCCCTCTGAAGAATATGACCTGAGGCTGAAAGACACAAGAGAAGTAGCTCAGACTCTTAATGTCAAGCTATTAGAGGAAATTTACGATGATGAGAGATGGTTCAAGATCACCCAAAAATTTAAAGATGAACCTGAAAAAGGAAGAAGATGCGACGTCTGCTATGCGATGAGACTTGAAAGGACAGCCCAGAAAGCATCTGAACTTGGATTCGATATGTTCGCCACGGTCATGAGTCTTAGCCCCTGGAAAAAAGCCGATGTTCTCAACCGATTAGGAAAAATGTTTGCCTGTAGATATAAAATAAATTTTTTAGAGGCCAACTTCAAAAAGAAAAATGGCTTCAGAAAAAGTGTCGAATTAAGCAAAAGGCATGGACTCTACCGCCAGAACTACTGTGGATGTATATACAGTATGAAAGACTAGTGTGTATATAATATAAGAAAGGTTAGTGCGTATATAAGGCTAGTGTTTATACATACAGCAAGAAGGCTAGATACATTAGGAACACAAATATCAGAAAGAATTATAAGTGTCATTGCGAGCGAAGCGAAGCAATCTCACATAATAATTATATCATTTGAAAGGCTATAAATGAGCAAACAATATTATATTTATATACTGACTAATAAACTTAACAGCGTACTTTATACAGGTGTAACTAGTGATTTAGAAAAAAGAGCACATGAGCATAAATTGAAGCTAATTGAAGGGTTCACAAAGAAGTACAATATAGATAAGTTAGTTTACTATGAAGTTTTTGATGATATTGATAATGCAATCGCGAGAGAAAAGCAAATAAAAGCAGGCTCAAGACAAAAAAAGATGGATTTAATTGTGAGTATGAATCCAGCTTGGAAGGATTTATCTTGAAAATTATGAGATTGCCGCGTCGCTATGCTCCTCGCAATGACTTCCTGGTGTAATATGACTTCTTATTTTAATATGAGATTGCCGCGTCGCTCGCAATGACAGAAAACTCGCAATGACAAAAAACTCGCAATGACATGAAACTCGCAATTACAGAAAAAAGGATGAATAATAAAAAAACAAAGGATCAAAAAGGATATGCTGTTGAGGCAGTGGTTTTTGGGGTAGTCCAGGGAGTTGGATTCAGGCCTTTTATCTACCGGCTGGCTCATGAGCTTCATTATAAAGGCTGGGTAAAAAATATTGGTTTTGGCGTAGAAATACATGTTGAATCTGAGGAAAAAACAGATTTTAAAGATTTCCTTAAAGCTCTCCAGGAGAAAAAGCCTCCTCTTTCTCAGATTGAAGAAATCAGTCATAAATCTGCATCTTTTCAAAACATCAAAGATTTCACCATAAAAAAATCAAAGCAAGGGGAAAGCTTTGTCTTCATCTCTCCTGATATTTCTATCTGTGAGAACTGCCACAAAGAAATGATGAGTCAACCGGACAGAAGGTTTCACTATCCTTTTATCAACTGCACAAATTGTGGACCTCGCTACACGATTGTCAAATTCCTTCCCTACGACAGGAAACAAACCACTATGGAAAGTTTCAAAATGTGTGAAGACTGCAACACAGAATTCACCAATCCCCTTGATAGAAGGTATCATGCCCAGCCTATCGCCTGTCCAGTATGCGGTCCTCACGTAAGCCTGTCAGCTTCCAGAACAGGGAAAGTGATAAAAGGAGGAATCAACAAAGCCGCTTCCCTGATAAAAGAGGGAAAAATTTTGGCAGTTAAGGGACTCGGCGGATTTCATCTTATCTGCGACGCCAAAAATTATGGGGCTGTTCGCCGCTTAAGAGAAATAAAAGAGCGCAAAACAAAACCATTGGCTCTAATGGCCCGTGATTTTGAAACCATAGAAAAATACGCCTTGCTCAGTCCTGAAGAGAAAAAAATGCTACTCTCAGCCCGGCGCCCTATCATTCTTCTCAAGAAAAAAAGAGAAATCAAAGGAATCGCTCCCTTCCTTGATGAAATGGCATTGATGCTTCCCTACACTCCCCTTCACTATCTTTTACTCGAGCATCTTGATCTAATCGTGGCCACAAGTTCCAACAAAAAAGATGCTCCTATCATGAAAGATGAGGAAGAAGGAATAGGAGAACTCTGCGATTATATCTTGACTCATAATCGGCCGATCCATATGAGAGCCGATGATTCAGTGCTCAGAGTCGTTGACGACAAGCCTCTTTTTCTTAGACGCGCTCGAGGTTATGTCCCTTACCCCCAGAGAGTTCCGCAAGAACTGGAAATCCCTCACCATATTCTGGCGCTTGGAGGAGAGCTTAAGGATACAATTTCTCTTTATAAAAATGGCTATGTAATCACAAGCCAGTTTCTGGGAGATCTCGATGAATACCAGAATTACAAGTACTTCAAGGAGACAATCCACCATCTCACCAAACTCTTTGAAGTCAAGCCTAAGGTTGTAATATCGGATTTGCACCCGGACTTTCATACAACAAGGTATGCTCAAAAATCAGGCCTCCCGCACCTTCAGGTTCAACACCATTTTGCTCATGTCCTGGCTCCTCTTCTCGAGCATAAAATTCCTCCCCAAAACAAGGTTCTTGGAGTTAGTTTGGACGGTTACGGCTACGGAGAAGATGGGCTTGCCTGGGGTGGGGAGTTTCTTCTGGCCGACTATTCATCCTACAAAAGACTTGCCCATTTTAAGTATGTTCCCCAGCCTGGCGGTGACCTTGCTGCAAAACAGCCATGGCGAATGGCGTTATCCTATCTTATGGACGCATTCAATTCCAAGCTCCCCAAAGTTAATGCTCTGGAGAAAGTCAGCAAAAATAAAATAAAAACTGTTATGAGCATGATCGAGCAGAAGGTCAACAGCCCTCTCTCCTCAAGCTGCGGCAGGCTTTTTGATGCGGTCTCGTTTCTCGTTGGTCTTTCTCCTTTAGAAGTTGAGTTTGAAGCAGAAGCTCCGATGAGGTTAGAGTCTACGGCCCAAGAAGGGATAAAAGAAAGCTACGGTTTTTCTGTGAAGGGCAATCTACTCCCTTATCAAATCTCCTTTACTCAGACCATAAAATCAGTCTTAAAGGATCTGGCACAAGAGATTCCTGTATCTTTTATCTCGGCAAAATTCCATAACACTTTAGCCCGGGTTATTGTCTCTATCGCAGAGAAAGCAAGAAAAGATTACGGTATAAATACTGTTGTTTTTGCCGGTGGAGTTTTCTTAAACAAAAAATTGCTGCATGGAGCCACAAGTCTCCTGGAACAAAAGAGGTTTAAAGTCCTCAGGACAATAAATTATTCCCCTAATGATGAGTCAATTTCAATTGGACAAATTGCCTATGGCTTAAATAAGTTGAAAACGAGAGAAAACCTATAAAGTAAGAAAGCTGATATAGGCCAGAAAAAAGGTAGGAAGGAAAGAATGGGCTTGATAAATCAAGCCCCTACATTCTTATTCTCCACATTTCAGGTTTTTGTTTTGGAGGAGCTTTCAAGGAATATCCTTATTTCTCGCGCAACCTTTCAATGTCTATTTTTATTCCACCAACAAAGGAAGAGATGACATTTACAATTAGTGCATTACAGTAACCTAAGAAACCAAAAACTATAAATCCAAGCACCCCCCCAAGACCGGCATAGATGATGCCACCAAGCAGGTTTCCTTTGTTCTCCTGAATAAAAATGGGCAGGAGTTTTGTAAATCCAGAAAAATAATTGGTTGCACCAATAAAAGCACCGATGAATATGCCCAAAAGAAGACCTGCAGCGCCCAAGAAGAGAAAAAAAGAAAAAGGGTTTAAGGAGCGAAGAACGAAGTTTGCCCTCTCTTTATCTTCGAATGCCCATCTATCCCTTTCCTTCCATTTCTCCTCTTTTTCTTCTTTTCTCCGCGATGGTAATTTTCCCTTTTTCCGAAGATCACCCCCACAGTGAACACAAGTATCTGCTTCGACCTTGTTCGCAAATCCGCAGTAGCGGCAAATAGCTTTTGTATCTGTGATCGAAGTAGAATCTGACTGAATCCAGTCTTTTCCGTCGAAATAATACCACTTGCTGCTCCGGGCTCCAATCATCCAGAATCTTCCTTCATCGTCCTTAAACCGCAGTTTTTTCAAACCATCTACGAATTTCTGTCGCGAAATTTTCCCCTGCCGAAATTTTCCCTTCAGTTTACCGAACGCTTTCTCTACTTCCTTGATTCTCTTTTCCATCCTTTGTCCTCGATGAAGGTTTGTTCGGGCAGCAAACCCTATATTTAAGAGATTACGCCTGAATCATGTTATCTTTTTGCATTGTCCCAAAGTGACAGGATAAAGTAAAGTGCATTTCCAATTACCATTGTCATTATAAGGAACGAAGGATATTCCTTCGCTTGTCATTGCGAGCCCCACACAACATTTCTTGATTGTCATTGCGAGCCCCACACAACATTTCTTGATTGTCATTGCGAGCCCCACACAACATTTCTTGATTGTCATTGCGAGCCATTCAGGGGCGAAGCAATCTCATAAAAAAAGGTTGAGATTGCCGCGCTCCCTATGGTCGCTCGCAATGACAATTTATTGTTTGAGATTGCTCAGCCTGTTCCGAGCAAAGCGAAAGAATCTTCTTCGCTCCTCCCAATGACATATAATGTTAAATTACAACAATCCTTTACATCGCTCGCAATGACACATGATGTAAAATCACCAAAATCCCTTATGGTGCTCGCACAGACACTTGATCCCATCACTTTGTAACAAGCTATATTTCTTAATCCCGAACGAGTTTTTTTGCCTCACTCTGTAAGTTCTTTATTTTCAGTACATTCTTAATTTATTTATTTTCAATAACTTAGCAAAGGTGACTAGTTTTTGTGCAATTTGTCATATATCCAAGTAGTTGCTAAAATATAGCTTAAAATAATGCCATAATTCCACAACTTTTCCACAGATTCTGTTAATAACTATAGACCCTCTTTCGTGCATTTTTATTCCCATCAGAATAGAAATTCTTTCAATATATCAAACAAATTAAGCCCTCTAATCGGGTCTGGAATGAAAGAGAGGATGAAGATCAAAATAACCACATAACTGATAAATTTCCTGCGCGGGGATAAAGGCGCTCCTTCATCCTGAACCGGTGGGTGCTTCAACCCCAAAAAAAGGAGGAGAAAGGCCCAAATAAACCAGCCTACCCAGAAAAAAATTCCCATGGCAATGAAAACTCCCAGGAAAAAGCGGTTTAAATTTCGCGACTTTTTCCCTAACAGCGCATAAGATATATGACCACCATCTAGCTGCCCAAAAGGAAAAAGATTTAAGGCTGTAACGAGAATCCCAACCCACCCTGCAAAAGCAATCGGATGGAGGTAAATGCTGTAGTCTGGAGGAATGTTCTTAAAAATCATAGCTACAAAGATTTTAAGGATGAGAGGCTCGCCAAAAACATAGACAAATGCCTCATCGCTAGCAATTGGGAGGACGGCTTTTGACAGTGAAAGGCCATACACAAGCGCGGGAACCGAAAGAATAAAACCAGTTAAAGGACCTGCAACTCCTATATCAAAAAGTTGCTGTTTTTTTGTTATGGGCGATTTGATTTTAATAAAAGCCCCAAAGGTACCAATTAAAGTCGGCGCCGGGATAAAGTAAGGAAGAGTGGCGTTTATTTTATAGTAGCGACATGCAAGAAAATGACCCAACTCATGGCCTAACAGAATCCCTAGAAGCACAACCACATATATAATGCTCAATGATATGACTTGCGGATCCCTGAGTTTTCCTACAAGATCAAGAGCGCTTGGAGGATTTTGGGCAAGAACTTCAGAATACTTGAAATTTATGCTTAAAGATATTCCCACAAAAAACGTAGAGAATATGGTGATAACGAAAAGCACTATGTTCAGCCAGATTTTTTTCTTTAAAGAAAACGCCGGAGCTACGCCAATCTGGCCCGGAGCTTCTATCGTTTCTTCTTGCATTTCTCAGATAAAAAAAATAGGAGTGACCGAAATCACTCCTATTTTCAAGAAAATCCAAATTTAAAGAATCAACCTTCAGACGTGAGCATCTTAAACTTTGTCATCAACTCTTCTTTTGTTTCTTTATGATCAGGGTCAGGCACGCAGCAATCAACCGGGCAGACAGCCGCGCATTGGGATTCATCAAAATGTCCAACGCACTCTGTACATTTATCAGGATCAATATCATAAACTTCATCTCCAGCCGAGATTGCCTCATTAGGGCATTCAGGTTCACAAGCAGCACAATTGATGCATTCTTCTGTGATGATATAAGCCATTTATTGCCTCCTGTTTAAAATGACAAAAATTAACATTTTATTATATCTTTTTTATTATAATTTACAATAGTTTGGACTATTTTTTTGTTTCTAATTTTTTAATTTTTTGAGCGGCGTCATAACCGTAAAACGTCTGAGAAAATTCCTCCTGAATTTTCTTATAGAGAACCAGAGCCTCCTCAAATTCTCCTTTTTCCTCATGGACCTCTGCTCGATGAAAAAGGATAACATCCATAGAATGGTCTTTGGGATCTTCATCTTCAATCTTTTTGTAAATTTCAATAGCCTTGTCATAATTTTTGCGTTTAAAATGAATCTGAGCCAATAAATCCTTAGCCTGGTAGTAGAGAATATCCTTTCGACTTTCTGGCATTTTTTCAAGATAGCTCTGAGCTTTATCATGGTCTCCATTCTCCACGCAGTAAGTCGCCAGAAGAAGATAAGCTAAGCGGGAGAATTTTCCATCTCCGGCCAATTCTTCGAGTTGGGCTACATTTTCTGGAGTATTATTCAACTCGGCATGAAGATTAATAATCTGGGTGAGCACACGATTCTCCTTTTTTCTATTTTCTCCTGTGACAAATTTTAGGCCAAGAAAAATTAATAAAAGAGCCGCGATCAAAACTACAAAAGCCACAAGCCCCTTTGTGCGCTCTTTAATAAAACTAACAATTTTATTTACAGTACTAACAAATTCATCTTTTTTGAGCTGTTTCCTTTTTATTCTTTTCACGCTTTATTCCTCCGAGCATGATTAGGCCTAATGATGGAACCCGCCCTCATGTTCAATTCGATCCGAAAAGCAATGCCTTAGTCTCATTTTAAGCCTTCTTTTAAAAATTCTAAGTTTTTATAATTATATCAAAATCCGTTAGTTTGGTCACTTGCCTTTTCAAACTGCCCAATCCTCTTGAGCCGATCCATCATATCTTTAAATCTGATTCTGTTACGAGGTTTTTTATTTACCACACTAATCCCAAAAAGCCAAGACCTCTTAACCAAGTATTCAACTCCTTTCTCCTTGATCGTACCGCTCAAGGTGAATATATCATTCTTGAGCGAAAAAAATATGCCGATTTTTTTATACCCGAATTCTTGAATAAATCTTGTGAATCCTTTTTTAAGGAGCGAATAGATATTGTAAAGCCTCTCCTCTATCCTAAGACTTCATAGACCATAATCTCTGCAGCTCTTCCTTTGACCTTTTTTGGCCCCACTTTTTTAATTTTGAATTTCCGCTTAACGTGCCTGTATGTCTCTTCTCCGATAAGAATTTGATTAGGCTGAGCAATTGATTCTAATCTCGAAGCTATATTCACTGGATCTCCGATAACCGTGTACTCCATCCGGTTGGGCGAGCCGATGTTTCCAGCCACTACCTGGCCTGTATTTATGCCTATGCGTATGTCAAATTTTCTTTCTGGCTCTGTTTTTTTCATTATTGCCCTTAATTCTCGCTTCATTTCCAAGGCCGCCAAGATGGCTCTTTCCGGATCGTCTTTCTTTTCCATAGGTGCTCCAAAAACAGCCATGATACAATCTCCTATGTACTTATCCAGAGTTCCATCATACTTGAAGATGATATCAGTCATGCGGGAAAAAAACTGATTCAGAAGCAAGTTTATTTCTCGAGGAGGCATCTGTTCAGAAAGGGGAGTAAATCCGATAATATCTGTAAAGAAAATTGTGGCTGTCAGGTCCTTAGGCTCCATTATGTTCTCTTTTGTTTCCTGACTCCCTTTTAAAATCATCTCTATTATTTGAGGGGAGTGATACCTCTCCAGGCGGCTTATCATTTTCTCTTCTTCACGGACCTGCTCATTTAGGCTTGCTTGCTCAATGACCATAGCCATTTGGTGTCCGATAGCCTTAAGGAGTTCAAGATCGTCCTCGGTGAATTGATTATTGAACCTCACACTGTCTAATTGGATAACGCCAATGACCTTGTCCTTTTTCCAGAGCGGCACACACATGGCAGACCTGATTTTCTGGGAAAACAGGCTCTGGGCATGCTCCAATCGAGTATCGGCCATGGCATCGGCGGTCAGAAGGGCGACCTTATCATTAACTACTTTATTAATTATGGTTCGGCTCGCTTTTATCTCTCCTTTACCCTTTGCTTTATCATCTTTGTATTTAACCACTACGGGAGCGAGTTCATCCTTTCCCTCATCACTAGTGAGGATTACAAAACCGTAATCAGCATCAATTACCATAAAAATAAAGTCCATTATTTTTTTAAGAAGTTCATTAAAATCATGGATCAAATGCAGCTGCTTGCTAATCTCATAGAGAACAAAGAGTACTTTATTCATCCTCTCCAGAGTCAGGAGTTCTTCTCTGACCTTAGAAGGTTGGCTTACTTTTTCTGAAGGAAGTGAAAGATCACTTTCCTCGGGACTTTTCCCGATTTCTGTAGAAATCAATAGATCCTGGGAATCTATACCACGACTATCATCCGCGCTGCTTTCTATTATTGTGCTATGCCCTTTTTCATAATCGTTCTCTTTGGTTAGGACAACTGTCTGGACTGGGGATTGTGCTGGCTTTTCCCCGGTCGAAAATTTCAGCATTATTTTACCGATTTTTATCTCGTCATTATTTTTCAACCGGATATTTTGAATTGATTTTCCGTTTACCTTGGTCCCATTAAAACTTCCCAGATCTGTCAAAAAAAAGCCTGTATCAATCTTATTTATCCGCGCATGGTATCGAGAAACGGATTGATCTGGCAGAACAATACCATTTTCTTCGCTCCGTCCTATGACAATTATGTCTTCAAGGATGGGGAAATTTGATATTCGGCCATCAGTGCTTATTACTTGGATATTTGGCATGCTGTTTATCTCTTGACTTTACTTTAAAGGGGACTGTCCCCTTTTTTTAAAGAAAATATAACAAACGACCGAAATATTGTCCAGATGTAATGAATGAAAGTAAGCATCTTTTTTCCGTGATAGAAGGCAAAATCATGGATCAGTCAAAAATGAATTGGATATTCGCTATTCATATGTTATGTTAAACAAAAAAAGAGAGGAATTATGGAAAATCCGATATGGGGAAATGGCCTTTTTAAGAAGAAAAATAAAGAGGACGACATTTTTACAACACTGAAGAAAGTCCCTATCTTTTCTGACCTTACGCCTAAAGAATTAACCGAAGTAGAAAAGATTGTCCATCGGCGCAGATATAAAAAAAACGATACTATAATACGCGCGGGAGATCCTGGCCTTGGTATGTATATCATAGTCAAAGGCTCTGTTGAGATTGTGGAGGAGGATGAGAAAGCCGGTAAAAGAACTCTGGCCAAGCTTTCTGATGGCTCCTTTTTCGGTGACATGGCATTACTTGACGAGGATCCACGTTCTGCTTCTGCAATTGCTTTGGTTGATAGTGATATATTGGGCTTTTTCCGTCCGGACTTCCTTGATCTCATTTATAGAAAACCTAAATTAGGAATAAAAATCTTACTTGCTCTGGCAAGAGTAATCGGGGAACGATTGCGTCACACCAATGAACTCTTGGCTAAAATTCAAGAAAAGAAAGATTAACCCAGAAATGGATAGCTACGCATTCCTGCTCTACTCTCAAATACTGAAGATATTCTGGCGTGTTTTTCTTATTATTCTTGCTATTGCTTTTATGGTATTTGCCTTCCCCTATATCAAAGATGTTTTGATCATGTTCATAGTTGCCTGGCTTCTATCAGTGCTTCTCAATCCTCTGGTAAATTTTTTAGAGCACAAGGGACTCGGCCGCGGCTGGGCAATTCTTATTGTTATGGTACTTATATTTATTATTGTTGGCTTTTCCTTCAGCTTACTCATACCTCGCATTATTCGTTCTGCGGGGTCAATAATATCCAAGCTTCAATCCGATGTTATTACTGATTTCAGTCTAATGATAGAGAATTTCTTCGAAAAGAATTTTAACAATGCCGAGTTAGGAAGAAACGTAACTGCAAAATTGAATGAGATTGGTATTAAATTACTAGAAAGTTTAGGGGAATTTTTCAAGAGTGTAGGCTCATTACTCGCTTCAATAATTATTATCCCCTTTATCACTTTTTTTCTTATCAAAGATGCAAGGCGTTTTAAAAGAGCCATCATATCTCAAGTGCCAAATAGATATTTTGAACTTTCTTTAAACATTCTTCATAAAGTAGAAAATCAGGTCGGGAAATATATTCAAGGTCAAGCAACTGATGCTTTAATCATCGGAATACTTTCGATTCTTGGTTTATTCATAATTAATCTTGCATTCCATGGTCCCGTACCATATTTCGTTCTCATAGGAATGTTTGCTGGCTTAGCCAATTTAATTCCCTATCTAGGACCTGTTTTTGGTGCGGTTCCGGCTCTGATTATAGCCATACTGAACAATCCTCCCAACCTGGGCTTGGTTCTTTTATGGATTGTCATAGTCTTTATACTAGTCCAAGCAATTGATAATGCTTTTGTTTCCCCGATGGTCGTCTCCAAAAGTGTCAACATGCACCCCTTAACCGTTGTAGTGGTAGTTATCATTGGGGGGAATATAGCAGGAGCTATGGGAATGCTTTTTGCAGTTCCGTTTACAGGGATTCTTAAAGTTGCTTCATCTCAAGTTATATGGGGAATAAAGAACTATGAGCTGAGGCATCCTTCTCGGGTTGGAGAAAATTTATCGAAGAAAAACAAATAGTAAAATGATATCGTCTTTTTTTTGGCGCAGGAATTGTAAATCCTAAAGGAACTAATATAAACGCAATATATATTTTTACAATGTCATTGCGAGCCCTACCTGAGGGCGTGGCAATCTCTTAAGATGAATTAACGAGATCGCCACGTCGCTTCGCTCCTCGCGATGACACTGGAATAATTGCGCTTGTATTAGCGTGCATTAAGGGCTTTACTTGAGTACCTGAGTATACGATTTGAAAGAAAAACGGAGATAAACGATAAAATGGAACTCGAGCTTTGGGGTGTAAGAGGATCCACGCCGGTTTCTGGCAAGGACAAAAATAAATACGGAGGTTATACTTCCTGCGCTTGCCTGGTTACTTCTGAAAGAGAATGGATCATCATCGATGCGGGGACAGGCATAAAAAAGCTCGGGGAGAAAATGATAAAACACTGGGAAGAAGACCCGGTTGAAATTCACCTTCTCTTAACCCACTTCCATCTTGACCATATCATCGGCCTCCCTTATTTTGCCCCGCTCTATTCTCCAAAGATAACTCTAAACTTCTATGCAGATTTAAATCCTGAGGAAACAGAAAAGTATTTGTGCGGACTGATGGGTGGGAGATATTTTCCGATTGAATTAGGAGAAACGCCTTCAAAAAAGGTGTATAAAAAAATTCCAGAAAAAGAATTTCATATCGGAGGGACAAGTGTATCTCATTGCCCTCTCAATCATCCTCAAGCAAGCGTGAGCTATAAACTCCAGGAAAAAGAGAAAAAAATCGTTTTTGCCACTGATACAGAGCATCCAGAAGAGGGCATAGACGAGAGGCTGGCCTCATTTGCCCGTGGAGCTGATATTTTTATATACGATGCAATGTTTGCACCAGAGGAATACGAATCCAGCAGACAGGGATGGGGACACAGCACCTGGCTTGAAGGAACAAAGCTAGCGAAAGAGGCAGGAGTTCGCAAGCTTTATCTTTCCCATTTTAATCCCGACCATTCTGATAAACAGATTGACGAATTTATCTCTCTTGCTCGCAAAAATTTCCCTCAAACATACGGAGCCATGGAAGGATTTAAGATATCTTTATGAAACTTTCCGGCCGTCGGAGCAGGGGAATTTAAAACGTCTTTTTGACATTTAATCGCTCTATAAATTTTTCATACTTATCGCTCATTCCCTCATTAATGGACCATCTCTCCACTTCCTTCAGGTCTATTTCTATTGCTTTACACACCAAAACGGCCTGTTCCAATGACTGTCTATCATTCCAATGATAAAACGCCGCTAAGCGGTCTTTAACGCAATCTGCGGGAGATAAAAGCTTTAAAACTCGCCCTCCTTTATTTATTTCTGAAATTTCTTTCACAGGCTCTTGCCCAACTGACAGGGGTGGAGAAATAAAATCAATAAAAAATTCAGTATCACTGTGCTTAAAATATCTATCTTCCTCATAAAATCCAATTTCTGTTAATAGTTGTCTTACTTCTTTTTGCTTATCATAAGAAATTAATACAAAGTCTAAATCATAGGACATAAATTTATTTTTTGTATAAATTGTGACGCATGCCCCGCCTGAAAGTACAACGTCAATTTCATTTTTTACAAGATAATCAGAAATTACTATGGCAAAATCTTCTAAAGATAGACCTTTTATGCGCATAGGTTCTTACAGTGGTTTTCCAGTTCTACGAGGTCTTAACCGGGGTAAATAAAACTTTTCTTTTTCCTCTTGAGGAATAAATTTTAAGATCTTTTCTAAAAGTAACTCCAATTCTTTTTTAAACGGATATCTGGGATTAAATCCGAATAATCTTACCTTCCCTTTAAATTTGCTATAGAGAATACCATCTCTCTCCATATTCAATAGTTGCTTTTGAACCCCATTCAAATAGAAATTAAATGTTTTAGCAATTTCTCTTGGGTAAGATTCGCCGTTTGTATAGAGAAATAAAAGAATTTTTCCTTTATTATCTGACCCAAAAATAGCTTTTAACATGATTAATTACCTGACCAATTAATTTGGTCATATGACCACCGTTAATAAAGATACTAGGATAGGATTAATTTGTCAATAATTAATTAAAATCTTTTTAGTTGATCTAAGCAGGAAAATGACTGTTTTTCAATTGTTAAGGATCTACTAAACAATTTGCATACTGTAATTTCGGTTATCAACAAGAATATGAAAATATGCCAGCTAAACAAAAAATATGATTGAAAAAGAATTCTCTTTCAGATATTTAAGATAAATAAAAGGTGAGATTTTTTTGAATAGAAGAAAAACAAAAGGCAAAGTGAACATTTTTCTACTTAGAGTCATTTTGATCCTAATAGCTATCGGCGTCACCGTACATGTCCTCTCTATTCGAACTTTAAAACAATGATCTATATCAAAAAATTCTTTTTTTTAAGAGATGTTAAGGTTCTTAATATACAAAATTCCTGACAATTGCTTAATAACTATTGAAAAATTCCCGATTTAGCGATATCTTTATTCTTTCTTAAATTCATTGATTACTTTTTTATCCTATAATGTTTGAAGTTATTCTGGAATCGTAATAAAATATGATTCATAATATTTCATAAAGTGAGGAAATAATAATGATCATAAGCAAAGAAGAAGCGCTAGAATATCATTCTAAAGGACGAAGAGGCAAGATAGAGGTCTGCTCTACAAAACCTTGTCTTACCCAAAGGGACTTATCCTTAGCTTATACTCCTGGAGTGGCTGTACCTTGCCTCGAAATTGAAAAATCTGCTGAGGCGGCTTATACCTATACTGCAAAAGGGAATTTAGTTGCCGTTGTATCCAACGGTACGGCTGTGCTCGGTCTGGGGAATATAGGTGCTTTAGCTGGAAAACCTGTGATGGAAGGAAAGGGAGTTCTCTTTAAAAGGTTCGCAGACATTGACGTCTTTGATATTGAAGTAGACTCTGAGGATCCCGATGAAATAATTAAAGTAGTGAAACTTCTGGAGCCGACATTTGGAGGAATTAACTTAGAAGATATTAAAGCACCCGAATGCTTCAAAATTGAAGAGACCTTAATAAAGGAATTAAGCATTCCTGTTTTCCATGACGACCAGCATGGAACAGCGATCATCTCTGGAGCCGGGCTTCTCAATGCTGTTGAAGTTCAGAAAAAACAGATAGACAAGCTGAGAATAGTGATAAATGGAGCTGGAGCTTCTGGGATTGCAAACGCCAATATGTATGTTGAATTGGGAGTTAAGCCTGAAAACATCATCATGTGCGACTCAAAAGGAGTGATATACAAAGGAAGAGAGAAAGGAATGAATCCCTATAAGGAAAAATACGCTCGGGATACCAAGCTGAGAACCCTTGCGGAAGCAATGAAGGGAGCTGATGTGTTCTTGGGAGTCTCCGTGGCAGATGTGGTGACTAAAGAAATGATAGCCTCCATGAACGAACGGCCGATAGTATTTGCCATGGCTAATCCTGACCCTGAGATAAGATACGAAGATGCGATCAGCGTAAGAAAGGACCTCATCATGGCTACTGGCCGCTCGGATTATCCCAATCAGATAAATAATGTGCTCGGTTTTCCTTTTATCTTCAGGGGGGCTCTTGATGTGAGAGCAACCACCATTAATATGGAAATGAAAATCGCCGCTTCTCATGCCCTGGCTGATTTAGCCAAGGAAGATGTGCCTGATTCGGTGATCCAGGCTTATGGAAATCAAAAGATGAAATTTGGACCAGATTATATTATTCCCAAGCCTTTTGATCCGAGAGTGCTCATCTGGGAAGCCTCAGCAGTGGCCGGAACAGCTATGAAGACTAAAGTCGCTCGAAAACAGATTGATATCGAACAGTATAAACAACAGTTAGAAGCGCTCCTGGGAAAGCAAAAAGAAGTGATGCGGATTTTTATTAACAAAGCAAAATCCAAGCCCAAAAGAATTGTCTTTCCTGAGGGAAATGAGGAAAAGATTCTCCGTGCCTGCCAGGTTATCATCGACGAAGGGATTGCCAAGCCCATCCTTTTAGGAAAAAAAGAAGCGATTATCCAGAAAGCGAAGGAACTCAGTCTCGATATTCTCGATAGTGTAGAGATTATTGAGCCTTCGAAATATCCAAAATTCGATGAATATGTGAAGGAATTTTTCCAGATGAGGCAGAAGAAGGGAGTAACCAGGGTGGAAGCTGAGGGAATCATGAAAAATCCTAACTATTTTGGCTCCTTGATGGTTCATATGGGCGATGCCGATTGTCTGGTTTCAGGTCTAAACATGCACTATCCAGAAACGATTCGGCCTGCTTTACAGGTTGTTAAAATAAAACCTGAATTAAGAATAGTCTCCGGTCTGTACATGATGATCTTTAAAGACGAGATCATGTTCTTTGCTGATGCAACTGTCAATATTGAGCCTACCTCTGAAGATTTAGCAGAAATTGCCATCAACACAGCTGAAACTGCGCGTCGATTCGGCGTGGAACCAAAAGTGGCTATGCTCTCCTTCTCAAATTTTGGCAGCACCCGTCATCCACTGTCAGAGAAAGTCAAGAAAGCAGTGGAAATCGTAAAGCAGAAGATGCCCGATTTAATTATAGATGGGGAGATGCAAGCTGATACAGCCGTGGTTCCTGAGATTTTGAACTCAACCTATCCCTTTAGCAAATTAAAGGAAAAAGCGAACGTTTTAATTTTTCCTGATCTCCAATCGGGAAATATCGCCTATAAGCTACTGGAGAGATTGAGCGGTGTCAAAGCAGTTGGCCCTATTCTTATGGGAATGAATAAACCAGTTCATGTACTGCAAAGAGGAGCTTCAGTAGACGACATCGTTAATCTGGCAGCGATTGCTGTGGTAGACGCTCAAAAACTCTAATAGGTACCGGTTCTGATTCCATTTATTCGCTCGGATTAAAACGGGGGGTTGATTAGTATGTCTATATTTATTTTCAGAGAATGGGGAATGGCACGCCTGGCAGGATTCGAACCTGCGACCTAGGGATTAGTTAGGTGTCTTTTCTCATCTTTCTAATCCGTTCCTTCTCGTTTTCCCACCTTTCCCCTAAGAATTCCATAGGGACAATTCGCAGGAACTCGTTAAATGAAACCTCAATATCATGTAAGATTTGGAGATAAGACCATGGTTTCATTTCAGGAGTTACATCTTGCCTAGCATATGTCAGATGGGCGACTTCCTTCCCGACACGCTTGTGGACCTTCTCTAAGACTTCGGTCTTTTTCGGTCTTACCTCTTTCCATTCTTGTGAAGTCGGGAAGAAATCATCTGCAATAACATCATCTGGTTGAGGTTTCTTAGCGTAAAGGAAGTCAAGAAGTACTCTGGCATGGATTGTGAACGACTCAAGAAGTGCGTTGTGAATAACGCCCTTACCGGTTATGCCTGAAGCCATGCCCCTGGCCAAACTGGTGAACATCCAAATTTCATAATGCAGATGATTAGACGCTTTACGTAACTCTTCTTGTGTTTGCTGCTTACGCTTCATTTTTCTTAGAGAACGCACCCGATTTCCGGGACTAAGTCTTCCTCTTTGAGGGCAGTCCGAGAATCCTCTTAATATCATCCCACGTCACCGGTAGAAATTCATCTTCAAGTTGGTTACTCTTCACATACTCAGACACTATTTTCTTCTGCTCATCGTTAGCTTTAATCCGAAAGAAGTTGTCTACAAAGTTATCGAAACAATAGCTTCTGCACTCAGGACAATCGTAGCAGTAACCACCTGCTTCATTAACACGCTTTACATCATCTCTGGATTTGGACGAGTAAACTTTTCTCTCGGCGTCATGCCCACAAAGTATGCATTTTGCTTTTTCCATTTATTGACCTCCCTTAGCTTGATATACTTGTCCTGATTCTATCTCGTGGTCATCGAAAAAGCGAGGCTGGTAACAGTCCTATTTATTTTTCCTTACCTACGGCATTAAAAGTCGTCTCAAAAACCTTACCATACCCTACCTTGCCAGACCAAACCCGAACAAAGCAGGAGGGACTGATTATGGACCCTTGGATGGGAACACCTTTTTGTCCGCTGCCGCCTCCTTTTTGCTCGTTATTTTTCGGGGTAAATATAAATCGCTATCGCTGAATATTCCCTTCCGCCAACAATTCCCGCTGTCAAATATACAGAAGCCGCTTTATACGCTACAGATTTATCTTTCGATACATCAAGAATAATAGCATTTGCCCCTACCTGTCCAGCCCTTACTCTGAGAGCTTTAAGGAGTGCGGCTTTAGTATTATAAACAGCACTCCCCCTAGCTGTTACAACCGCCACTTTCTCAAACTTCTTAAGAACTGAATCCTCTGTTTCATAAACTTTTACAAATTCAAAAGGCACGGGAGGTCGCACATTATCAGTTAATCTCACAACACTTGACTTTACAGCACAGCCAATCAAACAAAACATAAAACTTAAAAGCAATAATTTTTTCATTCTTACTCACCTCCAAAATAAATTTGTCCTGTTTCGTCTTTGTAAAGAGCCTTTTCAGCCTCACCGCTATAATCTTTTACGCCTGTGCTTTTTTTGATTTTCTCTTCTCCTTCTGAAAAACGATGTTGTAATAATGATGAGATTCCCTTAATGGTAACGTCAATTTTTGCCATTTTTTCCTCCCTTTATCTGACAATCTTAAAGAGATTTTACTTCCAGGTATCCATGAAGTCAAGGAAGGTTCGGAGGCTTTTGTTTTCTAACGGCATTCTGTATAATAGACACATATCCTAATAAAAGGGAGTTGATAATGTGCTTAGTGAATTTCTTTGAAACCTACGGTCATATGATTTCTACTACAGCTTTAGTAATAACTATGGCAGTACTTATTTGGTATGCGTGGGAGACTAGAAAACTAAGAATGGAGACCGTTAAGCAAACAGAGTTAAGTCAAAGACCTTTCGTTATGATTTTTGATTCCAAGACGCTTGGGATTAGGTATAAAAATAGAGGACAAGGTATCGCTCTTAATATTGAAATCATGCCTTATGAATATAAAGACTATACAGTTGCATTTAAAAAAGAAACCGTATTAAGTGCAGAAGAAAAAAGTACGTTTACTTTATATCCAATAGTGACAAAAACTAAAACAGGAAAGACCCTTGCACCAGAGGCAATCGATTTTACTCCTAATCAATTAACAAGGTTCAATTCAGACTTTGTCCATAACTTGGACATACGCTATGAAAACATTGAGAAGAAACGCTATCAGACTTTAGTGAAAATTAGCAAAGAAGGAATTGAATATATAGACACCAAAGAAATTAAACCCTAATCTTCTTCAGACTTTATGCGCACTGACTCAGTCGCTCCTCAATGCGCTACTATCCTATCTTATCGCTTTTTTCCCTTACTGAGAAAATCCGTTAATGCAACCCGTCTCTCTCATGAGGCGCTAACTTCTGCGCAAGCAGTCTTCTTTCAATATCGGGAAGCCAGGGCTTTAGGGGATTTGGATTCCAGGTGGCTAAGGTTCACTTATTTCTGCTTTTCAATTCTATACATGCCAATCTCGGTTCTTTCTTCTTTAGTTGCATAGAAATTGCCTAAACTATCTGTATAAATTGGAGGTAAAATTTTCTCAGAAAATCTCACTATATCCATAAATGTTCCATCTATTCTATATCTATAAACTTCCCATTTAAATGGGAGGGTGCTATTCCAATAAAGAAAACAAAGGTTCTCATTTTCATCTAAAAACACTCGAAAAGGTTCTATGAATCCAGCTATTTCCACTGCAGATTTTAAACGCTTTTTAAAATCATCTATAAATATTCTATTCTCTATCCTAAATTCATTAATCAATTTATTATTCTCATCAAAATGGAATACAGTTAAGGAATTATTTGAAAAAGCAATTAAGTGGTCCTTCTTGGTTATGACCTTATCTAAATCATCATCTGAGATAGGTTCCGAAATTTCTTTTCGAGGTGCAAATGAAGTAGGCTTAAAAAACGGATATTTAAAATGATGCTCAATGTCCAAAAAACTATTTTTCAGCTTATAATTCTTATCAAAGCAATCAATAACCTTTTCTCCACTTGTTGAAACCAAGTATATATCCCCTTTAGAATTGACCTGGGCTCTATCATATAAATATTTAGGCAATGAAAAGCTTTTTACGAACTTTGAAATGGTCTAAATGTCAAGACCAAATTTGAATCTTTTTTTAGGTGCATTTCCTTTAACATGCCATGGC
>Ga0307380_10002753_pt1 | contig 24594 bp, 15 predicted proteins | sample UN3MG_FD_202239 | JGI IMG/M metagenome (GOLD analysis project Ga0307380, IMG submission 202239) | Soil microbial communities from Risofladan, Vaasa, Finland - UN-3 | ecosystem: Environmental > Terrestrial > Soil > Coastal area > Acid sulfate soil | place: Finland: Risofladan, Vaasa | collected... | reverse complement strand
CAGTCTTCCCCGAACTGCTGGCGCTGCATACCCAGCTGGCCCTGCTGGAACTGGAAGCCGTACATGTTCTGCTGGTAGGCGAGGGCATTGCCTGCATCTTGCAGGCCCCACGCGCCGCCCATGCCAGCGGAGAGCTGCAGGAACTCGGGTGAGACCGTCCCACCCATTCCCGGCATCATCTGGCCGGTCTGGTAGGCGTAGCCCAGCTGCATCTGGTTCTGCTGCTGGCCAATCTGGAACTGCTGGTAGTCGCGGTTCAGGGCAAACTGTGCCCACTGGATCCCGCGCGTCCCGAGCTGGCGGGCAATAGGTGTCTCAAGTGCGCCATAGGCACCGGAGTAGCCCTCGCCCGTGGTGGTGTACAGCGGCAGGCCGGTGTCGGGCTCCATGGTGACCATCCAATCAGCCGGGCCACCCCACTGGTCCTGGATGTACTCCATCGCCTTAGAAGGTATGCCCAGGTCCTTGCCCGCACCGTAGCGGCTGAACATGTAGCGGTCGCCTGCCACCATTTGCCCAACGCGTGCCTGCTGGCGGGTGGTCATCTCCCGCAACTCAGGCAGGTCCTCGATAAGCCGCTCGGGCTCAACCCATCCAGCCGCACCAAACACACCATACTGCTGCAGGGCACGCTGTGATTCAATAGAGCGTGGCTGTGCAACCAGCGCCTCGGCCAGCGGCTGCATGTTGGCTGTCGTACCGCCTATGCCGAAGGCCAGCTCGCCAACCTGCTGGATGGAAATGCCGCGGGCAGCCAGGCTCTCGAAGAGCTCCGTGGGCAACCCCCCACCCGCGCGCCCAGCACCCCCGGCACCCGCAACGCCTTCTGGCACGCCGTACAGGTTCTGAACATTGCCCGTCCAGGCCTGCCACTCACCACCCATCTGCAGGAGTTGAGTAGGATCTAGGAAGCTGCCCGCTTCTACCTGCTGCTGTGCCCAGTGCTGCAGTGCTTGAACCTGTGCAGGGCGATTACCTGCCAGCGCGCCCATGTCGCCACCACGGATCTGGCGGCCCAGCACGTCCATGCCGGTCTCTTCAGCATACCTCGCGGCAGCCTGGTTGAGACCCCACATATCAGCCGGGCGCCCCTCGCGGGTGAACGGAATGTCAGGCATGTCCGTGGGCATGGACATCCGGTAGGCGAACTCAACGGGATCTTGAGTGATCGCGCGGCCGTAGTTATAGCCACCTATGATTGCCGCGCCTGTGCCTGCCAGCGCGCCAATGATCGGGCTCTGTGTTGCAAAACCAACCATAGCCCCAGTTGCAACCGCTGGACCGAGGATGCCAAATGCCTCTCCACCCAGCCCGGCGGCCATCTGCTGTACAGGGCCATAGGCCATGTAGGCGCCTTCGCCCATACGTACCTGGGCAGCCTGCTGTGTGGCACGCATACCCATCAGACCACCTGCAACAGGCCCCATCTCGCCGCCGCCCGTCCAGGCTGCAACGGCTCCCTGGGCTGCGAGCTCGTTCTGCGCCGCGACCTGCTCACCCTGCATGGCCGGTTCACCAAAGATGCTCCACAGCCTGCGCAGGGTGAATAGACCCATCCCGCCAAGGGCACGGCCTGCCGTTTGAGCTAGGCCGGACACGGCGCCCCCGATGATGCCCTCGGCTCCGCCCTCCCCACCACCCATGCCTCCGAAGTAGCCCCAGCCACCTCCTCCCCTGTCGCCACCACCGCCGAACAGCATCCCCGCTGCCTGCTGTGCGCCCTCGAGGCCCAAGAACTCCGGCCCACCGGCAATCGCTGCTGCACGGTAGGCAGACTGGAGGTCGCCCTTTGTGGCTTGCTCAAGGTACGCCTTCTGGACCTGGCCAAGCTCGTCGCCATGTTTCGTGAGGTACTGCATCATCTCGTCGGAGCGCTCCAGCGAGACGTTGAACTTGTCGAGCAGCGTCCCGGCCTTCGCGAAGGCCTTCAGGGTATTCTGGAAGTCCTTGTCACCACCCAGAATCTGCTGCCAGTTCTGCATGGCCTCCCCGACTGTGCCGCTTTCCAGGCCAAAGCGCGACTCGACGCCTTCTGGATCGCGGGCCAGGTCCCTCATTTCGAGGTACATCCGGCGATCGCGCCATCCTGGCTTTGCGCCGCCCATGATCTTCTGAAGCTGCTCCAGGCGGGTAAACTGGAAATACTCATTGCTCGTGCTCGTCGGGCCGCCTGCCATCTGTTGCAGCTCGGGCTCTTGCAGGATGTTCTCCCGCTGCAGGCTTTCCCGTCCCTGGGCCATGATCCGGAAGGCAGCGCTCGCTGCCTCTGGACCAAGCCCAATCCGCTCGTCGGGCTCTGCATACCGCATGTCCCGCATCATTCCAAACAACTGCTGGAGCTGGCTGAAGTTCAGGTTAAACGCGCCTGCGCCAGTAGCCCCAGGTGCCTGCTGGTAGAAGACCGGCCCCATGCCGCCTCCTGCAGCTGCCTCATCTGCCGTGACCTCGCCGGCGCGCATGCCGATGTCGAAGCGGCCTGCTGCCTTGACCACTTCCCTCTCGAACCTGGATAGCCCTCGCTGCTCAAGGGCGCCTACGCTCGATCCGAAGCGGGACTGGAAGCGATGCGCAAACAGCTCGGATGGTCCTTTCTCCATCCAGTCATCAGGGTAGACCTGGCGTAGGTCCTGCATGAAGAGATTCTCCGGCTCCTCTCGCAGCATCCGGGCGAACTCTTCCTCGGCCAGGCCCTTGAGCTCGGGGTCCTGCTCCAGGTAGACGTGCGCTGCCTCGTGAGCAATGCGCCCGCGCATCTGCGTGACCAGGTTCCACTCTCCGCCCCAGCGCTGTGTCTCAGCAGGAGTGAACTGCCGGACGCTGATCATGCCGCCACGCGCCTGACCGGCCCGGCTGCCCAACGCATCGAGCTTGTCCTGCACCTGTTGGTCGGTCATTTCGGCGACCTCGGACGGAGAGACGCCGGACTCCATCAAGAAAGACTTGGGATCGAGAACCTGTATGCCGCGTACGCCCATCTCTTCCAGGGCAATGCCATAGTGGCGGCCTACCTCTTGCAGCGGGGTTTCCCCATATGGGGAATAGCTGTACTGCTCACCCAGAGCCTTATTGCGCTCGGCGAACTCCAGGCCGCTCTTGGCGCCTCCCTGCCACTCGCCCCAGCCACCAGAGAGAGGGCCACCCAGCACCGCGCGTTGCATTGGCGAGACGTGGTGACGCACCAGGTCCAGGATCTTGCTCTCACGTTCCTTGTAGGTGCGAATCAGCTCTGCGGCCCGGGTCTGGATATTGTCAGGCACCGGGATCTCGGCGATGAGCTCCTGGCGCTTCAGGTCAGCCAGCTCTTCCTCGGTGATCGTCTGGCGGCCCAGCTTCTTGAGCATCTCTTCAGGGATGTTCTCGCGGGCGTAGAACATTCGTGTCGTCTTCCCGCCCCACTCGGCCCGCTCGGCCATTGCTCCATAGAACTCGATCTGGGCAGGATCGAAGGCCAAGATGCGCTCGCCCGTGTCAGGATCTGTTGCGTAGAGTGAGTATGACTTGAAGTCGATGATCCAGTTCTCATTCTTGAGCGTGCTGACCACGTCTATCTTGCCGCTGTAGCCGATGTCGCCGTATTCTGTCACGCCAAAGTCAGCGAGACGGCCACGCTGCAAGTACTCGGTCCGGATACCCTCACCACCTTCGTCGGGTGTGCGCAGCGACTCCTCTCCGGCCAGCATCTCCTCAAGGCGGCTGTGGGCCTCTTTGCCCCCTCCGCCCCAGGTGTGCTTGACGCCTGGATACTCTGACTCGAACAGCTCGCCGAAGAGCCGCCAGTCTGGCGATCCCAGGCGGGAGGCCCAGACGGCATACTCCTTTTGCGGTATGGCCTGTACACCCTGCTGCACACCCTCGGTCATCCAGCCGGGAAGCACGCCAGCCATCTGCATGACCTGCTGCGCCGGGGTGCCTTGGAGCAACCGCGTGCGGCCCGAGAGGATCTCGAGCTCTGCCTGTGACTGGATGGCCTTGCGCATCTCCTCGGTCAGCGTCCGGCCCGAGAGGCGTTCGTACTCCTGCTCCAGTTGCCCGAACTGCGCGCCCAACCACGGCTGCTGCGACAGCTGCCTGCGCGTACGGCCTGCCTCCCATGCAAACTGTGCCTTCGGCAGGACGCCCTCCAGCTTCAGGTACTCCTCTGACGTGCTCATCCCGGCCGCGCTCATGATCTGTGTCATGTAGCGTCGGCCCTCGTCAGACTGCATCAACTCCTGGGCAGTCTTGCCCTCCTGTGCACCGATCCATTCCCTCGCGGCCTGGATAGCCTGGGTCGTCGCGGCATCCTCACGGCCCAGCAAGCCAATCGCCATCTGCTCCGGCGTGGCCATCGTGCCGAACATGGCGACTTGGCCCATCTGGCGGCGCATCAGGTCCCACGGCTGGCCCTTGCGGCCCTCGAATGGCGCCCGCCACCCGCCGGTCGTGGGATCCTGCTTATACTCGCCGGTGATGGTATGGGCATAGCCGCCACCGTAGAATAGGGACTGGCTGCCGGTCAGCTCGTAGAGTAGTGCCTCGCCATAGGAGATGCGGGGATCCTTGCCCGTCGCGCCGAGGGGGCGCTTCTCTTCGTAGACGCCACCCAAGTCCAGCGCCTTCTGGTAGCCGACGTAGCTCATGGACATGACCTGCTCGGCCAGCTCGGGTCCCATCAGGGCGCGGGCACGGAAGCCGATGTCACGGATCAGGGCATCGTAGGACCGACCCATGATGCCCTTGCTCAGCCAGGTCTCGTCGTACTTCTCCTGTGCGCCCTCAATACTGGGCAGCTTGGCCTTGACCTGCTCGAACATCCACTGTGCGACCGGCATATCCGCAGGCCGATCGGCAGGCATCTCCTTCTCATAGTGCTTGGCTGACTCGGATGCAAAGGCACGCGCCCGGGCCAGCACGTCACTGGCCAGCATCAGCGAGCGCTGGACAGGGCTGACATTCTGCAGCTCATCCTGCAACCCGGTGAAGCGCTGTCCCGCCTCCGCGCGGGCCTGCTCGACCTCCAGCGGGCTGACACGCTCCAGCGTGGTGATCAGGCCCTCCATATGCTGCAGCATGTCCTGAACCACCTGCCCAGTCTCTACCTCTTCCACGCCGCCTGCGGCCTGGACCAGGCTGATCAGCGTGGTACGATACAGGTCGGCATCCTGGTCGCCGTGCTGCTGCCAGCTGTGGAGTGGGTGAGTGGCCAGGGCCTCAGGACCTACCTCGGCCTGGGCGCCTTCTCCCCAGCCTAGACCCAGCTTCAGGAAGACGTCTTGCTGCTGGAACGGTTCCGCGTGCGGGAAGCGCGTCCACTGCACGAGCGGCTCTCGGGCACGGACCATGGTCTCCAGCATAGTCAGCTGCTCGGGAGAGGGGTTGGTGCCGTAGAATTCCCTGGCCAGTGAGTAGAACTGCTCCTGGCCCATGATCATCCATCCCGGCTGGATGGCGCTAGATGCAGCACCGGGCCCCATACCACCGGGCATGTTGAGCTCTTGCAGTGTCTTGAGGAAGCCCCGCTGCGTGACCATCTCGGCGCGGCGCTCCTCGAACTGGCCAAACTGCGCAGCGGCCGCAGCTTGCTCCCAGGTCCCGACCAGCTGGCTGACCTCTCGGCCTGCAATGTCGGTTGCGCCGAAGCGCGTCATTGTCTCGGCAGAGGGCAGCACTGTGCCGGCCGTGGAGCGGAAGGACAGCGCCCGCATCTCCGGGCTCTCGGAGACAGCACGCAGCAGCTCGCCGCGCTGGCCTGTCGTCGCTGCAGCAAGGATGCCCAGCTGCTCCGCATACTCCTGGTAGGGAACAGTGGGCATCTCGTACTGGCCATAGCTGGCCCAGGCGGAACGCAGCAATTCCAGGTGTGCAGTGGACTCCTGGCCTTGCTGGAGGATCAGGTCATACAGTGCGGGGTTGGTCAGGCGGTAATGCTCCAGCTCCTCACCCCCATAGGCGCTGCGACCACGGGGGTATTCCTCGCGGAAGATCTCTGCCTTGGGCCCAAAGTAGACGTCAGCCGTACGGTGGAGGACAGCCTGCCCCCCCGGCGTGATCTCGGCTGTCGTGCCGGGGATGTCACCTGCCATGTAGCGCATGGCCTCAGCTGCCGTCACTGTCTCGCGGAAGGTGACAGTCCTCGTCTGTTCTGCCGCGGCTTCAGCTACGCGCCGGACCAGGTCCTCCTGCAGCTGGCCCGACCGGTAGAATGACTCGCCGGGCTGCATGATGCCCATGCCGACGCCGTATGTCTGCAGTGCTGTAGCCCAGTCCTTGGGTGGCTCCTGGTAGGCGATCTGGACGCGTGCGATCTCCTCGGGCGTCATCCCGGCCTCAACCATCTGGCCGATGTTCTGCTCGACGAGCAGGTTCTTGAAGCCGGCACCCTTGGCCGAGACCGTGCCACCTGCTGCGCGTCGCTCCAGCAGCTCACCCACGAGCATGGGCACGACCTGGCCGCCGACCACAGCACCGCCGGTTGGCTGGTAGAGCGATCGCTGCTCGGGCGTCAGGGCTCGGAACTGCGGCGTCTGCATCCAAGACTCGGGGATACTGATGTATGGCTGCTTGGCGATCTGGACCTCCGCCCAGTGTGCCCTGCGCTCCGTCAGCAGCGCTTCCGCCTCCGGCCCGTAGAGGACGCCGAACTCCTCGCCGTGGCGGTAGACAGCGCCCTGCTTGGCCAGCGCCTCAACCCGGCGCAGCTCCTGCATACCCCAGCCCTCGAGCGGGATGGCCAGCGGCTCGCGTACCTCGAACTGGGTACCGGCTGCAACAGCAGCCTGGCCCTCTGCCGTGGAGATGGCCTGGTAGAGCGGGGCGATGACCTGCATGATCTGCGCCCGCATCTCGCCACCGATCCACTCACCAGACTCCGCGCGGTAACCACCGGCCCATGGGACAGTGACCTCTGGTGCTTTGCCTACCCGGCCGCCAAAGTAAGGCTGCCGCCCTTGCTGCTTGCCGGCGCTGCCCGGAAGGCCCAGCCCAGCGATGCCGGACTCGATGAACTCCTCTCCTCGCACACCGCGCTGGAATGCACCGGCCTCGCCAGTCATCAGCACCCATTCAGGATAGGCCTGGCGTGCAGCCTCTGGCGGGACAGATTCCAGCGCGTAGGACTTGCCCAGCAGCTCCAGGGCAGGGGCAGGCAGCCGGCGCTCGTAGCCAGCCTGGAGCCACTGTGCACCGGCGCCCCAGCCTTCCTCTGGCTTCTCACCTGCAAGGCCGGCGCCCAAGAGCTGCGAAAAGCGCTCTGCGGGGCGGGCTGCTCCGCGAGCACCGCGCGCCGCTATCTCTGCACGCTCGCCTAGTGACTCCCAGGCACCCACTTCGCGCTGGCCAAAGGCGCCCTCGCCCAGGGCCTCTGTCCGAATCTGGGGCATGACGTACCAGCCACCAGCCTCAGCTGCTTCGCGGACGATCGGCCGGCCACCGGGACCCAGGGCGATGTCCACGTAGGCTTGCAGCTGCTCGATGTAGACGCGCTGGGTGATGCCGCCTTCCAGACCACCGACAATACGCCCGCCGATCGGCTGGAAGGTGCGCTCGATGCTCGATCTGAATTGGGTGAGCTCTTCTTCGCCCGGCGCGTCGGGCAGCCAGGGGCGGTTGATGTAGGGCATTACATACCTCCGCCGGTCAGGTCGGGGATCTGTGCCATCAGTTGGTCTACTTGGGCTTGAAGCCCGCTGCTGGCTTGCTTGGCATTCTCGTGATGGGAGCGGGCGATCCGTACCGTCCGCAGGTCTGCCATGAGGGTGATCGGTTGGTCGAGGTATCCCCCCATATGGGGAAGGACACTCCAGACCTCAAGTTCTTCGAGGAGGGCCAGCTCTGCGGGTTTAGAGGGAGGATCGCCGGGGTCAGTGGCCGGGTTGTGGGACAGGTAGGTGATGACCTCGTTGTGCAGGTCTACCCTATCTCGATCTCCCCGGCTTCGGGAGGGTTTTCCTCTTCTGCACTCCGCGGCCGGTAGTCCCACTCAGGGTTCGCGTCCAGGCATAGATGGTGCAGGCGGTCACAGATGTTGATCGGCCAGATCTTGCCCCACGCAGCGTGGAACTGCGCTTCGTTCAGGTTGAGCTGCTCACCACGGAAGCGGAACAGCTCCTCGCCGTCCACATCCAGGAAGCCGGAGAGACCGCACAGAGTCAGGCGGACCTCGATCTCCTGGCGCATCGCCCAGGCCACAGAGTCGCGTACCTCCATGCCTTCCTGGGTGAACGCCTTTTTTTGGGGACCAAAGATCTGTGCCTCGCGGATCTGGTTCTCCCGGGCAGTCGCCTGTCGAAACTTGACGACGGGTGGATCGAGTGGGTCGAGCTCTTCGAGCCGCGTCTCGACCACGGTTGGGTGCTTGAGCTGAAATGGCATGTCGTTCTCCTAGTAGGGGGGCTGGGCCGAGGGCACCCAGCCCCGTTGCGGTTAGGTTGGCCAGGTGTAGGAACTCACTTCGTTGACCAGCTTGATGCTGAACGGATCGCCGCTGGCCGGTCGGCCGACGATGCCCCGAATGGGCATACGCAGCAGGTTGAGCCCCGCGATCTCCGGGGGTGCTACGGGGAACCAGAACACGCGCTCGGCCACGATCTCGATGGAGTACGGATACAACTGGCCGACGACGACGGCCGGGCTGGCCATCATCACGCCAAACCCATCGTCCCCGTCATTCGTGTCGTAGACCATCGGTGACCAGGGGATGCTGGCACCGGTGCCGCCACCCGCTACCAGCTTGTGGTACAGCGACTGGTCCTCCCACTTGTAGTCGACATCGATGGTGATGTTGCGGTACAGGCTGACGATGTCGTCAGGGTAGGGGGACCCCAGCACGAATTCCTGCTGGGGCTGGGTCACCATATTGCCGAACGTGACCCGGGCCAGCTGCGTGGGCAGGGCATTGGCTTGCAGGTCGGGGATCTTGAAGCCGTAGCCGACCGTGTTGACGCTCGTCGGGATTGACTCCGGCCCTTCCGGTTCCGCGTCCCAGCTCCAGCCGCTCACGTCATCGCTGAAGGTCGGCTCCCGGCCCAGCGTGGTCACGCGCGCGGTGAGGCGTGCAGCCGCAGCAAAGTTGAAGACGATGCTGGCCACGCGGGTGTCGAGGCACTGCTCCCCAGACTCGGCGCCACCCTCCGGCGCCGGCGTGACGGACCTGATGGTCAGCCACTTCAACGCCAGGTAGTTGCTCGGGTCCATGCGGAAGTAGTGGGTGAAGAGGCCGGCCTCCGGCACATCGCTGACGGTCGACACAGCCCCGCAGGCGGCATAGAACAGCCACCCGATGTCGTCCTCGAGACGCGGGACGATATCGGCGATACCGGCATAGTAGGCGCCGAGCTTATGCGCTCCGTCCGGAAGCGGGACGCCGCCGACTTCCGGGGGCATTGGTTCTGTTATCGTGACGGCTCCGCCTCCGACGCGCAGGGCCCGGTAGCGGTAGAACGTGGTCGCCGCTGCGCCCTTTGCCGTCTGGGGGCCGAAGCCCCACTGACCGCCGATCGATGAGACTGACATCTATCTTCCCTCCATATTCACGATGGACCAAGGCGTACACGTCCCACCAGAAGGCAGAGTTGATCCGCATGTTGCGGTTCTTCTCCACCCAGGTGCGCCCGGCAGCTGCGGTTTGTGTGCGCAGCTCGGGGTCCTCGATCAGGTTGGCGATAGCCGTGTACCACTCCTCGGTTGTGGTTGCGAAAAAGCCTCTGCCCTCGTCGACCGTGCGGCGATATACCGAGCAATCCGACGCGACGACCGCCGCACCGGCCGCCCAGTACTCCATCGCCTTGATGGCCGACTTGGACTTGTTGAACTCGTCGTCAGGGTCTAACGGGCAGAGCCCGATGTCGATCTGGTGCACCATGTTCGGGTAGTTCTGGTATGGGGTGGGCGGCAGCGTCAGCGTTCGCGGCAGGTCCTCCAAGTAGTCCGGACAGTACCCACCCAGTACAAAGTGCACGTCTGGGTAGTCTGCCGCGATGCGGTAGAGCGCGTCCCTGGCCAGGATCCAGTCGTCGTAGTGCGTGGTGGTCCCGACCAGCCCCACAGTCAGCGTGTCCTGCAGGATGCGTTTCTTGGGCACCATGTCCCAGAACTGAAAGTCGATGCAGTTCTGGAGCAGGTAGATCGGCTTGTCCGTGTGCTTGCGGCACTGCTCCCGTAGGTGCGGCGTTGAGACGGTCAACGCTGTTGCCACGGACATCACACTGGAGGCATCGCCTTCCAGCACCACGCGGTGCTCGTTCGTATAGTCGTCGTCCGTCTCCCAGATGACCGCCTTCCCGACCGCGCGCAGGGTCTCGAAGAGTTGAACCACCTTGCCGTCTCCTCGATCGCCGACACGCGGCACCACGAAGAGGTCATACTCGGTCAGGCGCAGCTCCTTGGTCTTGGCCAGGTTCTTCGCAGTCAGCATCGGTATCCAGTCGATCGGATAGCCGGCAGCCTTGAGATAGGCCAGCGGGCCGGTGATGCGGACGAACGTACAGCCGCCGATGTACTTGGCATCTGGCAGCAGGGCCAGGACGCGCGGCCTTACGGCAGCTGCGTGGTTGCTGTGAACCATACCTTGATGTCTCCGATCCAGGAGGTCTGGGGGCCACCGCGCAGGGTGCAGCGCGACTTCTCCACACCGTTCTTGCACAACAGCACGATCTCTCCGTACTCGTCCCGCTGCCCCGGGATGCGCGTCGAGTTGCGTAGGGCCTGGATACAGCGGCCATGGATCGTCTCCAAGAGCTCCTTGGCCGACGAGCGCGAGAGCCCCGCCTTGGTCAGGTAGACCTCGATCACGATCGTGAACCGCCGCTTGTACATGCCCGAGCCGCTGAGCTCGAACTCGTCCGGGATCTGCTCGTGCAGCCAACCATCCAGGTTGGCCGGATCGTTCTCGTAGATCAGGCACGATGTGACATTCTTCTGCGGGTCTTCCTGTAGAGGCCCATCGCGCACGACTGCGGCAGAGCCGGTGCCCTGCACCTTGAGTGCATCTGTCAGGTCATCGATCATCTTGTCGATGATCAGCGAGACGATGAACGCCATCCTGCTACCTCACTTGGTGCTTGTCCATCTCCTCCCGGAAGCGGTCCAGATAGTACCGCGCGACGGGAGTATAAGGGTTGCTGGTGGGCTGTCCTGCGTCCAAGGGCTTGCTGGCCCAGCGGCGAAGGTTGGCGTCTTCGATCAGGCGCCGCTCGATCGCCCGGGCACAGGCAAAGTAGATCAGAGGCAAGACAGCCCACCTCGGAACGGAGATTGCTGCAGCGTCTGTATCCGGGTCCGTGAGCGCGGGATAGTACGCCTTGTAGCAGACGGTGACGGCATACTGCGTGGTCTCCGAGAAGAGGATCGTCGTATCGTTGCGGATCAGGTAGTACAGTCCTGTCCACGTCGGATCGTGCGGGTCTCCCTCGAAGGCCAGCGGGTCCAGGACAGTCAGGAAGTGCTCGCCGTCGGTCACGTCGTAGCGCACCCACCTGACCTCGTAAAAGTCAGTAGGCAGCGCCACGGACGTGCTGCTGGTAGCGATCTCGGTGACCGCTTCCAGCGCGGCGTAGACCACCATCTCGTCCTGGGCTGCATTCCAGTAGTCCATCAGCTCCGTATTGGAGAAGTCCGGGTCGATGTCGACACCGTCCTCATCCACACGGAGCACGTCTGTCAGGTCGCGGCGTAGCCGCTCTCGCACTACTCCCCAGGTCGTTGCCACAGCTATCTCCTTAGGCGGACGTCGGCAGGATCCCTTCCGGCGAGCTGCCAGCGCTGAAGATCACAGCCGCATACTCGGGCCGGAACGGTTGACACTTTCCGTACATGTCCCAGGTGAAGCGCGCCTGGCCCATCCCGTCGTCGATGACCGGGGGCGCCATCAGGTGCGGGCTCTCGGTGATCGCCCACACGACGGCGCGAGGGCCGCCCACCACCACCGTGGCGTGCACGTGCAGCGCCTTGGTGAGGTAAGACCCTATCGGGTACTCGCACTTCAGGATCGGTCTGTCGAACGCGACGGTGCTGCCGCTGATCGACACGATGCGGCGGTTGGTGAGGGTGCCTTCCTGAAAGTCGACAGCGCTGGCCACGCCGTACTTGCCCGTGACCGTCTTGTGCAGGGTGACGATGTCGCCTTCTGCAAAGCCGGTTACATCGGCCACGGTGATGTAGCGCTGGCCGGCAGCCGGGGTGCTTTCCGACGTGCGTAGGGTAGCCTGGCCCACGGTGTACACGCCATCCACTGTCGCGGCGGCGCCAGCACCGATAGGACAGTCCACTGCCAGCGTGGTCTGGGCCACGATGGTGCCGCAGTTCCACAAGACGTTTCTGTTCGTCTTGATATAGCGGCAGTTCATGTACGGGCCGACTTCGTAGTTGAGCAGGATGCGGTCCTGCAGCAACTCGAGTTTGTCGCGCATGTTCAACGTGTCGTCGGTGCTCATGTCGTACCAGACACCCGGGGTCGTGATGGCGAACAGCATGCGCCCGCCGAGACCACGCGGGTCGTTGGCGAACGGTATGTTGTGCAGGCCATCCATGACCAGGAAGATCTTGGCCACATCGTCCGGGTTGAACTTGTCGGTGCTCTCGATGGTCCCGAAGTTCGGGTAGCCCGAGGCTGACTTGGTGCCCGAGGTGTGCCCTGCAATCAGGTAGTAGGGCAGCGCCAAGAACGCATCGCGGGTCAGCTCGTCGATGACCTCGACCATGCTGAGGCCAAGCGCGCCTCGCGCGATCTGGGTCAGGTTGCCACCGTTCTGGCGCCAGTAGGTCACCATCGGGTCGTACTTGTGCAGCGAGACCTTGCCGTAGTGCCTCTCGCAGGTGATGGAGATCTTCCGCGAGTCGAAGTACATGGTGTTGAACCACAGGTCGCGGTTCCCACCGGCGGTCTTGTCGGCCTCGAGGTCCATGACCTCGGTAAACGTCATGGTCTCGGCTGCCGCCTGGCGCATATCGATCGCGAAGGTCGTGAACGGGGCGTACACGTTTCGGCCCCTGAACGTCTCCAGCAAATCGGGGACGTAGTAGGGGATCGTCTTTCGGTCGATGCCACTCCACGGCTCTTGGCCGTAGGTGGTTGCGAAGGTAGACATCTTTTAGCTCCTTGGGTTGAGAGGACCTCCTGGCGCCCAAGGGCCTTGTGTCTGTGTCAGGTCCTGTACAACAACCATCTCCTCGCCCTTGCGCACCTTGTCCCAGTCGCTCTGGAATGGATCCACGAAGCCGGGATTGAGGCTCGCCGGGCTGTTCTCGGGATGGTGCTCCCAGACTTCCTTCCACCGCTTGTACTCCGGCGAGTTGATCGGGTTGATGTCGAGCTGCCGGAGCACTTCGTCTTTCGCGGGGAACTGGTTCAACGGCTGCTGTGCGGGCGGGGACACACCGGGGGTCACGCCTGCAAACTGCTGCGTGACCTGCTGTGTCACTCGCTGCTGCACAGTACCGCCCATTCTCTCGCGGGCAGTCTGGAGAATCTGGCGCTGTTGTGCGGGATCTGTCACGCGCTGCAAGACACTTGCGAGCGCGAAGAGATCTGGGAATTCGTTGGAAACGATGTTCCAGAACTGGGTTTCCTGCTGGAACTGGCCCAGCTGTGCTTGTGTCTGTTCCAGGTTCTGGGTCAGGCCGGTGCGCTCTTGCTGTGCTTGCGCGAGCTGCTGCTCAAGGGTCCCCGCATGCTGCGAGTTCTGGTTGAGCAGGGCCTGCGCCTGTTTCAGCTGGTTCACAGCGTCTTGGTAGAGCGGCTGGAGACCAACGAAACGAGCGCGCCAATCCGTCTCGGGTGTTGCTGCTCCCTGTGGAGCAGGTGCCGGCGAGGCCGGTTGGGCAGGAGTCGAGGTGCCTGCGGCTCCTTGCGGACCGGTAGGCTGTTCGACCGGCTGTCCAGCGTCATTCTCGGGTGGCATTGGTGTTCCTCCTCACGTACAATTCTTGGTAGGGTGCCTAAGAGTCAGGCACCGAGCGGGGCGGCGTGATATTGGTCTTCGCCGGGTTGCCGCCTTGACCCTGCGCCATTGCTTGCTGCATCATCAGATCGGCTTCTTGCTGCCGGTCTGCCTCGATGCGTGCCACTTCTTCCTCGATGTAGTCCTTCTCGCGGTCCTCCAAGAGTTCAACCGCGTGGTAGGTGGAGATCAGACCCGTCTGCTTGCGCACCACGACCTCGTTGACCTCCTCGGAGCGGTCCTTGGGCAGCATGGGCGCCCACATCGGGATGAGGCGGTAGTCCGCATGGCGGCTCTCGAGGCCATAGCCGTTCTTCTCGTAGGAACTGGCCACGATGATCGCCTTGCGGTTCAGGTGGTAGAATGAGTCTGTCCAGAAGCCCCTCACAGCCCGCACGCTTTGGGTCATCGGCCACATACGGAAGGCCAGGGTCAGGGCAGATCGCTGGCTACCCTCGTCCTCACCGTAGGCGACGTCTGGGGTGTACGCCGCCGAGCGAGTATCGCCCTGCAGCCGCTGCACCCAGTTCACAGAAGCCTCGGGCACCTCGCCGCCCTTGACCGCGATCACATCGGGGTCCTTGCCGCCTAAGGCACCTACTCCCAGGTTGATCAGCTTGCCGCGCTGCAGGCGGATGCTGTCCGTACCGGCAGGGATGTTCTTGGCAAACATGTACTGGTGTGCTGCCTCCATTGCCCCATCGCCCAGGTCAGCCGCTCTCAGGTTGTACTCGTTCTGCAGCTGGAGCAGGTTCTTGCCCAGCGGAATGCCGTAGAAGCTGCCGGCGCGATCGCGCGGGAAGTACTCGAACGGGATCACGCCCACGTTGGTCTGTGGGTCCCGGTAGATGTTCTCTCCTCCCATCGGGAACTGGTGGGCGCGGTCCCAGTATGCCAGTTTGCCGTCCACCCGCACCTCGTAGAAGTCGCGGTCCCAGTGCTCCCACACCGGCACCGGTACGTCCTTGTCATCATCCAGGCGGACGTTGTACTTGTGCTTGGCGCTCGCGGCATCGATCATGTAGCTGACGTAGCACTCGTTGATCTGGTGATAGTCGTCTGGATCCCACACTGGGAACCACGCATCGGGCTGCAGCAGGCGGATGTACGCCTTTTTCCGGGCCGGGTTCCAGAGCACGCGGAACACCACGCCACCCAGGATCTGACATACCAGGCCGCCCTCGAGCAGGATGCTGTTGCGCCCGCTCTCCACCCAGATCTGGTCGATCTTCTGCTCGACCATCGCTGCGTCCTTGTTCTTGGAGTTGGGCGAGGTCACGCGAAACTGCAGGACGTCGTCCTTGAACTCGCCGACCAGGGCCGCGCGGTGGATGGTGCAGGCCTGCTCGAAGATGTTGATGCCCAGTGGGTACTTCTTGATGTTGGACTGGGCGCTCAGCGTCGTGTCGAAGATGTCGCGGTTGAAGTACTCCCACATCTCCCGGTAGAGCGCAGATTGGGCCTGCCACTGGTTGTTCGTATAGCTGTCCGGCGCTGATGGTGCATCGCCGATCTCGTTTGGTTTGAGTCCATCCCAGAGACCCATAGGCTATCTCCGTCGTTTCCGTCGCCGCTTACGTCCTGCGGCGCGCATCGCCCGGCGGAAACGCTCGCGCGATGCAGACGAGCGGAACCACGACTTACGCTTGCTAACGCGGCCGCTCTTCGTCCTTCTGGTTCTGCACATCTCCTCCTCCTATCGTGGGCGCTGCTGCAGCGGCTCTGCACGAACGGCCCGAGGGTCATCCCCATATGGGGAAAAGGCCGGGCGCTTCTCGGGATCCTTGTCCTCCATGTCCTTGGCCCAGAAGCGATACTGGCGCAGCCAGGCTGCCGCGGTCATGAACATGCTCACGATGTCCTGGGCGATCTTGGTGTCGGGCAGCACATAGCTCACCAGCTGGTTGCGCATGGAGCGGCTGAACGGGATGCGTATCTTGCCCCGCTGGAACAACTGGATCGTCGCCTGCAGCGCCTCGTTCTTCTTGTTGCCGCTCATATCGATCCCATCCACCCACATCTCCTGGCCCTGGAGGCCCATCGTGAAGGCGTACTCGCTGAAGCTCTTCTGCGGGCCGGTGCTCTCCAGCGCTGAATTGAACCCGCACCGGTAGTACTCCCACCAGGTCTTGAACTGGTGCTCGAACGGCTCGTAGCGCCCGTGGCCAGCTACCCAGGCAAAGGCGACGAGGACCGCCTCGCTGCCCGGCGTGTAGGGCATCCCGGTGATGTCGAAGACGCCGATCGCGCCGGCATTGCGGTGTGGCGGGTTGCCCAGCCCCGGATCCCCGACGACCAGGTACTCTCGCCCGGGCACGTAGGGCAGCTGGTAGCGCAGCAGCCCGTGCCGCACGTCCTCCTCGTACACGAAGCCGGCCAGGCCATCCTCGGTCGCGCGGTGACACATGTCATTCAGGCTGGCATCCTCGCAGGCCTGGATCACGTGTAGTGGGAAGAAGACGCCTCGCCCTATTGGCCGCTCGCCATCCATCTCGACCGCGCGGATCTCCTCGGGGATGTCAGCGTACATCAGCTCGAGGTCACGCTTGCTCAGGTGTGGGTTCTGGTCCGACCGTACCGTGAAGGACAGGTAGTTTCGTGGGTCTTCATACATCCGGTCGAACCTTGCCCACAGCTCCGGGTTGTCGGTCGACGTCGTCGTCACGGTCAGCCGCCCGATGCGAGCTCGCCTCCCATCTGGCGTCTTGCCACGGAGGCGGGTGCGCATGATGGCGATGGTGGTGGCGAAGGTATTGATGAAGCCAAACTCATCGCCATGCATCCAGTCGCCTTCCCACCCGCGCAGCTTGGCGATGTCATCCTGGGCGGTCATGAACTCCAGCGTGGAGCCGTTATGAAGCTCGATGATCGGGTATGGCTTGCGAGCTACTCTTTTAATGAACTTGTCTGCGTACGTCCCTGCCTCTGCACGGCGCAGGATGTCCGCGTACATCAGCGTGGCCTGCCAGGAGGTAGGGGCCACGTCCATGAAAGCGAAGAAGGGGAGCATGGCTGCCCAGTTGGAAGCACTCACTCCTACGCCGCACGTTTTCCCTGACCCAACCCCGCCGATGATGGTCTCGTTGGGCTGGGCTGCGTGGTGGAGCAGGCGTTGCCACTCCTGGTACTCGAACCCCGACAGGTAGTAACGGGTGAAAATGTTCCCGTCGTCCTGTGCCAGGGAAAGAACCTTCAAGTCGGTCGAGTTGAGGGCCATTAGGCACTAGAATTCCTGGTAAGCCTGGCATCCTCGGTCAGGTCATGTGCCCAGTCGGGCTTGCCCAGGCCAAGGTCGGCAAACGCCTCAAAGGATCTTTGCTTCAGGTCCAGCATCTCCTGGAAAGAGACATCGTAGGGCAGGGCCAAGATCGTCTCCTTCTGCACGATCCAGTAGCGGTTCCAATCGTGGTCCAGGATGTGCATACGGTAGTGGTGTGGTCGCTCAGCGATGTCACAGCCGGGGTAGGGGACGAACACGGCCAGGTTGGCGGTATCCATATAGGGCCGGTTGCGCCGCCAGAACTCGATCGTCTCGTCGACTGTCTCCGCGTTCTCACCCGGCATCCCGAACACGAACAGGCCCAGGGTGAGAAACCCAGCATCGTGGGCCAGGCGCAGCGATCGCTCTGCCTGTGCTATTGTGATTCCCTTGCGGACCGCGTTCAACACAGACTGGCTGCCGCTCTCAATGCCGAATGCCGCGACCTCCAGGTTGAGCTGCTTCAGCGCTGGGATGATACGCTCTGGGAATGTGTTGACCCGGGTATTCATCCGCGTCGCGATCGCGCCGGGCCCGAATGCCTCCACGCAGGCCTGGCCCAGGGCGATCACCGGCTCCGGCCGGATGGTGAAGGTGTCGTCCTGAAACTTGAAGCAGGTAACCCCCTGTGCTGCCATCTCCTGAAGCTCGACCACGATGTTGGCTGCTGAACGAAACCGCGTCTTGCACGCATAAAGCGGGTTGGAGCAGAACGCGCACTTGTTCGGACAGCCCCGCGAACCCATGATGCTCGTCACGTGCCCGTCCTGGTGGCCCCCTCGGAACACGGCAGTTGCATCGTTGAACAGGTCTTCCCGCGGTATCAAGTGCCTTGCCGGAAGGGGCACGCTGTCCAGGTCCTCAACCATTCGTCCCTGATACACCGGCCTGAGATCCGGCAAGTCCTGTACGACATCTAGGATGGTCAGCTCGCCCTCGCCCAGCAGCGCGCTGTCGAACCCCATTTGCAGGGTCTGCCAGGGACGGGCTGTAGGGTGGGGGCCTGCAGCCAACACGTGGGCACTATGGTACTGAGCACGAATCAGTTGCAGCAACCCCTTGACTGCACCGACCTGTGGCGTGGTGAAGCCCATAGCGTACAGGTCGGCACGGGGCCAGCTTGCTGGGATAGGGTGTGCCAGCAAGGAGATGACCTCGACCTCGTGTCCTGCCTGCTCCAGCACTGCCGCGATGTATAGCGGGCCAAGCGGCACGTTGGTCCGCTGGTCGTACAGCCCTGGCGCGGGTGGCAGAATGATGCAGATTTTCACGTTGCCCGGCGTCTCTTTGGCTTGCGAACGGCCAGGGAACAGAATGAGTAATTGTTGACCATGTCGCCGTGGTATTCCCACTCTGGCTTGTCAACCGGCTTGCACCTCAGCCAGTCCACGACCTCCTCCAGGTGCTCCCGGTTGTAGATTGTCTGCTGGATCGACCGGAACGGGGTGTCAATGGTCGGGTCGGGATGGAAGTCCATCGTGGTAAAGATCAGTCCACCCGGCTTGGTGATCCGCTTCAGCTCGAGCCAGGCATCATGCTCCCGCGGCACGTGGACATGTTCCATCACGCTGATGCACAACGTCACATCGAAGAAGTTGTCGGGCACACCCGGCATCTCCTCGACGGGCTGCGGCACCCACGGGATCTCCACCCCATATGCCCAGCACTGGCGGCGCAGCTCGTGCACTGGATCGCCGTAGGCGCAGGAATCTGTCTCCCACACGTCGTGCCCAGCCAGCTTGAGGCCGATGCCCAGCGGCGAGGCGCCTGAGCCGACGTCGATGACAGCCAGTCCCTGTCCTTCCCCATCGACGAGGGCCTTCACCAGACCATACTCCCAGCGCCGGTGCTCGTGGTTCAACGCCGTGTTCAGGCCCTTGGTGTGCATATCATGCAGTAGGGTGCTCAGCCAGACCATCTGCGGCTGCATTTCCCTGTAGTCTTCCTGTTGCAGTACCCGATTGAGAAGCATCATCCGCCTTTCGATTGCCTGTATTCCTGAAGTGCGCGAACGAAGTTCCGGTCTGCCTCGTGGTGCTGGTGGCAGAACAGGTAGTCTTGGATTGCCCGCATCTCGACGCCAGCGGCACGCATGCGCCGCTGCAGGGTGCTCTGCTGGTAGCCAAAGTGGACCATCGCCTCGTCGTACCAGCCACCCTTCCCCATCGCCGCCTTGCTGGTCACGTACGTCCCGGCATCCTGGTCCGTCTCGTGGAAGCGGAAAGCGTACGGGTATTGGAGCAGGAAGCGCGCGTTGGTGCGCCAGGCGTACGCTTCGTAGGGGGGTTCCGTCTCCGTCATCTCCGTCTGTCGGTCGTAGCCCATCTGCCAGCACCAGCCCGAGACGAAGGAGAGCGGGTTTTCCCCCGCCTTATCAGCCATGCGCTCCAGCGCGTCCTCCATCAGGATATAGTCTGCCCTGGTAAAGAAGAACAGCTCGTTGACTGCTGCCTGGATCCCGTAATTGGCAGACCAAGAATGCCGCCGGCTCGAGTCGCCGTGCTTGAGAAAGTGGTACTTGACGAACGGTTCTTGGAAATGCGGTTCAACCACGGCCCTGATTTCGTCCGGCTCGTAGTGTGTGTTGTTGTCCACGAACACCAGCTCGCTGGCCCGATCGAGGGCAGTCTGCTTGGTCAGACTGTAAACTGCCCGCTCCAGGTGGCCCAGGTCCAGCGTTTGGTAAAAGACAAAGACGATGCTAAGCATAGCCTATGCTGCCGGCGCATCGACAACGTCCGCCACCGTGACCATGCCGTACACGAGTAGCACCACATGGCCGCTGGGTGCTGCCACCGTCGCCGTAACCTTGAAGCGGGACCGGCCGCGGGTCAGGGTTGCCGTCTGCGTTTTTGTCAGCTCCACACGCACGACCTGCGGGTTCACGCCCGGGTTGGTGCAGACCCCGGCCACGGTCAGTTTGCCGTGGACGGTGAAGGTGATCGTGGTGCCGGTCAGGTTGGGCCAGTCCTCGCCGGTGTTGGTCCACTCCAGCGCGCAGTTGTCCGCGGCGTGGTAATCGTGGCCGGGCACCAGCGTGATGTTGCCATCCAGATCGATGTTCGAGGCCACCGTGATCCGCCCGGTAGAGATCCGCGACAGGTACGCGCCGATCGTCGAGGGCGTGTCGTGGTCCGCCATCAGCGCATCAAAGATGGCCGCGCCGAGCGTATCCAGCTGGATCATGGCTGCTGCGATGACAACGCTGGTTGCCGTGCCTCCAACGAGGACATCCTCTGCCCCGGCCGCGAAGGCCGCGTCGGGCGGGTCCAGCCGGTAGTAGCCGTCGCCAATGTGGTACAGGCCCCCGTCGCTGTGAGCCGCATCCAGGCTTGCTAGGTCCGCTGGCGTGATGGCGACCTTGGCCCCGCCGCACCGCCGGTACCACAGCTCGAGGCCGGCCGTCGAGGCATCCATATCGGTCACGGGAGCCCCGGTGCCGCTGTTCAGGGCCAGGATGACCACGCTCTTGTCCTGCGAGCCGGGGGCTATGAATCGCTGCACCTAGTCCTCCTCCATCGCGAACATCTCTCGCAGCAGCCGCATCAACAGCCTTGCCGTGCCAGAAAGCCGTGCCGATATGCTGCCTGCTGCCGACCATGCGCCCTGTAGGGCCTTGTTGATCGCGCGTGCTATCGTGCCGGAAAATGATATGGTGCCCGTCAGCATGCGGTCGATGCGACGGATCGTCGCGCCTGAGAAGCCGACAGCCCCAGCGAGCGAGAGCACGGTCCTCTTCGCGGCCTCGAGAATACCACTGCCAGACCATGTTCCCGCAAAGGCAACCGCTGCCCGCTTGACCAGCGCGCCGTTCAGGGGAAAGGAGCCCGCCAACGAGTGGCGTGCCTCCTTGGTCAGGTCCCCATATGAGGAGAGTTCGCCAGCCACCAGCCGCAGGAACAGCTTGATCGTGGTCGTGGCACCAGTCGAGTTCAGCGCGCCACTCAGCAGGCGCTGTGTCTGCTTCAGTGCAGCACCGGCCATCGTCAGTGCTCCAGACGCACTTGCAGACGTGCGCTTGACAGAAATTCCCGCCAGGGTCAGCACGCCGCTTTCCACGGTGCTCGTGGCCCTCTGCAGGATACCTGATGTGGTCAAGGCACCCGCAACAGCCTTGAGAAACGCCTTGATCGTCGATACAGCGCCCGACCCAGACCATGCCCCGGCCAGTTGCTTCTGTCCCTGCCGGATGGTCGAGCCCGTCGCGGCCAACGCGCCGGCAAATGCAGTAGACGTTGCACGCGAGACGAGGCCCGCGAAGGTTATGGTGCCCGTAACTGTTTTGTAAAAGACCTGTGCAACCAGCTCGCCAATGCCAGCGCCAGTCGCAGACCAGGCTCCGCTAAGTACCTTGCTGATCTGTCGCGCTAAAGATCCGGCCCCGCCCCAGACGCCAGCCAGGGCAGTACGTGTTTCACGAACCAAGGATCCTGAGCTGCTCCAGATACCGGCTGCTTGAACTGCCGTCTGTCGAACCAGTGCCCCAGTGGCGGACCATGCGCCCGCGATAACCTTCTGCGCCCTGACAACCAGACTCCCAGCTGCCGACCAGGCGCCGCTTATCCCCTTGCCGATCACGCGGGAAGCTCCGCCAGAGAAGGTGATGGCACCGGCCAGCACATAGCCAATCTGCCGCACCACGGTCCCCGAAGATGTCAAGCTGCCTGCCAGGGACAGGAGTACTGTCTTGGCAGCCGCAAGAGCGCCACTGCCCGTCCATGCTCCTGCAAAGGCCACGGCAGTTTGTCTGACCATGCCCCCCGCGGCCGAAAAGGCACCAGTGAGACCAGTAGCCGTACGCCTGATCGCAGACCCAGCCAGGGTGAGGGCACCGCTGTACGACACGTCAGTCATCCGCTGCAGGATACCCGACGAGGTAAAGGAGCCAGCTACATCCCTAAAGAATGCCTTGATTGTTGCTACAATACCCGATCCGGACCATGCTCCTGTCAGTAGCTTCTGCGCTAACTGGATGCCTACACCGGTCGCAGACCATACACCTTGTAAGGTGCGCTGTGCTTGCTTTAGCGTCGCCCCTGTGCCAGACCATGTGCCAGAGAGCAATTTGCCGACCCGGGTGACCAAGGCGCCCGACGCACTCCACGCTCCTGCTAGAGCTTTGCGCGCCTCTCCGACCAGGTTTCCGGTCGCCGACCAGGTCCCATCCAAGAAGCGGGTCGCCCCGCGTACCACCGTGCCCGCTGCGGACCACGCCCCAGATAGGCTTGTCTGCACCGCTTTGGCAACAGCTCCAGTAGCAGACCATGCCCCGCCGAGGGCCTTGCCGGCCCGGGGAACAAGCGCGCCGGCACCAGACCAGCCACCGGCTATGCTACGGCGTGTCTCCCGCACAAGCGCGCCAGTGCTGCTGAGCGCGCCAGCAAGGGCTTTCTGGGCTTGGCCAACAAGGCCGCCTGCACCGGTCCAAGATCCAGCCTTGCTAATTGCCGTTTCACGGATTAGGCTGCCTGCAGTGGTTAGTGCGCCGACAAGGACCTTATTGGCCCGCGCGACGAGGCTGCCCGTACTAGACCACACACCCGTCTTGCTCGTAGCTGCCTGCTTGGTAGCTAATCCTGCCCCAGACCACGAACCGCTGCGGATGACGCTGGATAGCCGTGTAAGTGCCCCTGCGCTTGTCACCGTGCCGATGACCGTACGCACGAACGAGACTGCTCGGGCCAGAACCCCGCTCCCCGTCCAGGACCCGGCGCGGGTCACCTGTGCCTGCTTGACAGGTGCACCTGCCGCCGTCCACCCCCCCGTCATCGACTTGCCCGTCTGCCGCAAGAGGGAGCCTGCCGGTGTCAGTGCGCCTGCCCTTGTCGCGCGTGCCTGGCGGAGCACTGCCCCAAGGCTAGTAAAGGAACCGGACGGAGTGGAGTAGTAGACGGTCGGCCCGCCCGCCACATACTCATACGCCCCAATGTCGGGCGGGTCGCCCCGCGCCACGCCATCGTAATCGTCAGGCACGCCAACGTTCTCCCCAGCATCGCGGCAGGGGGAGGTGGATTGGAGATGCAGATCAGTAAAGTCAGTAACGAAGACAGGATTTTCGCTGATTGAGTTCGGATCAGGTGCTCCCGCTACGGCTTGCCACTCTTCCAGCGTATAAGATGCTGTTGCCCGGACTGGATCATTTTCGCCTGCTCCGTTTCGGAAGAACCAGTTGTTGTTGTCGAACGTATTGTTTGCTGCATCTCCGTCCCCACCATCTATCCGCAAAGGAACGCGCAAATCATTGTCGATCCAAGCGCGATCCTGATAGCCAATGTTGTCCTTGATGATCCAGCCCGTCGCCCCGTCGGGCACTAGGATGCTGTAGTAGTTATCCACGATAGTATTGTGATAGATCGTGAGGTTGGTCGGAACGCCTGCATCGACATGCACGCCAGATCCCACGGCGGAGAACGCCAGGATGCAGTTTTCGATGACCAGGTTCGTGACAACAGCGGTCAACCCGATGGGGGCACCACCAACCGCGCCGAGACCTGTGTTCGTGCTCCGCGTGTGTCGGATCGTACTATCTACTACGTCTATCACTTTGATACCGTGATAGTAAGTGTTGTTGATGATGCAGTTATCTATCAGGCTATCAGTCTGATTGTCCCAATAAATGCCGTGATGGGCTGGGACGTTGCTATTTCCTATATCGTGAACGTTGCAGTCAAGGTATTGGTTATCGTGCGTAGGATACTCTGCCCCACTGATCCCCCAGCCATTGAAATCGTGAATGTGGCATGAGTCAGCAATGTTGTGGTGATTCAATCCATTGTCAGCCGTACTGTTGAAATCTATCCCGCTCCCGTTGTCGATGACGCCCGTGATGTCCGCGTTCGCCACGGTGATGTGATCGCAGTCTAGTGTACGATAAGCATACCCAGGCGCATCTGTCACGTCGATGCTGTCAAACACGAGATAGCTTTTTGCGTTGGCGTAGATGCAAGCAGTACCGGCAGCGAGGTTGATAATCGCGCCAGACCCATAGCCGAAGAACGTAATTGGACTACCAAACACACCGGAAGACGGCGGAATCAGCGACTCACTAAATAGCCCAGTTAGGCCAACCCGATCACCAGGCAAGAATGCCTCCCCGTTCACCTTGCCGATGGTCTGCCAGGCATTCTCCTCCGTTAGGCCATCGTTCTCATCGTCACCAGTCGTGGCGTCAACATAGTAGGTGGCCAGTTTTGTCTCCCTTTAGCAGCAAGCCAAAGAGGCCACTCATTCAGTTGCGATGGTGGCCATCTTTGTCCTCGCTCTCTCTGCCTATCCGCCCGCGGTACAGGTCAGCTCGTACGTAAAGGCGATCGAGTCGCCGTCGGCCACATTGATCGCGGCAAAGACCGACCGGTCCATCAGCGTTCCAGCAGTGACAATGCTGAACAGGCCGTGCTCTGTGATCGCCAGTGCGCCGGTGAA
>Ga0307380_10002750_pt1 | contig 24619 bp, 16 predicted proteins | sample UN3MG_FD_202239 | JGI IMG/M metagenome (GOLD analysis project Ga0307380, IMG submission 202239) | Soil microbial communities from Risofladan, Vaasa, Finland - UN-3 | ecosystem: Environmental > Terrestrial > Soil > Coastal area > Acid sulfate soil | place: Finland: Risofladan, Vaasa | collected... | reverse complement strand
GCTGATGCTCAAGGCCGTCGCCCACAATATCCTCATCCTCTATGCGCCGGGCGAACCGTCACGCCTTGCCGCTTGAGGGGTTTTCTACAGAGCAGACGTTACCCTATTTTTGGTCCCATTCCGCAGCCAGACGGCGCACCCAGGGCTCGGAGCCGTACGGCCGACCCCGCTGCACGCACCGGCGCAGGGCCGCCAACTCCTCCGCGGTCTGCGGGCGGTTGACGATCTGCACCCAGTCGGCCGGCCGCCAGAGCATGTCCGCGCACAACCACGTCGGGGCCAAGGAAGGATCACACCACCACCGCAATCGAAAAAGTAGCCTGTCCCCTTTCCGTCCGAAAAAGTAGCCTGTCCCCTTTCCGTCCTCCCCTTTCCGTCCCCCCTTTCCGTCCCGAAAAAGTAGCCTGTCCCCTTTCCGTCCTTTCCGTCCCTGTCCCCTTTCCGTCCCCCTTTCCGTCCCTTTCCGTCGGAAGGATCGGGAGGAAGCTGACGGCCACGCCGCACCAGCCTTGAGGAAGCTGACAACAGCAGCCACAAGGCCAGAAAAAACAATGAAAAACCCCTTGACGGAAGTGGTGTCGTCAGATACTCTTATTCGTAGAGTACTCTTATGCAACGAGTATCCTGGACCGGGTTACAAGGAGAAAATGAAGATGACGGCGCCAAACGAAATCGACAGGGTAAGACAAGACCTGGAGACTGTGAGGCAAGCGGCCGGTATCAGCCTGCCCTTTGGTCGGGAGGACGTTGTTGCTGAACTCCTGATGGCTGGTGGTCTTGCGATCTTCGCTTGCGTATCTCTCTTCGTCACGGGCCTCTGGGTGCTTCTTTCATTGGCCCCCTTCCTTGGAACAGCCGTTGTCTCCCTAGTCTGGTTGCGGGCGAGGTACCGTCGAAGGAGCGGCCGGTCTCCGGTGCGGAGAAGAGAATACACTGCAGCCTTGACCGGCGGTCTCCTGGCGACGGTCCTTTTGCTTTCCTTCCATTGGTCCGGCCTAGCACACGCTAATCGCGACCTGGTCTATGCGGCATTTGCCTGTGGCTGGGGCGTTGGGTTCTTGATGGCGGGCATCGCCGACACTGCCCGCCGTGGCTATGTGGTCGCCGCAATAGTGGCGTTGGCGATCGGTCTGGGTATCGTGTTCTTCCATGAGACGCGTGCAGTTTCCGTGGTCGCCGGCGCGTCGACGTTGGGATTGTGTACCGACGCGGCGGTCACGATCCACGTGTTGAGGAGAGGTCGTGCAGCAGTTTGACATCCAACAACTAGACACGACCGTTCACGGGCCGGTCCGACTTGGTGTCTTGGCTGCGCTGCAAGTCGATGGCCCGTTGGATTTCACTACGCTTAAGAAGCGATTGAAGGCATCTGACGGCGCAGTCGGCCTCCATCTTCAGAAGCTTGAGGCCGCCGCCTATATCAGAAGCAGCAAAGCATTTGTCGGCCGTCGGCCACAGACCACGTACGTCTTGACCCGGCAGGGCCGAAAAGCTTTCCAAGCATACCTGGACCAGATGCAGAACCTGCTGGATGCAGTGCGAGGCCAGGGCCGGCAGTAGCGAGCCTGTCGAATCGAGATCGTGTGAGAGCCCACTCCTGGCCAAAATGGAGAAACTTTCCATATCTGGATAGGTCCTTCAGAATCTCTTTCCGAAGTGCATGTAATGCTTTGACGAAGCAGGTCGGCGTAGGACAATAGCACCAGACAACCAGGACGCGCGGCGTGCCGGCTGATCCCCGGCGCGAAGCCATAGAACCAAGGCCATGCGGGGCCGCATACCCGTGTGGCCTTTCTCTTTTGGCCCGCGCGACTGGTCGGCCCCGGCTTCGGCCGGGACACAGCGGGGTAAATAGGACGTTACCCTATTCTTAGCCCCTATTCTCACCTGTGCGTGGTTGGCGCCTATGAGCGCGGCAGCGCCGGCGGGCAGAAGATGCACGGGCTGACGGGCGGGGGCCCCAGTCAACATCCGGCCGGCGCCGAGGTTATGTGGCGAAGATATTCTTCAGAATTTATTTGACAAGCGAATCAGTGTTGGTATAATATTGAGCGTGTGCTGGTCGGGGCGGTGTCGGCAGGCCGCCCGGCTGGGGAAAGCGGGGACATGCCATTGCGGATTTCGGATTTCGGATTGCCGAGTCGGGCAGGGTTGCCGAGCACCGGCTCCCGGCTCCTGGCCCGCGCCTCTGCGGCAGACATGAGCCGCGAAAAAGTGAAAATATGCGAAACGAAGCCAATTTCGGAGGCTGGCGGGCACAACGCAAGATATTGTGCTAAAGGGGCTTACGGCGGGCAAGCGACTGAAAACGTGCGAAATAAGAAGGCCGGTTAAGGCCTCCAAAGGGGCGGTTAGGTGCGTCTAAGCGTGTGTAGAGGGTGGATAACTGCGTCAAAACGGGGGTTGCGCTCAGGCTGGCTCCGAGGGCGAAACGCGGGGCCGGAAGCGCGGAACGCGAAGGGCGGAGCCGGAGGAGGCCAAGGACCACGGGTTATGGGTTTCAACCCTCATGTCCTCTGCGCTCTCCGCGGCTCTGCGGCCCAGTCGAGAGGGGCGGCAGGCAGGTCGCCGCAAGCGGCTCGAGATGTAAACTGGGGATAGGTCAGTCGTCCTACCCCTTGAAAAGGATACGACGGGAGGGCATCTATAGCTCCTTCACCACAGTTCGCGGAAGGAGCAACACGATGCTGTGCGACCTGACGCCGGAGGAAGTCTCGCGGATCATTCGCCAGTCGATGGGCCGCTCGCCCATGCCGCACCTGACCGACCCGCAGGTGCGCCAGCGGGCCGTGCGGACGGCTGAGTCGCAGGGCCTGCCGGAGCGGCTGCAACGGGAGCTGACGCCCGATCAGGGCATCGCCGCGCTGACGCACAGCCTGTTCCGCGAGTATCGCCGCACCGGTTCGCGCACAGGCTACGAGCGCATCGCCCGGGGGCTGCTGCGGCAGACGGAGCTGGCCGCCATGGCGTGCTACCTGGGGCTGGACTACTGGCAGTACCTCCAGGACCTGATGTGGGCCGACTGCGAGCGGACGTGGTGGATTTGGCCGGCCCACGAGGCCCACGCCTGGCCGTTCGATCTGCACACGGCCGGCGTCGCCCGCTGCTACTCGATCATTCTGGGCCTGCTGGGCGAGAGGCTGGACGCCGAGGTCCGCCGGCGAGTCGAGCAGGAGCTCCGCCGCCGCGTGCTGGACGTGTACCTGGACCCGCGGCACCGCGGGCTGCACTGGCGGACTGTCGAAAACAACTGGAACGCGGTCTGCCACTACGGCGTGGCCTTGACGGCGATGATGCTGGAGCCCGACGGCGACCGGCTCGCCCAGATCATCGCGACGACACTGGAGGAGCTGGAGGTGTTCGTGGACGCCTTCTCGGCCGACGGCGGATGCTCCGAGGGGCCCAGCTACTGGCGGTACGGCTTCGGCCACTACGCAATGCTGGCCGCGGCGCTGCACGATTTCACCGACGGACGGCTGGACATCATGGCCGGCGAGAGGATCGGCCGCATCTGCCGGTACCCGCTGGCGACTACGGTTCGACCGGGCCTGGAGCTGACCTTCGCCGACGCTCACGAGGGGTATCAGTCGCCCACGACGGCGGCACTCATCAACCGTTTCCACGACGTGCCGGAGCTGTTCGGCCTGTGCCGGACGGACGACAGCGGGTCGCTCATGGTGGACTCGCTTGACGACCTGCTGCTCTACGACGGCGCCAAGCATGCCCCGGCCGAGCTGAGCCGCGACGTGCTGCTGGTGGACCTGGCTGTCGTGAAGCTCTACAGCGGCGAGATGGCCGTCGGCGCCAAGGCCGGCCACAACGACGAGATGCACAACCACAACGACGTCGGCAGCTTCGTCGTCTTCCGTGGGCGCACGCGGTTCCTTTGCGACGTCGGCGCGCCGATCTACTCCGCCCGCACGTTCAACGAGCACCGATACGAGAGCGTCTTCATCAACTCTCTCGGCCACAGCGTGCCCGTCATAGACGGGCAGGGGCAGGGCACCGGCCGGCAGTTCGCCGGGAACATTTCCGTTTCGGGTCTGAACACGGCCGGGCCGAAGGCGGTCCGCATCGAGATGGCCGGCGCGTACGACGCGCCGTCGCTGAAGAAGCTGACTCGCGTAATCGAACTGCGGCCCGGCGGCGAGGGTCTGAACCTCACCGACGCGTACGAGTTCGACGCTGCGCCGCGGCCGGTGGCGGAAGTCTTCATGACGGTTCTGCCGGTACGCGTCGCAGATGACGGTCGGTCGGCCACGATCACCTCGGAAGCCGACGGAGTCTTGCTCATCCAGGCCGAGTGTGAAGGCACGTTCGCAGTTGAGGAGCTCGTCGAGCAAAGCGCCGCCGAGTCGCGCACGGGCGAGCTGCTGCGGCGGATTCGGTTCACCCCGGCCCGGCTGGACCGGCGGATGGCGCTGGGCTTCACGCTTGGGCTGACCCGCGGGTCGGCTTGACCGGCGAGCCTTGCCTGTGCGATACTTGCGAGGCGATGCTGAAGCTTGTTCGATTCCTGTTTCTGAAGGCCATCGGCGGCAGCCGCAACGAGCGGATCGTACGCGCGAGGATGCGGTTCGTCACCGAGCGGATCAACCCGCTGGAGCCGCAGATGCGCGCTCTGGGCGACGGCGAGATACGCGCCAAGACGGCCGAGCTCCGCAGGCGACTGGCTGAGGGCGAAAGCCGACAGGACATCCTCGCTGAGGCCTTCGCCCTGGTCCGCGAGGCCTCCCGGAGGGGGAGGGATCATCGTCAATTCGACGTGCAACTGGCCGCCGGAATGGTCCTCGACGAGGGCAAGATCGCCGAGGAGGCCACCGGCGAGGGCAAGACCATCGCGTGCTACCCGGCGATCTGCATGGCCGCCCTGGAGGGCAAGAAGTCGCACGTCATAACGGTCAACGACTACCTGGTCCAGCGCGACGCGGAGTTCGCCCGACCGATCTTCGAGCTGCTGGGCATGACGGTCGGCTACATCACGGCCGGCATGAGCCCCGACGAGCGCCATCCGCAGTACGCCTGCGACGTGACCTACGGCACCAACAGCGAGTTCGGCTTCGACTTCTTGCGCGACAACATGAAGCTGGCCAAGGCCGACCAGGTCCAGGGCCCGCTGGACTTCGCCATCATCGACGAGGTTGACAGCATCCTGATCGACGAGGCTCGCACGCCGTTGATCATCTCCGGCCCGGCGCACGGCAGCACGGAGAGGTTCCGGAAGGCCGACGCGGTGGCTGGAGAGCTGGTCGGGCGAAACCGCGCCTGGGACCAGGCCAATCGCCGGGTGGAGTCTCTGAAGCGCCAGATCAAGTCTCTTGACGGGGAGCTTTCCCGTGCCCGCGGCGCGGAGGCTGACAAGGTGCAGGCCAGGTTCGACCGCGCGCAGGCCGAGCTGGATGACGCCGAAGCCGGGCGCGACTCGCTCACGAAGCACTTTGAGGTCGAGCTGGACAAGAAGTCCGTGCACATGACGCACGAGGGCGTGACGGTCGCCCAGGAGATCGCCGGCATCGGCAGCTTCTACGTCGGGTCGAACATGGAATGGCCTCACCTGATGGAGCAGGCCCTGCGGGCGCACCTTGTCTATGAGAAGGACAAGGACTTCGTCGTTCAGCAGGGGCGGGTGATCATCGTGGATGAGTTCACGGGGCGGCTGCTGGAGGGCCGCGAGTGGTCGGACGGGCTTCACCAGGCGGTGGAGGCCAAGGAGCACGTGCCGATCAAGCAGGAAAACCAGACGATGGCCACCATCACCTACCAGAACTTCTTCAAGCTGTACAAGAAGCTGGCGGGGATGACGGGGACGGCCATGACCGAGGCGGCGGAGTTCATGAAGATCTACAAGCTGGACGTCGTCTCCGTCCCGACGCACCGCCCGGTCAACCGGATGGACTACGAGGATCGCATCTACGGCGACGGGGACGCCAAGTACGACGCGCTGGTGGAGGAGATCAACAACGTCAGCAAGGCCGGCCGGCCGATCCTGGTGGGCACCACGAGCATTGAGAAGTCGGAGAAGATATCCGAGATGCTGACGCGGCGTCACGGCGTCGAGCACCAGGTGCTCAACGCCCGCCCCGAAAACGCCGCGCGCGAGGCCGACATCGTGATGGCAGCTGGCCAGCAGAGGCCGCTGAAGAAGGGCGCCAAGCAGATGGTCGGCAACGTGACGATCGCGACGAACATGGCCGGTCGCGGCACGGACATCAAGCTAGGCCCCGGCGTCGTCAGCGAGAAGTGCAAGGTGCCTTCGGCGGAAAGGCTCGCCGAGCTGGGGGTGGAGGCCGAGGACCTGTTCCCGTCGGGGACTACTAAGTGCTGCCTGTACTGCCCCCAGCATGACGCGCTGGCGAACTGCGCGCACTGCTTCAAGCCGAAGCTCGACGCCGAGTTCCCCTCGCGGGGTCGGACGCAGTGCCGCGCGGAGGTCCCCTGCGGGGTACACATCGTCGGTACGGAGCGCCACGAGGCCCGGCGGATCGACAACCAGCTTCGAGGCAGGTCCGGACGGCAGGGCGACCCGGGCTCCAGCCGCTTCTTCCTGTCCCTGCGCGACGAGCTGCTGGCTATCTTCGCCGGCGAGTGGACCCTGAAGGTCCTGGGCTGGCTGGGCTTGCAGGGCGACACGGCCATCGAGGACCGCCGGGTCTCCAAAGGCATCGAGCGGGCACAGAAGAAGGTCGAAGAGCGCAACTTCGAAATCCGCAAGAACCTGCTGGAGTACGACGAGGTCATGGACCTGCAGCGCCGCGCGTTCTATTCGCAGCGGCAGCAGATTCTCGAAGGCCGCGACATCGAAACGCTCGTCATGAGCATGCTCGGCCAATCGATCGCCGACGCCGTCGAGAGCTACATCGACGGCAAGTACGCTCAGAGGTGTATCGCCGAGTGGGCCCGACAGCGCCTTCAGATCTCAGTGAGCGAGGACCAGATCCGGGCCGAGACGGCGGCCGATCTGCCCGACCTGGAGGCTAACCTCCGCGCCCGCGCCAAGGACGAAGCCGGCAACGTCATCTCAATGACGCTGGGCGAGTACATGGACAGCGAGGCGGACCAGCGGGAGTGGGACCTGCGCGGCCTGAGCGGTTGGGCGATGAGCCGCTTCAACGTCAACCTCTCCCAGAACCAGCTTCGGCGAATGGCTCCCGATCAGGTGGAGCAGGAGTTGACGGCGGCGGCCGCCGCGAAGATCGATGAGATTGACATGTCGCCCCTGGTGCGGTTCCTGGAGGAGGGCTTCGCTCGCAGGGTGGTCGCCGAGTGGGCGCGGGACAAGTTCGGGATCGAGGCAACAAGCGAGGAGCTGGCCGGGGATTCGGCCGCCATTGCTGAAATGCTCACGGAGAAGGTTCGGCGGGCGTATGCGCGGCGCGAGATCGAGTATCCCGTCGAGTACGCGCTGGAGCGGACCGTGGGTCAGGCCGGCACCGACAACGCCTACGCGGTGGGGGCCCTGGTGGCCTGGGCCAACCGTAAGTACGAAGCCGGGCTGTCCCCCGAGGACATCCAGGACACGAAGGTCGAGGACATCCACAGCCGGCTGCTGAGCCTATCGGAGCAGTGGATGGCCGGCGACCGCCTGGGCCAGGCCATCCGCACCGGCGTCGGCAGCAGCCCCGATGTGCCGGCCGCAGTCGAGTTCGCACGAGAGCGGTTCGACACCGAGCTGAAGCCCGAGGACTTCGACGGCGACGTGCCGGGCAAGCTCCGGCAGATCGGGCGGCAGTTCCTCCGCCGGGAGATGACCGAGCTGGAGCGGTTCGTCCTGCTCCAGATATACGACGGCTCATGGGTGGACCACCTGCTGGCGATGGACCACCTTCGCAGCGGGATCGGCCTGCGAGGGTTCGCCGAGCGCGACCCGAAGGTCGCATTCAAGCTCGAGGGCACCAAGCTCTTCGAGGAGATGATGGTCGGCGTGCGCGAGAGGGTCACCGGCATGGTCTTCAAGGTCCGCCTGCGGGCGGGCGAGGAGATGACCAGCGCGTATCGCGTCTCCGAGATGGTGCACGAGCAGCTCAGCGGATATGACCATCTCACACAGGGCATGGACATGGCCGCCGCCAGCCAGCCGCAGAAGGTGGCCACTATCATCCGCGAGAAGCCCCGCGTCGGCCGCAACGACCCCTGCCCGTGCGGTTCCGGCAAGAAGTTCAAGAAGTGCTGCGGGAAGAACGTCTAGCGCCCCGCGCGGCGCGAAAGGATGCATAAAGATGCCTGAGGACCCCGTATCTGATCGGTTCCAGAAGCGGCAGAAGCAGAGGAAGCTCGACGACCTTAGCCGCAGGGCGCAGAGCATCGACGACCTGAAGGCTGAGGAAGAGCTTCTGAAGAAAACCAAGAAGGTCGAGCCGATCAAGGCCGGCCCCAAGCCCGACCGCAACGCCCCCTGCCCGTGCGGCTCGGGCAGGAAGTACAAGAAGTGCTGCGGCAGGGGGGCGTGATGGGAACCACAAAGGGCACAAAGGACACTGAGGTGAGAAACGACTCGCCGTTGCGCCCTGCAAACGTCAGGTTGAAGGATCTGACGCCGACGGATGGCCATCCGTCGGCTTTCTGAACTGGGCAGTGTACACCGATGTCTGAAGCGAAAAGCTGCAAACTCGCGTTGGAGGACGGACTGGTCTTCACCGGCGCGTCTTTCGGCGCCGCCGGCACGTCCGAGGGCGAGGTTGTCTTCAACACCTCGATGAGCGGCTACCAGGAGGCCCTGACCGACCCGTCCTATGCCGGGCAGATTCTCACGATGACCTACCCGCTTGTTGGCAACTACGGCGTCAACGCCGAGGACGTCGAGTCGCGCAGCCGCCGCGTGCAGGTGGCGGGCTTTGTCGTGAAGGAGCTCTCGCCGGTCGTCAGCAACTTCCGCGCGGCCCAGTCGCTGCACGAGTACCTCGCCGCCCAGGGCATCATGGGCCTGACGGGCGTGGACACGCGGGCCCTCACGCGCCACATCCGCCTCGCCGGCGCCATGAACGGCGTGATGAGCACCGAGGTCCTCGACGACGGTGAACTCGTGCGACGGGCACGGGCCGTCCCGCCCATGCTCGGCATGGACCTCGTCAAGGTTGTCACCCCCAAACGGGGCTACCGGTGGAAGCACGGCTACCAGAGCACGTTCGCGCAGGGCCACAGGGAGCACGGCAAGAAGGTCTTTACCGTGGCGGCCATCGACTGCGGGGCCAAGATGAACATCCTGCGGAACCTGGTGGAGTGCGGGTGCGACGTGCACGTCGTGCCGGCTACCGCGCCGGCCGAGGGTGTCTTCCGGCACAAGCCCGACGGCGTGTTCGTCTCCAACGGCCCGGGCGACCCGGAGGCGGTTACGTACACGATTGAGATGCTGAGGAAGCTCGTCGGGCGCGTGCCCATCTTCGGAATATGCCTGGGGCATCAGCTCTTGACCTGGGCCCTGGGCGGGCGGACCTACAAGCTCAAGTTCGGCCACCGCGGCTCAAACCACCCGGTGCGCAACGAAGCCACCGGCAAGGTGGAGATCACCTCGCAGAACCACGGCTTCGCCGCCGACGCAGAGTCGCTCCGCGCCACCGGCGCGACGATCACGCACGTGAATCTCAACGACCAGACCGTCGAAGGCTTCACCGTGCCCGATCAGGCCGTGTTCAGCGTGCAGTATCACCCGGAGGCCAGCCCCGGCCCGCACGACGCGACGTACCTGTTCGACTGCTTCCGCGACATGATGGCCACCGGCCGCGCGCCCACCGCCGAGCAAATGCACGCCGCACAGGCCAAGCTCGCAAAGGCTGGCCAGAAGTAGACGCCATCCAAGCCGCGCCGCGCGAGAACCAACCGGGACGCGTATCAAAGGGCACGGGCTCCTCATCGCGTGTCCTGCTTGAGGTTGGAGAAGTCGTACTTGGGCTTCCAGTTGAGCCGCTTGTACGCGTACTCCATATCGGCGTGCTTGGCGGCCATTGGGGTGGACAGGGCGTAGAATATCTCGTAGCCCAGATCCGGCAACTGCAGGGCGCGGAGGGCCATCTCGCCCACGTCGCGGCGGTCCACAAACTGCCAGTTGGCGGCGTCGAGATGCTTGCCGTACTTGTCGCAACCGGAGTCCATGTCGGTGATATAGCCGCATCGCAAGACGGCCACACCCATGCCGAACTCGTAATGGTGCTGCTGGGCGATGACCTCCTGGAGAATCTTCGTGTGGCAGTAGATGCCCTTGCCGCGGTGGGGCAGGTCGCGGGTGAGGGGACCGCCCTGGAGGTAATGCTGGTGCACCGCCCCGCCGCTGGAGACGAGGACGACCTGCTTGAGGCCGAACTTGGCGGCGGCGAAGAAGAGGTTCGCCGTGCCTCGGACGTTCACGTCGTAGGCGATGGTCGGCGTCTTGTAAGCCTCCGTGCGCTGCGGCGCCATGTGCGCGATGACCAGTGCGTCGACGCCCTCCACCGCCTTCAGGACTGCATCCAGGTCGGCGACGCTGGCGACGATCTTCTCGTGCGGCGTCGGCCAGTCCACGACGTCCATGAGACGAAGGTCAGCACGGCCTTCAAATGGAACGACGAGCCCGCGACCGAGGAAACCTCCCGCTCCGGTAACCAGAACCTTCACGACCGCACTCCTTCCAAAGCCTCACCCAGGGGCTGCCGCCCTGGGCTGAACAAGACGCCCCCGAGGGTGCTGGCGAAGCTCGGGCGCCGCCTTGGTAGGCCAACCCTGGCGCGCCGGGACGCCCCTGCAGCTTCCTGAAGCGTCGCCAGGCACGGGGGAGGCCTGCGCGATTCCGCGATCCTCACTCTGCCACTCGTCCTGCGAAGTCCCGATGCAGCGGGACGAAGCAGGAGCCGCAATGGCGCGGCTACTCCGTCAGGCGCAGCTCGCCGGCGCACTGGGAGTCGCGCCAGACGGTCCACCACGGGTTGACCGGCCACTCCATGTGCTGGATGCGGCTCCAGGTGAACTTGGGCAGCGGGTAGTCGGGGTCGTCGATCTCCTCAAGCAGCAGGTGCAGGCCCGTCGTCCCGCCCGGGATGGCGCCGATCGCCTCCAGCGGGACCGCGGCCTCGACGATGTATCCGTCCTTAGTGCGCCTGGCGAGAAGATGCGCGCCGCCCTTCCGGACCTCGACAGGCTTCTCGCCGGTCGGCGCGGCGATCTGGAACGTGCGATTGCCCGGCTTGGCGCCCTCGCCCAGCGAGCGGTAGTCCAGCGGGAACTTCAGCAGCAGCCCGTCCTGCTTGTGGACGGCCTGGTCGAGAACGCGGACGGCCAGCAGGAGGTTCGTGCCGTCGTGCTCGGCCCAGACGGTCGCGCTGAGGTCCTTCGGGCCGCTCCACTGATGGCCGAAGTGGTGGTTGTTGGCGAGGTTTCCGGGCTGGTCCAGCACGGCCGCCGGCTTGGCGTCGCGCCATTCGTCCAGCTTGCCGTCCACGCGGACCTCGCGGGCCGTCCTGCGGGCGATCATCCGCGGGCGATCCTTCGTCATCCACAGCCGCAGCTTCAGCTCCTGGGCCAGCGTGTCCGGCAGCGCACGGTCGGCGCCCTCCACGCGGCCGGCCACTATATGGGCGGCCACCTCGTCGAGCGCGGCTTTGTACTTGCCCGGCAGCTCCGGCGTCGCCGACATCAGCCCCACGAGGTCGCCGGCGGACGTCTCCATGCGATGGAACACGTGATCGATCGACAGCGGGCCCCGCTCCGACGAGACCTTCCCCAGCGCCACCGCGCCTGGCGCCTTGAACGTGCGCAGGCTGTAGGGCGGCATGTCAACGGCGAGGGTCTTGCCCCTGAACGTCACGGGCCGTCCGCTGAGGAGATCCGTGACCTTGGCCTGGCCGTCAAGCGCGATCTGGACGCGCGCCTCTGACGCGTGGTTGTTCAGCACGTAGAACCACGTCGCGCCGCCCGCGGCCAGCCGTCGCACCGCGACGCAGTCGCCGCGGTGAACGGTCTCGAACGGCTTGGCCGGCAGCGTGCGGAACGCGCGGGCAAAGGCGCGGTAGCGCGACGCGTGGCCCACCAGCGGCTCGTTCCACGAGCCGTGCAGCATCACGGGGTAGTCGCGCTGGTAGAGCGGCTCGGTGTAGGCCTCCAGGGCGTGCGGGCCGCCGGCGGGCACCTGCGGGGCGATCCACGTCCGCTCCCACCAGAAGTTCCTCGGCGCCCACAGCGGGACGACCATCTCGAAGTACGAGCCGAAGATGCACGCGCCCTCCGCGCCGCCGTTGGCGAGGTCGTCGCTGACCTTCTGCGAGCGGTTGTAGTCGCGATAGATCATGTACCGCGGCGTCCGCATCGGGTAGTGCTCGAAGCAGCGGTGGTCGTTGGGGTAGAAGCTGCGGTGGACGATCAGCCCCGGCTTGCCTCGGAAGTCCTTGACGTCCATGTGCAGGCGGTCGCGCCAGTACTTGCTCACAACGGCGGCCAGCACGTCGTCGAACGACTGCTCGGCCGGCCCGGCTTCCCACTTGGAGATGATCGCGTTGTAGGGCCGATAGCCCTCGGTGTTGAAGATCGTGCCGTGCAGGTGTTTGTTGCCGAAGAACACGTGCAGGGCGATGTCCGGCCGCTTCTTCTGGAGCATCGCGTGCAGCTTGAGCTGGAGCTGCGTGAGCTTCGGCGAGCGGAAGCGGTTGCAGCCGGCCGGGCCGCCGAAGCTGACGCCCTTCAGCGACGGATGCTTGCCGTACCTGTCCACGAACTGCTCGATGCCCTCGACCCACGCGTCGATGACCTTCTCGTCGGTCAGGTCGCCGGTGGGCAGGCCCTTGACCTTGTACTGCGCCGTGGGGTCGAAGACGGCCAGGAAGTCCACCCCCGCCTTGTCGCACTCGACGAGAACCTGCTCGGTGGGGTCGCCGCCGCCGGGGTTGCCCTCGAAGGCCGGCACGCTGCACTTGCTCCAGGCGTAGAGCACCACGTCGAACGACAGCATGTTGTGGCCGGCGTACCGCACGTATTGGACGAGGCGCTTCGGGCCGGTCGGGCCATAGCTGCCGAAGTTGTAGCGGAACATCCGCGTGTCCTCGAAGAACGCGCCGACGTGGCGCCTCGGCAGGTCGTTGGGCTCGCGGACCTCGGCCGGCGGCAGGCCGCCTGTGACCTCGTAGACCCAGATGCGCGAGGCGGCCGCCCGCTGCGAATCGGTGTGGTTCATCACGACGATCGCCGGCCAGCGGTCCGTCGGCCAGACCCACAGCTCGATCGCCTGGTTCGTCTCGCTGACGGGCAGCTCGCGCCCGGTCCAGTAGCCGCCCTCGACGTGGAAGTCGCTGTTGAACGCGCCCTTCATCCACGACTCGTGCAGGAACACGCAGGCGGTACGCTCCGCGTCGTCGGGGTGCTCCACGATCACGACGTGCGGGGCCTGCCTGCGGCCGGTGCGGAAGCGATAGGCGAACCAACTGTTGGCGTGCGTGCCTGTCTCGCGGTAGCGGCCGGGCTGGCCGAGCGTGATGCGGCTGTGCGTGTCGGCCGCGTAGGGGTGCGGGTCGTCGTTGGGGTCGCGCCGGCAGTCGATGTAATCGACGAGCTTGAGCTTCAGCGCCGAGTCGAGGTAGCGATCCGGCTTGGGCGCCTTGGCGACAATCGCGTCGATCACGACGTCGTCGGGCACCTTCATGCTCACGCCGGACGCCCGTGCGTCCGCCGCCGGCCTGGACTCGGCCTGTACCGCAGCCGCGCTGGCGGCGAGCATGCCCGCCTCGCCGGAGTGGGCGCGAATCAGCGCGATCGCCTTGGCGGCGAAGCGTTCGCCGAGAACCTTGTAGCCGGCGGGCTTGACGTAGTGCAGATCGTCGTTCGGCCCGTTGAGGTCGTCGGTGTCCACCCAGGCGGCGCGACGGTCCGCGTTGGCGACCTTCTCCTGCGCTTTGCGCACCATGGTCCAGTGGGAGTACTTGGCGTCGGCCATGTCGAAGTCGCTGAGCCGGCCGATCACGACGTTGACGTCCTCGCGGCCGAGGTCCTTGCGGAGCTGGGCGATCAGGCCAGTCAGGCTCGCGGCGTAGACCTCGCCCCACTTCTCGCGGGCGTCGCGCTCCCCCTGCATCCACACGAAGGTGACCGTGTCGAGCTTCCTTCCCTGCACCGACGCCTTCACCATCCTCATCAGGCGGTCGTACAGATCGCCGGTTCTTCTGGACGAGTCGCCCCGTGGGGGCTTCCAGTTCTTGTACCAGCGGAGGATCGGCTGCCCGCTCGCGGCGTCCTTGACGACGATGACGCGGTCGGCCCCGAAGGCCTTGGCGACCGCGGGGGTGAACGAGGCGCCCGGGTCCAGGCCGACCATGTTCGACTGGCCCGACAGGATGAACAGGTGATGGCTGGCTTCGTCGCCGGCGGCGGGGGCCGTCAGGACGGTCGCGGCGAGGGTGACGGCGAGCAGCGTTCTCATGGTCGTTACTTCCGAGTGAGGGCTCACACTGAGTTCAACCAGACGACATGATACTCCGACCGCGTCGACTGCGCCAAACCCGCAGGGGCGGGACCAGCAGGGATAAACCGGGATTTCCCAGATTATACCTGAACTGTGGTTTTCATCCGGGAAATAGGGGGGGAAAGACTATTCTAACCTCTGCCGGGCGGATGGGTTCCTGAGTTTGTGGCGTGTCGACGCAAGTCCCGTTACAATGGGCATATGTCTCTTGGCGTGTTCCATGATCGGCGGTTTGAGAGTATCGAGGCGAAGGCTCGCTGGTTTCAGTCCCTTCCCGTGGAAGACCGGATGCAGGTGTTCTGCGAATTCACCGATCTGGCGTTGTCCCTGAATCCCAGCCTTGCGGAGAAGGAGCATGCTCAACCGACTCAAGGACGTGTTCGCGTCCTTCGAATCCCATGACGTGCGCTATGTCGTGATCGGCGGAGTGGCCGCCATCTTGCACGGGGTTCCCCGCTCGACCTTCGACCTCGATATCCTCATCGAGCCTACCGAGGAGAATGCGCGTCGCCTGCTACGGGCCCTGGGCGACGCGGGCTTGGGCACCGCGAGCCTGACCACACCCGAAGAGATACTGGCCAATACAATCACCGTCTTCCAGGACCGCGTCCGCATCGACGTGCAAATCGAAACGCCCGGCATTACCTTCAACGATGCTTGGTCTCGGCGCGACACCTTGCGATATCAAGGCCAGGCGTTTCACATCCTCTGCAAGGCGGACCTTCTGGCCAGCAAGGAAGCGGCCGGACGACCCGTGGACGAAGAGGACGTCCGGATACTCAGGTTGGGCGACGACTCACGCGGACCGTAGCCGGCGCAAGACGCGCAATCCAGGGGCACATCAAGGCCATTGGGCAGAGGGGTCTGCCGACGTGAGAAACAACAAGGCGTTCTGGGCGGCGTTGGACGATCTGGTTGCGTCTTCGCGGGTCGTGATTGATCGGTCGAAGGGCACGGCGCATCCCCGCTTCCCGGACTTGATCTACCCGCTGGACTACGGGTATCTGGAGGGCACGTCCGCGCCGGACGGGCGCGAGATCGACGTCTGGGTGGGCAGCCTGCCGGATCGGAAGCTCACCGCGATCGTCGCCACGGTCGATACGCTGAAGCGCGATGCGGAAGTGAAACTGCTCCTGGGGTGCACGTCGGCCGAGGCGAGTGACGCCCTGCGGACCATCAACAGTGGGCCGATGGCGGGGACCCTGATCGAGCGGCCCCGAACGTAGCCTGGGCCGCGCGGCGAGCGGGAACCGTAGGGCAGGGCGCTCGTATATATGCCTAGGTGGGGCACGCGCCCGAATCGATGAATTGGAAGTGTCCCGCCCATTCGCAGCGCCATCAAGGAGAGCGGACATGAGGAAGCTGGCGTGGGTGGTGGCGTGTGTTGCGGTGTGCGCATCGGGGTCTCAGCTCGCACTGGGCTGGGGCGGGAATCATCCCAAGGGCCGTGAGGTGAGCAATCCCGAATGGCCGAAAGGCGTCGCCGTGCTGGTGAACGGCGCCGAGTGGGTCCGCGGCTGGTGGGTGAACGCCAACGACGTGTTCTGTTACCAGGGCGGCACGGCGGCCTTGAACGGGTTCCTCAAGCAGTACGCCCAAGTCGAGGGAACCGAGTGGAGGGTGATCCTCCACGATGACAAGGGGGTCTGCAGCGGACTTGGCGGGGATGAGCGCGTGCCCATGGACTGGCGGCTGGAGATACTTCGTCGCGGCTGGGGCGGGAAGGAGCCCGCGCGGCCGGAGCCAGGCCTGTCGAATTACGAGGTGGTTGTTCACGTCTGGCTCGGAGGGGGCATCGACCTGAAGAAACTCAAGGTCCCGCAGTTCATCGAGATCACACCGAGCGAGAAGGCCGCAGGATTTGCCGCAGAGCATCGCAAGGTCCGGCCGAAGCCCGAAGGCCCCGCCGCGTTGGAGCGTCTCTGGGATGACCTAGCCAAGGAGAACTATGCCGTGCGACGGCGCGCGGCGCTGACGCTGGCTGCGGGGAGAGATGAGGCGGCCCGGTTTCTCGCCCGCCGTCTCGAACCCGTGACCGTCGATCCTGACCAGGTCGCCCGATGGATTGCGGAGCTGGACTCCGACAAGCACGAGGCTCGCGGCAAGGCGCACGATCAGTTGGCTGCGCTCGGGCTGGCGGCCATGCCGGCCCTGGAGGCGGCGCAGAAGAGGAAGCTCTCCGCCGAGGCTGCGTCCAGAGTCGAAGCCCTGTTGGCGCGCCGGGCCAGCCTGGCGCTGCGGGTGGAGCACGCGGTGTTGGTCTTGGTGGAGGTCCGCAGCCCGCAATGCCTGAAGATCCTGCGCAACCTCGCCAAGGGAGCCCCGGCCCTGGTTCAGACGAAGCTCGCCAAGCAGGCGATCGAGACGGTGTCGCCAAGCGCAAGCAAGCCCTCATCTCAACCGGGTGCCGGGAAGGGGAAGAGATAGCCCGACGGGCGCTTGTCTGCGAGAGCACTCTCCGCGCGCGTCGCTGAGGTTTCTTCGCTTGACGTTCGCGGCGCTTGGTGTACACTCCGCCACGGGCCTTGAAGATCGGCGTGCCCACGGGATTCGGGCGCGATGCAGCGCGTGGTTTCCGAGAGCGACGCTCGCATCTCCCACATAGAAGGAGCCTGCGATGACGCCTGTCCGGCGGAAGAAGCTGTTGCAGGACAGCACGGGCGCAGTGCGCCGGGGGACCAGGCAGTCCAGTATCGACGCTATTCACGCGCTGGGCCGGCTGGAGCAGCGCGGGGCGATAACCGCACTGGTATCGGCGCTGGACTCGCCCGACTCCGACATCCGCGCGCTGGCCATGGGCAAGCTGGTCTTCGCCAACAGCCAGCGTCTGGTGCCTGTCCTGCTGAAGGGCCTGAAGGACACCGAGCCGCGGGTCCGCCAGCATGCCCTGTACGCCCTTCAGCGGCTCAAGGCGCGGTCGGCGGCCGACCGGATCGCCCGCATGCTCACAGCCGACGCGGATGGCATGGTGCGCTTCAACGCGGCGCTGGCCCTGGCGGCCGTGGGGGGGGCAGGGCACGCAGGGGCCTTCGTGCGGGCGATGAACGACCGGAACGTCAACGTGGTCGTCACGGCTGCGAGCGCGATGATGACGTTGGCGCCGCGGAAGGGAATCCAGCAGATTCTGCGGCTGGTGAGCGACCCGAAGCGATGGGCCCGCGTGCCCGAGGGGCTGCGAGACAGGACGCTGCGACTGCTTGGGGGCCACCTCAAGAGCAAGCCCGTGCTGGGGTGCCTGCGGCGGATCGTGCGGGAGGGCATCGCGGCGGCGCGGCGGCAGGGCCGCCGGCTGACATCAATGGATGTGGTGGAGGCATCCTGCCTGCTGGCGGAGGCCGGCGACCCGCTCGGCGTGCCCGTTCTGAAGGAAATGCTCAAGGGCGTGGACTACGCGCAGGAGCGGGCGATGAAGGCCCTGTCGGCCCTGAAGGACCGCTCGGCGGTCCCGCTGATCATCGATAACCCACTCCAGAACGTCTTCTACGCGATCAAGCTCAAGGCGGTGCGGGCGCTGGGCCAGATCGGCGACGCCCGGGCGCTGCCGGCACTGGCCAGCTTCTTCAACGGCCGAACGGACGATTTCCCCGTGGACCGGTCCATCGCGTTCACCAAGGACGATCCGGACCTGCGCGCCACGGCCCTGGCGGTGATCGCGGACATCGCTGCCGAGAACCTGCGGCAGGCCGCCCAATCTTCGGACCCCTTCGAACGGAAGCTCGCCAACGGCGCGCAGCGCGCCTCGCGGGCGAGTCGCTGAGGTAATCCCGTGAGCACTTCCTTCGTGGACCTCAAGCCGTTGTGCAATGCCGGGCTGGCGACGGCCCTGATTCCCGCCCAGAGCGGATGGGCCGGCTTTCCCATCGCGGCCAAGAAGCTGGACGGCCTGCCCGTAGGCCCGGGGGTTTTCGCAGCCGTGCCGTTCCGCGTGGTCGATCCGAAGGCCAAAGGCGGGAAGTGCCTCCTGCTGATGGGCCCCGACGACTCGGAGACTCGCACGCTGCCCGTCGATGCGTCCTTCGCCGCGATGTACCTGCTGCACACAATCGACCGCGGCGACCTGGGCCGAACGCCGGTCGTCTACAGCCTCCACTATGCCGACGGCACCCGGTCCGACCACCCGATCACCGTGGGCCGCGACGTCGCCGACTGGTTGTTCCCCCGCGAGTTCGCGAACTGCCGCATCGGCTGGACCGGCTATCACAAGGACAACGAGTTCCACAAGTGCGTCTATGTCGCCGAGATCGTCAATCCCCAGCCGACCAAGAGGGTAGCGTCCGTCTCACTGAAGCGATGCGAGCCCTACGGGCAGTACGCGCTGCTGGGTGTGACTCTCAGCACCAGCCCGGCGATCTTCGCCTCGCGTCGGGGCGGCAGGCACGTGGGCCTGGCCGACCACATCCGCCTGGAAAGCGACGTGCTGAGGTTAAGGGACGGCGCGCTCCAGATCGAGGCCGCCCTGTGCGACCGAAAGGGCAACCCGATCCGCGGCGCCCGCCTGACCGCCGAGATCGCCGGCAAGACGTACCGCTTCCAGGCCGATAGGGACGGCTACGCCCTGTCCGTTCCGCGGGAGAAGGGATGGCGGAAATACGCCAACACAGTCCGCATCACCGCCGCGCGCAACGGCAAGCGCCTGGCGCGGCACGAGGCGGTGTTCTACTGCGAGGGTCATCCGCGGATGCTGAAACCGCCTCACCGCCGCCGCCCGCCGCAGTTCATCATCATCGCCTTCGACGACTGCAAGAGCCTCGCCGGCGTGGAGGCCATGCTGGAGATCATCGAGCGCCTCCGCGCCAAGGGTGCGCGGGCGCCCTTCACGATGTACACCTCCCCGTGTCCGCCCCGATCCGCCGATCTGGAGAAGATCAAGCTCCTCTACCAGAGGATGTACGACCTGGGCTGCGAGTTCTGCAACCACACGCTGAACCACAACCCCGGCGGGGTGAACTGGTACGCCCTGCCGCGGCGGGGACAGGTACGGGAGATCGCCGGCTGCCGGCAGTGGCTCCGTGACAACATCCACGGGCTGTGGCACGTGTACAGCCAGAAGTCCGGCGGCGGGGGGCACGCGGGTTTTCGCGACCGGAAGTTCTCGCGCGACCTGCTCCGCAGCCAGCGCTTCGAGTACAACGCCAACAACGTGACGGCCCGCTACCAGACCGCTATCCCCCACCCGGACGTGCAGTTCTGGCCGTACAAGCTCGGGCAGGAGTGGGCCATCGACATCGGGATGATCGACGGCAACGCTCCGCCCGTCCACAAGCCGATCACCAAGGGCTTCTTCACCGACTACTCCGGCAAGTTCGACTACCCGGTGCGCGACGGCGTGGAGATGATGAGGGCCAATTTCGAGTATCGCTACAACAGCCGCTTCCGGCCGCCGCTTATCGTCAATGCCTTCCACGAGTGGGGCATGACAGACTACTACGGCAGTCACCGCAACGAGCGGGCTATCCTGGAGGGGTTCCTCACGGAAGTTCTTGTGGCCGGCCGGAGAAAGCACCCTGAAGCCCACTGCATCACCTTCCACCAGCTGATCGAGTACATGCGAACGGGCGACGTCGAGGCGGTCCTGGCGGCCGGCAACGGGCAGGGCCGCGAAACGTAGGGCGGGCTCTGCCCGCCGAGCTGAAGCCCGAGTCAGTGTTCATCGGGCACGGCCGAACCTGAACACGTCAGCATTGGAGACACCATGAAGCTGCGAACACCGGAGAACAGGAAGCTTTCGCCGTACACCGGCTGGACCCGCGCGCACTGGCAGGAGGTGTTCGAGGACCTGATGATCGGATGCCTGAAGTACACCACGCCCGGCGGCTCGATGATCCGCTACCCCGGCGGGACCGGCAGCTTCTACGACGCGCGGACCGACGGCATGGAGGGCTTCACCCGCATGCTGTGGATGGCCGGGCCGTACCTGTACCACCACAAGGACGGGTCGTTGAAGCTCGACGGCAAGACCATCGACCTGGCGGCATACTGCAAGCGGGGCATCCTGGTTGGCACCAACCCGAAGGCCGGCGACGACTACTGGGGCGACATCCGCACGCACCACCAGACCATCGTGGAGTCCGCCGCGGCCGCCGTCTTCCTGTTCCTCACCCGCCGGCTGGTCTGGGACCGCATGAAGCCCGCCGAGCAGGACCAGGTGGCCGACTGGCTGAAGGGCATCATCGAGAAGGAGCCCTACAAGGGCAATTGGTTCCTGTTCAAGGTCCTGGTCAACGCCGCCCTGAAGGCCCTCGGCAGGGAGTACAGCCGCACAGAGATCGACTTCATGCTGGATGGCATGCTGAGGTTCTACTCGGGCGACGGGTGGTACTCCGACGGCGACGCACCGTGCTACGAGTACTACAACGCCTGGACCATCCATCCGTACCTGTACCTGTGGATGATGATGGACCCCGGGAGCCGGCCCGACCTGATCCCCGCCATCCGACGGCGAACCCGCGAGTTCCTGGAGAACTACAAGTACTTCTTCGCCGCCAACGGCGTGCACGTGCCCTTCGGGCGGTCGCTGCTCTACCGGATGGCCGCCGTGTCGATCTTCCCGATCGCCGAGATGTTCGGCGTCTCGCCCCTGTCTCCGGGCCAGTCTCGGCGCATTTGCAGCGGGAACGTCAAGTACTTCGTCGAGAACGGCGCCATTCGGAACCACTACATGACCATGGGTTTCCGTGGCGAGTACCTGCCGCTGCCGGAGTCGTACTCCAGCACGCAGTCGCCCTACTGGGGGGCCAAGGCCTGGTGGACGCTCCTGCTCCCGCCGGATCACCCGTTCTGGACCAGCCGCGAGGAGCCCAACGAGATCGAGAAGGAGAGCTACATCGTGACCGTCCCTGCCGCCGGCATCATCCTCCAGGGCGACCAGGACACCGGGCACGTGATGCTCTACCTCAACAAGAGCCGCGACTGGGCCAAGAAGAAGTACTCGAACCTCTCATTCTCGTCGCACTTCGGCTTCGAGATCACCTACCTGAAGGACACGTTCAACTTCGACGGCGGCGTCTGCGCGTCGGAGGACGGCAAGCACTTCCTCCATCGCATGTATCCGGTGCACTTGGCGACCGGGGACCATTTCTCGGCGTCGTATCAGATGCCGTTTCTCACGGCGCCCGGCGGCAAGCGCGATCCGCGCAACCGCATCTACACCAACCTGGTCGTGCGGCCCGATTGCCACCTGCGCATTCACAAGGTGGTGGCCAAGCGGAAGTTCATGATCTTCGACGGCGGCATGGCCCTGGGCTACGACCGGGGCAAGCCGACGATCCGCTCGGGCAAGGATTGGGAGTACTGCCGCGCCGGCAGGAAGGTCAGCTTCATCAGGAACCTGCACGGCTTCAACGGGCAGGTGCCGGCCAAGGGCTTCCTGGGCAACCCCGAGGGCAACAACATGCTGAACCGCTACTCGGTGGTGCCGGCCTTGCGCTACCGCGGGGCGAACATCGACGACAAGGTGTTCGTCTCGCTGGTCGTCGCCAACCTGAAGGGCTCCACGCCCGCGCAGCTCAATCGGCTGGTGTCCGCGTGCGAAGTGAAAGACAACCTCGTGCACGTGGTCTTCCACGACGGCGAGGAGGCGTACACGCAGGTCGGCGAGTGCCGAGACATCTTCGTGGAGCTCAAGGGCCGCAAGCTCAGCGGCCGAATCCTGTTTGCCCGATCGGACAAGGACGGCCGGTACCACATCGTCTATCATGACGGGACACTGGTGGAGTATTGATGCTTCCCGGTGGCCGGCTTTGGCGCGGGCGAGAATGACAACGGCAAACCGAGCGCGATCAACGTAAGCGATCAGCCAAAGGAAAGGAGATTCCGATGCTGTACCCGCATCCTTCCCGGACCCGAACGGTAGTGGACCTGTCGGGCGTCTGGAACGTGAATTTCGATTTCAAGAACGAGGGCCTCAAGAAGAGCTGGTCCAAGCGCGTGCCGAAGGACCGCGAGGTCGCGGTCCCCTCCAGCTACAACGACCTGTACACGGATCTCGAGACGCACAACCACATGGGGGCAGTGTGGTACTCCCGCGACTTCATCGTTCCTGCGGGGTGGAAGGGCAAGGCCGTCCACCTGCGCTTCGGGTCGGCCAGCTTCCGCGCCCGCGTGTGGGTCAACGGCCGCGAGATGGGATACCACGAGGGCGGATACACGCCCTTTGAGTTCAACATCTCCGATGCGGTCCGCTACGGCGGCAGGAATCTGCTGGTGGTGTATCTGGACTACATCCTGGACGCCAACACGATCCCCCAGGGCAACCTGGATCCGAGCATCGGCGGCTACGCAGCCTGGCACAGCAATACGCTGCCGAGCGTGCCGTTCGACTTCTATCCCTACGGCGGCATCCACCGCCCCGTGAAGATCTACTGCACGGAGAAGGACTACGTCGAAGACCTCACCATCAAGACGGACATCTCCGGCAAGAAGGGCATCGTCAACTACGAAGTGGTGACATGTGGCCGCAAGGGCGTCTCCGTCGAGGTGTCCGTCGGCGGGGAGAAGGGCACGGCCCGCGTCGCCCGGAACAAGGCCGCCGGCAGCGTGACGATCAAGAACTGCAAGTTCTGGTCGCACATCAAGCCGAACCTGTACGATCTGACGGTGCGGCTGAAGGACTCCCGGGGAGAGCTGTTGGACGAGTACACGCTGCCGATCGGCGTGCGGAAGGTCCAGATCAGGAACAACAAGCTCCTGCTGAACGGCAAGCCTGTGTACTTCAAGGGCTTCGGCCGGCACGAGGATAGCGACATCATCGGCAAGGGCCTGGACCAGTCGTACCTGGTGCGCGACTTCAACCTGATGAAGTGGATCGGCGCCAACTCCTTCCGGACCGCGCACTACCCGCACTCGGACGAGGAGATGCAGATGGCCGACCGCCAGGGGGTCCTGGTGTGTACCGAGTCGCAAGCGGTGACGGTCTCCATGCGGGCCGCCACGCCCAAGACCCTGAAGAACCACCTCCAGGCCCTCCGCGAGATGTACGACCGCGACAAGAACCACCCGTCGGTCATCATGTGGAGCATCGGCGACGAGAACGAAAAGGGCGAGCCGGGGTCGCTGAGGTATTTCACAGCCCTGGTCAAGGAGATGCGGAAGCTGGACGACACGCGGCCGATCTCAAAGGCCCTGACGCTGCACCCGCGCGACGACAAGATCGGGCAGCTCTTCGACCTGATCATCTTCAACATCTACGCCTGCTGGTACTCCGTGACCGGCCACCTGGAGCTGCTGGAGGAGAAGCTCCAGGACCAGGTCACCGGCTACTGGAAGAAGTTCAAGAAGCCCATCCTGATCGGCGAGTTCGGGGCCGACTCCTATTCGGGCCTGACCTGGCTGCCTGAAGTCGTCTGGTCCGAGGAGTACCACAGCGAGCTCGTCGAGCGGACCATCGCCTGGTTCCGCAGGCAGCCGTTTATCATCGGCGAGCAGATCTGGGTCTTCGCCGACTTCAAGTGCTCGCAGGAGAACAAGCGGGTGATCCTGAACCGCAAGGGCGTGTTCACCCGCAGCCGCCAGCCCAAGATGGTCGCCCACACGCTCAAGCGCCTGTGGGACCCGCGGAAGGACCCGTACTGATCTATATGACGGCCTTCACCGCCTTCTCATAGACGCGAGTGACGGCGGCCGCCTGGTCCTCCGGCAGGTGGAAGTCGCACCTGGCGATCTGCTCCTCTGCCATGCGCCACGCCTCCGCCAGCAGGTTCGGCGAGCCCTCTGCGCGCCAGTGCCCCAGGCTGCAGTGCTTGAAGAGCTTGGGGAAGTGACAGAACTCGCGGAATCGTGACACCGTCTGCGGCAGATCGAGGTAGGTCCTGGTTTCCAGCCCCTCGGCGATCTCGTCCACCGCGTCGCCGCCGGCCGCTAGCGGATCCAGCCCGCGGATCACCCTCGCCACGCGAGAAAGGATCTCGTCGTCGATGATGGCCTGCTGCGGGCTGAACACCTCGTCCACGGACATCTGGCCGGCCCCCCGAAACCGGCGGACCCCCAGCAGCGCCTGCCACAGCACGCCCGTTGCCCGATCCACGGCGGCGTGGCTGTCGGGCAGCTTGGAGGTCGTGTGGAAGGTGCCGTGCCGGCGCGGGCGGCGGTTGAGGAACTCGGACATCTGCGCCGTCACCAGGGCGTACAGCATCTCCTCCACGCTGCCGAACGTCATGGTCATGTACTGGAAATCCATCGGCTCCAGGACGGCCCCGAACCCGCCGGTCCCCA
>Ga0307380_10002748_pt1 | contig 24642 bp, 26 predicted proteins | sample UN3MG_FD_202239 | JGI IMG/M metagenome (GOLD analysis project Ga0307380, IMG submission 202239) | Soil microbial communities from Risofladan, Vaasa, Finland - UN-3 | ecosystem: Environmental > Terrestrial > Soil > Coastal area > Acid sulfate soil | place: Finland: Risofladan, Vaasa | collected... | reverse complement strand
CCCGAAAGATAGCTAACCTGCCTCAGTATCTTGACCAACACCTTATCCGCCTAATCGGTGATATTGAACGGATAGACTACATCAAAAGCTCCATAAAAGCGGTTCGAGAGGATATCCCCGACGGAGCGATAGAGAAGGAGCAGGCGAGCGCCAAGCACGGCAGCCAGCAAGGGCTAATGTAAAGAGTGTCGGAGTTTGAAGGGGTAACTATACCCAAAATCAGAGAGAAAGGGGGTGATAAGCGATGTCAACATACGCCAATGTCCTAATTGCTGGCAGGGAGTTTAATGTCAGGAGTGATGGCTGGGATAAGGAGACTATCAGGGATTGCGTAAGGGAATATGTAGCCGAGATAAAAGGCAAGGTAAAGCCCGACTACCTAAATACTGCGGTGGTAGATGCCATAGCCTCCGAGAGTGCCAGCGATTACTACGCTCCGTTTAGCCTGGGCTTCTGCGACTTTCCTTCCTACAGATGGAAAGTGACCATAGGCAAACGGGGAAGCGTCAAAATAAAGAAAGGAGGTAACGATTGACAACTGAAAAAGAAGTAGAGAAAGGCATATCCGATATCACGGGTGTTTTCTGTGACCCTATCATTGTCTTTCCTGGGGGTTGGGGAGACACTCTTCCTGACTGGCTAAAGAATGCTATCACCCTGGAGAGACTGGCGATGAACATGGGGACACTCAAAGGAGAAGAGATGACCGGTACCGATGCCGAAGCCTGTGCCTATCTTATGACGGCCAGTCTCACCGAACCGATAGACCACGACTGGACTCAAATCTACCTGTATATTGCCGGCAAAACCTACAAACGGTGGAATAATAAGTTCAAGATGCCAGACGATATCCGGGTGGAATCGCTGAACGACGACCAGATACGAGACCTCAATCGGCTAAAGGCATGGCTCTATCAGCGGCGCACCAATGCGAGGCAGGATAAAGGCCGAGCTGAGAGGCGGCAGAAGAAGGAGGAAGAGGCAGAGCAAAGGAAGCAAGAGCAACCGGCACTATTTGAGTTCTAGTATATTACTAATGGTAATATACCGCGGGGGTCGGAGGTAAAACTCCGACCCCTTTTCTTATCTTTTAATCCCAAATAACTCGTCATTTTCTTTGAAGGGGCTAAGCCCCTTCACTGCTGACCAGCAGTAGATTGTTTAGCAACCTATCCCCCTGTCCCCCTTCCCTTAGTAAGGGAAGGAGAGGCTTCGCCCATCTTTTAAGTAACCCCCTCCCCTTATGAAGGGGAGAAGCAAGGTATAAAACCATTCACCATCCCCAAAAACCGCCTAATTTTGGCTCTGAGAGCGTCTGTTGTAGTGAAGATAGGGCTCCGGCTGAGATGTCAGCTTCGAGCCCTTCTTCTTGCGCCTTCGCTTAACAATATAAGCTCTTGTTGGATATTGTACAAAATGGACTCCCGGTACACTGTACTTCAAATCACCATGTAGCTCATACGTCTACCGTAATTTTGGACCTAGAAGGCAGCTATTCTCTCAAGGCGTTATGCAGCTTCTCCTCTGTTTGCTTGTTTGCTTGGTTGCTTCTTCAGCTCCCTTCATGGCGGCATACCTCAGGTATTTCCTGAAGTCGATGAATTGCCCCCACGCCCTTTATTGCAGCGTCCGGAACCGTGAATCTTTGAGAACAAAGTTATATAATTCCTCGCCCAGATTTTTCCCTATCTCTTCTTGAGGAATGGCTTCAGCCAGTGTTGTTACCGCTCGCTTTAGCCGGTTTTGGTCTTCCCTCGGCTGCGTCAGGTCATTGGTTAAAGCTGTTTTCTCCGCTTCCAGTCCCTTTATCCTCGAATCCATCTCAGCTATTTGTGAACTCAAGTTTCCTAGCTTCTCATCATTCTCTTTTTTTGAGTGCTGGCAATTGTGACTGGTAGCTTTCGCTTTGTTGTTCCTTTTCCCTGTTTAGCGTTCTTATCTGTTTTCTCAAACCGTCTATATCAGACAACATTCAGGCGGAGAAGAGGGGACAGTGGATGGAGAGTTTCGCGAGGTATGAGTTACGTTGGGATTGCTTTGTACGGGATTATTCGCGATACCTGTCCTTCGGGACTTGGGACATACTGAGGCGTAGCTGTCGGATTATGCTTCTACATGCGACTGTTCGCCCTTAAGCTTGGTAGTTGCTGTCCTCCGCCGTCTTCGGCGCCAGCCGAGTGCCTCCAGAAAATCCCCAATAGCAATCTCCCAGTGTGTGTCGTGGCGAAGTGACAGCTCAGGATTTATCCGGTACCTGAGGCCCCTTCCTTCCCGCTTCTTGTTAATGTATCCGGCAGTAAATAAGTCGGCGATTACCCTGCGTATCTGCCTCTCAGTAGTACCTATGGCTGCGGCGAGTTCTTGAGCAGTGATACGAGGCTGCTTGGCGATCAGACTCAGCACTAGGGCATGTTTGGTGAGAAACATCCACTCTGGCACAACACCTAACTCCTTTCCAAAGATTTTTTAAAGTTTGCCAGGAAAACCTATTGACAAGTCTTCCTATTAGTGCTATGATTAACCATGACAAATATGTCATGGTATATCTATCATCCATTTTATTTATAGCATAAGTCGAGAATGATTGCAACCCCCATCTTGGGAGGAATATCCAGAATGTTCTTCAAGCGCAATAATCACAAAAATGAAGCCAAGAAGCTGCCCAGATCGGTGCACGAATATATGCGGCGTAGATTTATCTTCCTATCCGAATATTTAGATACATTGGGATGCTTTGTGTATGACGGGATCGTCAACGGAAAAGAAGTAAGCTGTATCCGCATTTTCAGCCCATACAGAGCCAAAGAGCAGCATCTCAGCATAAGGACAAGAATGGACCTAGACCAACATCCCGAAATGCTGCTTTTTGAAGGATACATTGACAGGCAGGGTAGTGTCTATGTAGCTGACCGGCGTCCCCCTTTGAGGCCGCTAAAAGCGACATCAAGCTAATCACTCTACAGAAGAAGCATAGCCAGAAGTAAAAGATGGGAAGGAAGCAGGAAAAGGCAGAGCAGAGGAAGGCATACAAGGAAGCCTTTAAAGGAGTTAAGTACGGCCATGGCAGCCGGCCGGTGAAGAAAAGGGGGGGAGCCACTTTGGGCAAGTAGCGCACACAAAGTTGGCCCAGAAAAGAGGAGAGATAATATGCCAAATGGTACCATTCGCCGATTGGTGAGAGATCGTGGCTTTGGGTTCATCAAATCAACGGAGGGAAAGGACTACTTCTTCCACCGAAGCCAGGTTGTAGGTGTTTTTTTGACCTGCTAGAGGAGGGGCAGAGTGTCGAGTTTGAGAAAGGTGATAGCCCCAAGGGGCCAAAGGTAGTCAATATAAAATTGATTAAGAAAGGAGAATAAAAATGTTTTGGAGAAAGAAACAAACCGAGACAAAAGTTACAGAGGCAAAGCCAAAAAAGGTGAAAAAGCTATCACCGAGGGAAATTATAGGTAACCAGATTGAGCAACTCGGTCTAGGACAAAGCTTGAGCTATCGGCTACCAGAGACCTATGGGGGCGGGTTGGCTGTCGTGGAGTTAAACCCCGAGTATCCTGGAAAGGGAAAGAAGTATGTCTTAAAAACAGACAAAATAGTGGAAGGCAAGCCCGCTGGAAAAAGGAGCCGTCTTTGGGATTCTGATAAACCAAAGGATATAGCTGGCTGGATCCTAGACCGAAATGGTGAACTGTTCAGTTGAGACGGAAAATTGGAGATGATAAGCTAGGCCAGCCCGGCGCGTGACGCCATACTGGCAAAAGATGTCCAGCCAGCGGCTATAACCAGAGCCACTTAGACTTTAAATTAGAAGGGAGGTGAGTAACAAATGGCAGTCAAGATTGGAGAGGTCCAGGCGAAGCTCTCGGCGGATGTCAAGAAGACCGAAGACCTTAGTGTCCACTTGAGAGTGAGCTACTCTGACAAGCTGGAAACGGTCAGGTTCAAGCCAACCCAGGACCTTAAGAAGGGTGATACCCTGAAAATCACCATCGAAAAGGCGTGAGGACTTACGACTCAGACTTTGGTCATAAATTTGATCCCAACAGCAAACAGAGTGACGCATGAAAGGAGGTGAATCAACATGGCAATGAAGCCAGGCCAGCCGGCCAAACCGGGAAGCGGTCCGACTAAATCAAGCCAGCCAATCAAGCCAGGACAGCCGTGGAAGCCAGGAAGTAGCCCGACCAAACCAGGACAGCCGACTAAGAAGTAGAAATTAGTTGTACATTCCTGAGTTCCTAGCGGAGAGGCGGGAGAGTTGCTCACCGCAGACGGAGTGACCCTTCCGCCCTTTCGTGTTAGGCGTTAGCCAAGAGGAAAAAGCATGACCATTACCACAAGGCGAGGACTTGAGTGAACAATTTTGAGTATAAAGAACGACAGGTCAGTAAAAGCTTGAAATACAGCATTGCCGACGGCTCAGCATATTCAGCCATGCTCGGGCTTACCCAGGAATATGTTGTTCCTTTTGCCCTGGCCCTCAAAGCGACCGTTCTTCAGGTGGGATTGCTGTCCAGCATCCCCAACCTGACCATGGCTCTATCTCAACTCGGCGCTCCACGGTTAGCGGAGAGAGCTGGCAGCCGCAAGCGGTTTATCCTCCCTGTCGTCTTTCTACATGCTTTGGTGTGGGCACCCATTCTGCTCATCCCCTATCTCTTCCCGGGTGAGAAGATATGGTGGCTGATTGGCTTCCTTACCTTGAGCACCATTTTCGGTTCCCTGGGGAACCCAGCCTGGGGCAGCATGATGGCCGACCTAGTTCCTGAAAAAATGCGAGGGAGATACTTCGGCTTCAGGGGTAAAATATGTGGGCTTGTCACCCTCGTCTTTTTCTTAGTAGGTGGAGCTACACTGCACTTTTCTACTGCCCACATATTCCTCGGGTTCTCCTTGCTGTTTAGCGCTGCCGTGGTCTTCCGGCTGATCTCATGGTATTTCCTGTCCAAAATACACGAGCCTGCTCTATCTAATGAAAAGACAGAGCACTATAGCACGCAGGGCATTCTGAAGGATTTGGGTTCTTCAAACTTGGGCAGGTTCATAATCGGCATTTCACTGATGAACTTTGCCACAAACCTGGCTGGTCCGTTCTTTGCTGTCTACATGTTACGAGACCTGAAGTTGGACTATCTCACATACGTTGCCATTATTGCTACGGCCACCATGGCTAACCTCACCTTTATGACCTTCTGGGGTAAACGAGCCGACAGGGCCGGCAACATAAAGGTACTCAAGGTGACTTCGGTGCTTATTCCCCTGATACCTCTGCTGTGGATAGGCAGTCATCAGCTTTACTACCTTGTTCCGGTTCAGATACTATCCGGGTTCGCCTGGGCTGGTTTTAACCTTGCCAGCGCCAATTTCGTCTATGACGCCTCTGCACCAGAGCGCAGGATGCGATACATCGCCGTATTCAATGCCATGAATGGAAGCGCCTTCTGCCTTGGTGCGCTATTGGGTGGCTGTCTCGCTGCGTACCTGCCACCGCTGTTGGGCTATAATCTTCTCACCTTATTTTTGATTTCTGGACTGCTGCGAGGACTGGTTGCAGCCACGTTCCTGCGCCGCATCTCCGAGGTGCGTCAGGTACCGGAGACAAGCACAGCAGAGCTACTATTTGGCAGACCTGGCTTTGCCCAGGTAAAGAGCGGTGGCGAATGGCAGCCCGTTTCTTATCCTGTATTTGCGTCAAAAACTGAAAAAGTACCAGTAAGCTTCTCTTTGACCCCAGGCTGGTGGCACGAATTGACGGCACCCAGTCGGGACCCGCCTGGGTAAGAAGGCGGCTTACATGATAGAATATGTATCAAGGAGGTGATGGAAGATGGCTAAAATTATCAAGATTACAAAAGCGATTGCCGAAGCAAGGTTGGCTGACGTTACGCAGGAAAAACAGTTCTGGTGCTCTGACGGGCGAGTTCTGAAAAACTTGCCAGAACTGAAGTCAGCTCTTGAGCAGATGAGTGAAGATACCTTCCGCCATCACTCGAATGAGACCAGGAGCGATTTCAGCAACTGGGTCAGGGACGTAATCGGCGACGACAAGCTCTCGAAGGACCTGCAAAAGAGCAAAACTCAGACTCAAGCAGTAAAAGCTATAGCCGATAGAGTTACCTGGTTGAAGAGCAAAACAGAAGCTAGCTAAGCGACATAGCCTGAATTTAGGCGCATCGAGCAGATTTGCTTTATCGACTTCCACGTATAAAGGTGGGGAGTAACCGTGTCCTCTTCCTTGAATGTCCTGTTTGCTGTGGCTGAAGCCAGCCCCCTGATAAAGGTAGGCGGGCTTGGCGACGTTGCTGGTTCGTTGCCGCATGCTTTGCGGCAACTAGGCCACAATGTCCGAATCATCATGCCACGATATAGCCTCATCAACCTGGAAGGGTATGAGACTCACTGGTGGGGCAGCTTCAATATGCCTTTTATGGGAGGTGGAGAAGATATTGGCATAAGTGAGGTGCTGCTCAAGGATGGGACGCCCATCTACCTTGTGGAAAATGAACGGTGCTTCGGTAGACCAGCCGTTTACGGGGAAGCAGACGATCTAGAGCGGTTTCTGTTGTTCTCCCTGGCAGTTATGGAAGTCCCCAAGAGATTAGGCTGGCACCCGGACATACTTCACTGCCACGACTGGCACACGGGTATGGTTCCTGCCCTGTTAAAAGCTGCCCGCGGAAACGACCCCTTCTATTCTTCCTGTGCTTCCGTTTATACCGTTCATAACCTGGGCTACCAGGGCTGGTTTGATGATTGGTTTGCTGGCCGTGCCAATCTCTATGACTACCTGCCTCCGGCAAGTAACCCCTTGCGTGACAAGGCTTACAGCATGACGGCCGTCGGCATCTATAACAGCGATATCATATCGACGGTCAGCGAGACATATGCCAGAGAGATTCTAACACCGGAATATGGAATGGGCATTGAAACATTGCTGGAAAGCCGAAGAGATAGCTTATTTGGCATTTTGAATGGTATTGATTATGAAGAGTTTGACCCGGCTGCGGATCATATAATAGCTGCCAATTATGATGCCCATCACCTGGAGAGTAGGATAACCAATAAGCTTGTGCTACAAGAAAAGGCTGGTTTGCCAGTTAACGCTGAGACTCCGCTGCTGGGGTTTGCGGCACGTCTGGTTGACCAGAAAGGCATCGACATTATCGCAGGCACCCTTGATTCTCTCTTTGGTGGAGCGGATGCCCAGTTCGTCCTGCAGGGAACCGGAGAACCAAGATATGAGGAGTCGCTGAGAAGTCTGCAAGAACGCTATCCTGATAAAGCCCGCATGTTCCTCGTCTTGGATTTCTCCCTGGCACGACTGATCTTTGCTGGGTGTGATATCTATCTCTCACCTTCACGATTTGAGCCCTGTGGCCTGTCTCATCTTATCGCCATGCACTATGGCGCTATCCCTGTTGTAAGGCGCACTGGGGGCTTGGTAGAGACAGTACTTGACTGCCCTTCAGACTTATCGGCTGGACTTGGTTTCGTCTTTGAGAGCTATAGCCAAAATGACTTGATAGCAGCTCTTAGACGTGCGCTGGCAGCTTTCCAGAGGAAAGAAGAGTGGCACAAGCTGATGAGACGAGTAATGCGGACGGATTTCTCATGGAAGTCATCTATCTCAAAGTACGCATCACTCTACGAGATGGCTCAGCACAAAGTGATAGGCGATGGCACCCGCGGTATCACGGCGTAGGAAAAGGGTAAGCACTGAGTGGCACTTAGAGAGCATTGGGAGCTAATCAGAATATCATAAGGAACAACCAGTAGACCATTACATTAATAACAGTCAACGGGGTACCAATCCTGACAAACTCGAAAAAGGTCAGGGTGGCACCACTCCCCTTTTCTGCATTCTGTATGATTATTACGTTGCTCGCTGCGCCGAGGATGGAAAAGTTGCCAGCTATTGTGCTGCCAGCTGCCAGTGCCATCATTTCTTTTGTTGAGGCTCCTATCTGTATCAGCACAGGCAGATACAAGGCAACGAGGGGAACATTCGAAATAAGCTGACTGAGGACAACACTTACCGCTATTTTGTTAAAAGTAGTCTAACTAGAAGATTTCTTGATTTGTCTTAGTCTTCTACGTAGATCCTCAAAAGCTACAATCTCGCCCAGTAAAATTTGAGGGTCGGACAGAGGATTTAGTCCATTAGTATGTAAGTGCCCTTCGATATATTTTGAGAGTAATCCGTATTTGTCATTTGCTTCATTGACTATTGAGTCATCCCATCTAATTTTTCTAAGGCGGCCAAAGCTAATACGTTCATCAAAACGCATAACTACTTCTTCAAAAAGGTCATAGACAACGAAGGCTTCGTAACAAGTACGAAGCGCTCCAAACCCTAGTCGGAGATAGTCCTCCTGTTCGGTTCCAGAGGAGTCCCTTGCTTTCTCATAGTATTCCCGTGGTTTGGTTGGGTTGCGATACTCCCTTTCAAGAGCCGGACTATTATTAAGAGAAACATATCCAGGCTTGTTGTTTATTTTTTGTATCCAGTGAGTCATGATCTGGACTGAGTTATTTTCGGCGTGCTTCTTGAGGTAGTAGAGGAATGGCAAGTCATGAGTAAATACTATAACCTGTCGTAGCTTAGCTTCTTTAGCTAGAATTGAAGCGATCATTTCACGCCATTCCAGGTCAAGGGAAGTAACAGGGTCATCAAGTATTATAGAATTACTTGTTGTATCAAGGGCTACCTCAGTGAGAAAATCTGCTAAAGCAACGGCTCGTTTCTCACCCTCGCTTAGAATCTTATCAGGGGTAGCGATCTCTGGAGGTGCAGTCTCACCTAACTGCAGGACTATCTGTTTGTATGTCTTGCCTTTACGACCGGTGGTCTTTACCTTGACACTTAAAGGATGCTTCAAATCACTCAAAAGCTGCTTAAAGAGTTTAAGATAGCGATCAGTAACCAGACTATTAAATAGTTCCTTATACTTGCTTGTTATATGTTTTGTATCCCCCCCGACAGTAGAAGCACGCTCTACCCAGTTTCTATTTTCTACGAATGTTCTAATGTCATTAAAGTGCTGGTAGAGTGTATCGCGATGTTGTAATGTAAGATATTCCTGAGAGAGTGACTTAATTCTTTCAGCAGGATCCTCCGTTTTCAACTGTTGACATTTGATATCCAAGCTGTCAATAAGGTTCTGTAATTCCAAGGTTCCATTGACTGGCAGTGGGCGAAAGGAAGGATGTTGATGTGTGTCTATAAGCTGATAAACGAGGGAACGACGGACACGGCAAGATTCAATAAAAGTGGTGATTATTTGGACTAATGAGGGCTCATACTCTCGCAGATGTCTATAAAAATCGATTGGTCAGTGAAGAAATCTAGATCTAATGAGTCGTTAGCACGCCGAAATCCGGCAAGAGTCTTTTCCGATTGCTCTAGTTTAGTCTGAGCATCACCTTCTAAGTACTGCCACAGACGGATCAAGAGTTCATATGCCTCGTTGGATAGAGGTTGGTGACAAAGAAGGCAATAGTCATTGACCTGAGGATACGGAAAGTCATCAGAACTTTCAGCGTCAGCCAGGGTTTTGGCAGATTCGATAAAACGCTGCCAAACATCTGTACCTATCTGAGTAAAACGTTCATTCTGGAATTGGTCGACACTGAGGCGTTGAGCTAGAGACTCTCTTTCCAAGTATAGATTTACTGCGTCTTTTTCAGTATTGATGGCTTCGTCACTCAAAGCACGTTCAACAGATAAGATTCTTTGTCTTAAATCTGAAAGATCTTTCATAATCTGGGAGATTCGCTCGATTTCTTTAGAAATGTCCATGGACTTGAGCTTAGCAATCTCAGTGTCCAGTTCTTGCATCCTTTTTCTGTCTTCTGCTGTTGACGTTGCAAGATGGGATAATTCATCTAGGTCTGTATCTGAGCCAAGTTTTTCAATGAACTCTTTAATTGACGATTCGCCTGTAAATAGCACCGCAAAATTATGAGGTTGACTATATTGTTCTAAGCGAATTCTAAGACGGTCACGAACAAGGTCAGTCACTTCAGACAGTTGGGTTAGGTAAGAAAGACCGGCAGGTGAGAAGCTGAAGGCGTTCGAACCCATTAGATGTACATGTACACTTGTACTGTCAAACACGTAACATTGAGCAAGCTCTGGGCATTTAGGGCCGACATGATAGTTGATAACGCGAGTTGAGGATCCGTCAAAGATCTCGATATCTGCGGAAAGAACCATGTCAGTTGTGGCGGGTTTTGTTAAATCTGGAAACACCTCTGTGTCACCACGTGTAAAACCTGCACAGCCAAGTACACGAGCATAGCCCGATTTGCCCGCGCCAGTAGCACCAAATATCGTGGTCAGTGCGGGGCAGAAGACCAGAGTCTGCCCAGATACTAGAGCATTGATATTATTCATATTGAATATCTTCTCTAATCGTATAAAACTGGTAGTCGCTTTAGCATCATCAGCCTCGGTATTTAACATTTGGAACGATGGGCGTTTAGCCGTATGTACAGCTAAGCCAGCATCTTCAAGGAGATATTGCAGGAGTTCATCATAGTCGGCGTCGGTGAACTGGTGTTCTGCCAACGTCTTATCCAAGGCAGATTGTTCCCAGTATGGCAGCTCTTTTGCCCACTGTTTTATTTCAGCAACTACACTCGGCATAGAATAAGCCTCAGCATCTATGCATTTGAACCAGACGTCGAAGAATTATGTCATCTTGTTGCTATTCTTATACGAGTGGATACGTTTGTCAAGTTTTAATAATACGACGTAATAAATATATGATACATGTACTTTTTCCTATATTTTGAAGCGCAGACTCTCACTCTATGGTCAAGATTGCACAATAGTCAGTTTTGTGCAACGATAATTTGGCCTATCACACAGAGTGCTAGAATGTGCTCAGTCTCTGTAAACGGTCTCATTCTAGGTGGTACTAAAAATGGGGGCACCCCATCAGAGCTAAAACCTTGGTAGCAGTAACCAGATAGCCTATATCTACCCACTCATTGGTAGCATGCATCTGTTCGGTCAAGCCGGGGTCCGAAGATTACTGTCGGTGTATTGCCGTATTTTATAAGATATCAACTTTCTCAGAAATTCAACGATTTCGTCTCGTCGTTTTTCAATAAGTTTGAGAACTTCTCCTTCTATGTCAGATTTCATGGTTACTCCTCTGTTCCTTAGTTTTAAAATACCTTAAAAGTCTGTAACCTTGGCAGGTCTGCGACAAAAGTTAAGGCTATTTCTCATTCAATAACCTCCCAACCTGCCTGATATTTATCAAGCTCGGCAATAGTATAATCATCAAAGGGATGCTCTCTCTCTGGAATTTCAATGTGTTTTTCCACCCCGCATAATGGCGTAGAAAAATAACGCTGTCCCGTGTCATTAAGCATGGTAACGATTACCTTGAGTCCTGGATATCGCTTGGCCAATTTAATCGCCCCAACTACGTTTGCTCCCGAGGAAATGCCGCAAAACAGCCCCTCTTCTAAAGATAACCTCTTCGCCATTTCGATGGCTTCTTCTGAAGTGGATAGAAAAATGCCGTTGAGCAAACTTACATCTAAGTTTAGTGGTACAAACCCGTCACCGATGCCCTCAATCCGATGAGAACCCCATTTTCTTCTGGCCAGCATTGGTGCTTCAGTGGGCTCGCCAGCATAGAGAAGCACCTTGGGGTTTCTTTCTCTGAGGTATTTACCCACTCCAGTAATAGTGCCTCCAGTTCCTTGAGTAGCCATGAAAGCATCTACTCTACCGCCCGTTTGTTCCCAAATTTCAGGACCGGTGGTGAGATAGTGAGCCATGACATTGTCTGGGTTGGTATACTGACCAGGAACCCAGTACTTCCCGGGACTTTCTTTTATAATTTCCTCTTGTTTTATTAGACAAAGGTCTACATCTGATTCTGCACCGGGAGTATAGATAATCTTAGCTCCATATGCCTGCATAATTTTGGTTCTCTCAGCACTCATTCCATCAGGAAGAATAATGGTTACCGGATAACCCAACAGCCTGCCTACGAAAGCGCAAGAAATTCCAGCGTTACCAGTGGAACTTTCCAGGATTTCCATACCTGGTTTTAAAGCCTGTTTTCTTATTGCTTCCATAATCATCTGATAATAGATTCTATCCTTAAGCGAACCGGTAGGGGTAAACCATTCCAGTTTGACTAAAATATCTGCATTTATCTTTTCGGTTACTTTATTTAGTTTTACCAGCGGGGTAAGACCTATTGCTTCAAATACGTTTTGAGCTACTTTCCCTCGTTTCTCCCAATCGACCATTTTTACCTCCTTAATTTTGGCGTATTTTCCCAACTCTAAAACGCGGCAACAATAACCTCCTCTCTCACTAATGCCCCCTTCGCTATAAAATTACGCATCATTATATTTTTCAATAGCTCCAAGGACGAGTGCCAGTAGTGCCATACGCACGAGCACACAATTATACGCCTCAAACCAGTAACCAGCGTGGCGCGTATCATCTACATCGGTAGATAGTTCATCCACACGTGGGAGCGAGTGCAGCACAAGGGCATTCCGTTTACCTTTTTCCCGTAGCATCTCACGTGTCACACAGAAACCAGATGGCGTTCTGTCCCGATCTTCCACCTCACCACGCGCTTTCGTATAATCAGGGTTAACTACTGACTCCATGTAGACAACATCAGCACCGGAGATAGCCTCTTCAGTCGTCTCACATTCATTAAAGTTCAAATTACATGTGCGTAGCTCCTCTTTAAACTCGTCAGTAAGCGTCTTGCCTAGTGGTGCCACGAAGGTAGACGTTATATCAAATTTGGACATAGCATAACTCATAGAGTGCATCGTACGCATGCGCATGTCGCCCACTAGCAAGAAATGCAAACCGTCAAGAGTGCCTTTCTCGCGCCAAATGGTGAACATGTCACCAATAACTTGGGTTGGATGCTCACCCCACCCATCTCCACAGTTTATGATTGGTACACTTGCCCACTTTGCTGCCTCATGAGGCGCACCTTGTTGGAAATGGCGCATGGCGATTACATCACCATAAGATTCAAGCATCCGCACAGTATCCTTGATAGACTCTTGGTAGGCATCTCCAGCGCGTGTCATCCGAGCATCAGAAAAGCCGAGAACATGACCACCCAAGCGATGCATAGCGGCTTCTGTGCTCAGGCGTGTACGCGTGCTGGACTGGTAGAAAGCGGTTACCAGTGTCTTGTGCTTGAGCAGGTCACTGTTGTGTCGGTCTCGCTCATACGACTCTAGCTTTTCAGCGCACTGGAAGACACGAAAAAAGTCTTGTCTCTCGAAGTCCTTGAGCGAAAGGATATCTCTACCAAGAAAGCTTCTCATAATGTTCCTCCAAAAATGTAGTATTAACATTCCCTACCATTCTCATCGTGAGAAGTAGGAGGGATCTTCTACTCAACCTGTGTCCTTAATTATCGTTTACTATGGTACTTGCTAAGTAAGAATTATATAGGTATAACTCGCAACTCCCAATCCATTTCGTTGAGTATTTCGCAGCCATCCTCGGTAACCGTGATGTCTGTCTCTGTTTGATAACAGCCGTACTCGGTATTAATCCCTGGTTCAACAGTAAATACCATACCCGGCTGAATCACAGTGGTGTCATAGCTGGCTATGTGAGGCGGCTCAGTTAGGTAGGAGCCCCACCCCAGACCATGTCCAATCCTTCCTCCAGCCCAGTTGATTTTTGAATAATCATAGCCTCGTTTCTCCCACTCAGCACTGTTAAGGGCATCAATATCACAGGCTCTCATCCCTGGGCGTATACCATCAACAACCGCTCTCGTTATATCCGCAACCATCTTCTGCATTTTCTTCTGCTCATCCGAGGGTAGCCCCACCGTGCCCGCACAACAAAAATCACAGACATAATCTCGGTAGGTGCATCCCCCATCCAACCATACCTGATTCCCTCTTTTAATCCTGCGATTAGTAGGCCCCCCGCCGATAGCAGTATAATTTTCCGGCCCAGAATTAATAAAGGCCCAAGGATCATGTCCTCCAATAACTGTCAGGATTCTCATAAACCTGTCCACTATTTCTCTTTCGCTCATGCCCTCATAAAGGCTGGGGAAGAGCGCATTATAGGCCTGGACTGTTATTTGACAGGCACGCCTATTGCGTGCTATCTCCTCAGGAGACTTGACCATGCGAACACTCCAGAAAATGTCGGCTGCATCTGCAAACTCTACTCCGGGAAGTGATTCCTCTAGCCTAAGGAAATCATTTAGGGAAATCCCTAACCGCTGCTCATAACCAAACTCCGCCCCCACGCGCCCCTTGTCCATCTCTAATTCCTTCATAGCCTCAATCACCATATCCAGGGGGAGGCCAAGCATGGTATCATAAACCCGCACATCATCAAACCAAATTTCCCTCTTCCGGTTCACGTCAGGGAAGCGTTGAATTATCGCCACAGGTTCACCCTCAACGGGAAGCAACATAGTATGAGGGCGGCACGCTGAGTTATCTCTGGTTCCTCCACTGAAATAGGTATAATTGCCGCCCCCAGTTATTAACAGGCCCTTCAGGCCTTTCTTCCCCGCCAGTTCTCTCGCTTTATCGCATCGCTGCTTGAACTCTTCAACAGGGAAACGCATATATTCAGGAACACCCATAATAAAGAACCTCCTTGCTAAAATCTTTTTGTAATCTGATAACCTTTTTCTCCGCCATAGCTTCAACTCCTCGGTTCTGTAATATGCGACTAACCTATCACAAAAAAGCAAACCATGTCAGCCTCATGCTAACGACATTTTTAACACCAACTAAAACAAAGTGAATCAACAAGGATCACATAAATCCCTGAAACCTTTTCTTAACCACCGCTAAGTAAACATAGTTAATCATGGTAACAAAGTCAAAGATTGGCAGATTAACGGCTTCCTGAACTGCTGCTCCATAAGGCGGCATGACGCTGCATTCCATTAGAATTGCCTTAACCCTAGGTTCTTCTTGTATCATTTCTTCGGCCGAAGCAACTAACTCCTTCTCCATTTGGGCCGAGTCGAGTGTCCCTTCTTCGATAACAACTGTCCTGTACCAATTTTCTTTGCTTTCCATCCCCTTAATATAAAGAGGAATAGAGCTATCAACCCCCACCTTGGCCAATAAAGAAGCATCAAGTGATTGAGAGTTAGCTGTTAGTATCCCCACCTTTTCGCCATCACCGAGTATTCTGGAGATAAAAGGCACTTGGAGGAGGCTGGACAGAAAGACCGGTACCTCGAGCTGCTTGGCAAGTTCCTGCTGAAATAATGCCATAAAGCCACAACAACCTGTTACCGCCTTTACCCCTTCTTTAACGAGCTCCTTCGCTGCTTCGAGCAATAACGCAAGTTTCGTTTTATCATGGGCGAATAGGTGTTTTATCCGAAGACCTTTTACCCTCTGAAACCGCACCGGGAAAGAATAGGTTGAAGCGTTTCCCACGTCACCCGGTATGAAAGGGACGCGACCTTCAGGCATAAGAAGCCCTATGGCTTCTCCATAATTGGCCTGCTCTCCTCTGGCTTTATAAAGCAACTTAATCACCCCTTTCTTATGTTTACTTGGAAACCCCACCCTACCAGCCAATGGTAATCATCGCATTGGGCAAGACCATGACGATATCCGGGGAGAGAATTATAAGAACGTTAGCCACCAGCATTAGGGCTAAAAACGGTGGCACCCCCCTTATCACTTCAAGATACGGTCTTCTAAAGATCGCTGCTCTCACAACAAATACCGGCATCAGCCTGATACCCCTTCATTACACATGCCAATGTTCCATTCCCTAAGCTCTCTTTTCAAACTTCCATGTAGGAATCATGTAGGGTATTTTCTCTCGCTTGGGTAACATTATTATAGTGGTTACTACCGGTCTCGCTTCCAGACTAACCTGACCTCCCTCATTCCTGACAATTATGTTCTTCAGCCAATCCTTGTTATCGGTACCTGTATAGTCCTGGCGGTACATAGCTCCCCGACTTTCTTTTCGCATCAAGGAAGCACGAGCGATAATTTCCAGAACCTGCAGCATGGCCCTGTTCTCCAGAGCTGCCACCCACTCGCGGTTGTAAACCTTTGCCTTGGACTTAGTCGCCAAGTTGGGCAAATCATCCTTCTTCATCTTCTCAATTTCTTCAATGCAGGCGTTGAGCCCGGATTCTTGCCGGATCGGTCCTACATACTTGCAGGCGATGTCCTGCATCTTGCTCCGCATCTCATAGGCATCAGAACCGTCCTTTCGATTGAGCGGCTCATATACCTCCTCGTAGAACTTATCAACCTGGCTCTGGTCGATCTCAGGCAGAGGCGCACTCTTGGCATAATTGGCGGCATTGCCACCAGCCAGTGCGCCGAAGACCAAGCACTCGGTCACCGCATTCCCGGAGAGGCGGTTAGCCCCCATAGTGCCGCCCTGAACCTCGCCAGCGGCGTAGAGCCCGGGCACTTTGGTCTCTCCCTTGCTATTGATCCGGATGCCACCGTTCCAGTAGTGAGCTGCTGGACCCACCTCATAGGCGACCTTTCTCGGATCCATATTGAACTCAATCAGGTTGAACTTCCCGTAGACGAAGTTGCGCCACCACGGCATCTGCTCGGCACTATACTCCAGGATCTCATTGGGTATATGCTTGAGTGAGGCATAGATACCACCATGCGGACCGCCCCTGCCCTGAAGGGCTTCCATAGCCATGGCAATTGAGGCTACATCACGGGTGGTTCCCATCTCCATCCTTACCGGATCCCACTTCTCCATAAAGCGCACGCCGAACCGGTTGAGCCACCAACCGCCCAGTGACGAGGAGAAGATATAGGGGAAATCCACTCCCTTCATGCTCTCCGGCCAGTATAAACATGCCGGGAGAAACAGCGGGAATTCCATATCCACTAGTTCTGCTCCCGCCTGATAAGCCATAAACATTCCGTCGCCAGTAAGCTCCTCTGGGGCGGTAGTTACTGGATACAATCTCGCAGCGCCCCCGGTTGCCAGAATCACCGCCTTAGCCTTGAATACCACGAACTCACTAGTCCGGAGGTTGATGCCTATAGCACCAACCACTCTCCCATCCCTGGTGAGGAGGTTGGTGACCATGGTATCCTCACACCATTCTATCTTACACCCACGAGTTCCCCTCTTCAGGGCTTCCATCATGGAGCGACCAGTTGACACAATCCCCCGAGGATAGCGGTGCCCTGGCTCTTGGACAAAGTCGTCTATCCTCATACCCCAGTCGACCAGCTCCTTAATATATTTTGCTGCATTGTGGCAATGGGCGAGGACGACGTCCTCGTCGTTCATATACTTGCCCTCTATGAACATATCCTGGGCAAAAGCCTCCGGGGTATCCGCCACATCCCCGTCAAGTCCAAACATCTCCTTGGCATCCTGGCTGGGAAGGTCAATATCCATATCCGCGGTCACGGTGGCACCACACCTGGTGAACCTGCCCTTGGTAGTAATAAGGGGCTTTAAGCCCTTCCTGGACATTTCAATGGCTGCCCTAGAGCCCGCTCCTCCGCTTCCTACAATTAGCACATCCGTCTCAAATACCTTTCGTTCTCGTGACACCTGAACCTCCTGTCAATTTCATCTTTAGTGGGCTTATTCTGTTTAACGAGGAGCCTCTTCAATAAAGAGGTCCCTTATCACCTTACGCTTTGCCGCCGGACCTATCTTCATACCATCCTTGGCTAGAGTGGTGCAGGCGAGCTTATTCTTCCCGTCAACTTCCACAAAGCAACCGATACACTTCCCTATACGGCACGATTTGTAATAGGTGAAAGACCTGTCATAATTCTGGTGAACGTAATCTAACGCATTCATAATGGTCATCTGGTCAATATAAGGCATTTCGTATTCCTTATATTCCCCTTGCTTGGCTTCATCCTCCTCATCTTGGGAGAGGCTTCGATAGATTTGTAATCTGATAACCTTTTTCTCCGTCATAGCTTCAACTCCTTAGTTCTGTAATATGAGACTAACCTATCACAATAAACTACAGGCCAATTAGGCTAGGCAGCCATAGGGCAGTTTCGGGGAAGATAACCATTAATGCCAAGGTAAGGTATACCGGAATAAACAATGGCAATGCGGCGCGGAAGATCGTCTCGACAGAATGCTGCGGGGCAATACCCTGCAGGACGAAAAGCGAGAGACCGAATGGCGGGGTCATAATACTGTTTTCTCCTGCGATAACGTAGGCCACCCCCCACCATACAGGACTTATATTAAGGTCGAGAAGGATTGGCATAACCAACGGCATGGTTATGAATAGCATCGACCAAGCCTCAAGGAACATCCCGCCGATCAAATATCCCACGAAGAACAGCACCAACGTCCCATACCTTCCCAGTCCAAGCCCCAATACCAGTTCTTTGGCACCACTTACGATGCCGGCCAGGTTGAACACATGGGCTATTACCGAAGCCATTGCCACGATGAACAGGGCGAAGCTGGTTACTTTTACAGCGTCAAAAAGGCTCGCTCTGAGTACCGCCATGTTAAGGCGCCTATAAGCTAGGCTGACGACAATGCTGAGGAAGGCGCCAATCGCCCCTGCTTCAGTAGGGGTCGTAATGCCACCAAGGAGGAACCCGAGCACGAGCACTATTATGAGCGCAAATGGTATCAGGTTTCTGGTTGCCACCAGCCGTTCCCGCCATGTATACTTATCCCCTTGAGGAGCTAGGTTGCGGTTCAAACTGGCCAAGATAACGACAGTGAGCATCAGGAGAAGTGCCAGCATTATCCCTGGTACAATCGCTGCTGCAAACAGGGCGACGATGGATACACGCTGCCAGGCCCCGTAAATAATGAGCAGTGCGCTGGGCGGGATAAGAGGCGATAGGAGTGCTCCCATGCCTATACAGGCCAGGGCGAATCCGGGCTGGTAACCTCTCTCCTCCATTGTAGGATAAACCAGCCTGCCAAAGGTAGCCGTTGCCGCCACGCTTGAACCGCACATCGCACCGAAGATGGCATTGCCCGCGATAGTGCTGGTGGCTAATCCCCCGGGAAGCCTCCCCAGCCATTTCTCGACGCCATCAAAAAGGTATTCGCTAGCTCCGCTATTACTCAGAACCGCCCCCATGAGTACAAAAAGTGGCAGAGCACTCATTGTGAAAGAATTCAGTGTCGCCCATGAGGTGTAGGCGAGCTGGTTAATGGGTTGATCGAGGAAGAACACCAGACCTATCGTGGCCACTATTGCCAAGCTCCAGGCTATCTCCAGCCCCATGGCTAGAAGGATAAGCATACCGCCCAGAACAACGACGGGTAATAATATATCAAAAAAGTCCAATAGGCTCACCTCTTAGGATTCTTGGTAGCTTTTACGGTAGTCACAAGTTCAGCAACAATGACGATGAAGACCAGAAGTGCGCCAACCCCTATCACCATTTCGGGGTATTGAAGGGGTATCTCAAGTACAGTGGCGGACTTTTTGCCAATCTTATGAGAATAGGAAACGAACTCGTATCCTGCCCAGATGAGAGTCATCGTAATGGCCGCAGCCATGAACAGGGTTATTATCCTCAGCCACTGCCTGGCCCTGGCCGTTACATGCCTTATCACGAATTCTATGCGTATGTGGCTCTTTTCCACCCAGGTATGGGCTAACCCCAAGAAGGTTATCCCAACCACCATGTAAGCCCCAATCTCATCAGCTGCCAACAGCGAGGTTCTCAGTATATAGCGAGTAAAGACCTCGGCCATGATCAGCGCCAGCAGGCCAAAGACCATCCATCCCGCAGACTCCCTACTCATGATAGCTATGATATCAATAAATCGTTTCACCATTCTTATCCCACCACTTCAGGACTGTTTATCTAGTGAAGCAGTGGAGCAGGGGTCTCCACTGCTTCACTTATTTTGGGCACTGTAATTTCTCTATGGATGTGTTTTGAATGCGTGGTACTCAGCTTTGGCTGCTTCGATAGCATCAAGCATAGCTGGTCCATAGGGACTGCCTGATGCTTCGACGTCATCGAGCCATACCTGCCTCATTGGCTCCAGCATCTTGACCAGCTTATCCCATTCCCCTGATTCAAACCGCAGGTACTCGAAGTCGCTCATTTCATCTAATGCCCAGGCAGAAATCTGTTGCTCATCGACGCAAGCTGACGCAACCATCCAAGCAGTCTCGTCTGATACCTCCCTCAGAATCTGCTGCAGGTCAGCCGGTAGAGCATCGAACTTCTCGGCATTCATGATAATCGAAGCCGTGTAGCCCGGCTCGAAGGGGCCGACAGTGACAGATGAGGTGAGGGTGTGCATCTTTGCCGCGTCCCAGCCGTAGGGGATGCCCGTGATGACCCCGTCAACCACGCCGGATGCTACTGCTGAGGCAAAATCACCGGCACCAATGGTGACAGGGCTTGCCCCTGCCAGTTGCAAGCTCTGAGAGACCATTTTAGCGGTGGCCCTCAACTTGAGACCTTTCAGGTCATTCACGGTGGTCACCTTCTTGGTGCTCCAGATTGCGCCGTTATCCCCCTGGATGTCGGCCAACAGGAATACAGCGCCAGCCTCCCTGAAGGTCTTGTCGTATATGTCGCGCACCGTGGGGTTCCTGTATATTGCCAGTTGCTCGTATATGGCAGTGAACCGATCTTCACTCAGTATTCCCGGGATAGCTTCCCAGTCCCAGAGTGGATAGGTTGCGGACAGGTACGGGGTCCCGGCCTCTCCCATGTCAATCTTCCCTGTCCCCACTGCCTCCAGGACGTCTGCCATGGGAAAGGCATCACCTATAATATCCAGCTCTATCCTGCCGTTACTCCGCTCGTAGAGCAACCTCTGGTAGGGCCCCCCGGGCGAGAATATCTTCGCCAGAGCCATCATGTCTCCCCAGGTAGCTGGGTAAGTAAAACTAAAGGTGTGGACCTCCGTGGACACCGTTGGTGCTGGAGTCGGGGCTGGGGCGGGTGCTGGCGCAGGTGCAGGTGCCTCTTTAGCACAGCCAGGCACAAAAGCCATAGTTAGCGCTATTGCCAGAACAATAGCACCGAAGAGCTTTAATAATTTTTTACTCTTCATTTTTTCTCCTTGTTAAATTTTTATTCTGACTTTCTTAAATCTTAGTCCTACCTCATCTACTCACCTCCTTGGCTTCCGTTTTATCAATCCTTTATATTCTTCGGGGAATGTTTAACTGGCTCGCTTCAAATTTTTAATATAGGCGGGATGCCACTAGCCCGATTACCCCCAGGGCTCCGGTCACGGGAGGGAGAGGTTTAAAAATTAAGCCGTTGGCAGGGAAAAACCACAGCACCCTGGTTTTCCCTGACAGAGCCCGCTGTTATTTAGTCATTTAGCCCTTCACTTATTTTCTGGCCGAATAAAAAAGTGCTGCTGGCATTAAGTGTCACCAACAGCACTGGAATATTTACTCTGCGCGATATCTGCTTTCCCCGGATACATCTTCATCCCACCTTTACAGGCTATATAATTTTATGGACTCACATGTTAACGTAAAAGCATCTTGCAAGTTATATACTTCACACACTAACGATTATTTGAAATGATAATCGTATATAGGTATCCCTCACGATATACCACATTATAGCATACCTGTCAAGCTCTTGTACTGGCTAAGTCTTAAAACTTCGGTGTGGCTATTCCAGATATAATGCCTTGGTGAATATCTTCTGAAAATCGGAGTTAGCTGACAATTCCATGTAATTAGCCTTATGGGCTATGGTCTGTGCCTCAGCTCGCTTGCTGAGGGAGATTAAAACCAGTCTGGCTCCTGTGCCAGCAGCGTTGTCCAACTGCCGGAAGCGATTCAGGAATAGGGGAAACATCCCGTTTCCAACTGTACAAAACGCTAAAAAGTGCAGTAGGGGCAGGGTTTTCAGGCAATTGTAGCAACTTCATATTCCATTCCCCGCCGTTTACACCACATCTCAGCAGCTTTCCGTTTTCTCTTGACTTCATCAGAATCTAATCTACTTGGGTCTTTGACCTCAAGAATTACCTTACGCCCATCAATGTATTCTACGATGAAATCAGGACAATAGCGGCGCATGTGCTTTTGCACGTCAACCCAGGGAATAGTGATTCCGTGTCGTTTCATCCACTTTACAACGGCGGGGTCAGCATCAAGTTTTTCCATCATAAATGATTCAAGCTTACTATCATATCTTTCAAAATTATATGGGCTCTTCTTGGGATTCCAGTAGATGTCATGTTTGCTTATTAGCATATTCTATTATCCCTCCCACAAGCCCTGGCACTGCGACAACCTTCGTCTTCACCTGGTCTAACATTTTCCAAGCATAATCCAGATGCCTACGGTTAGCCAATCCCAGGGTGGTGTTATCAAGGAATTTTGCCCTGATGTGTTGCATCAATGCGCTATAAACTTCACCACGAAAACCGGCGGCATAGCCAGCTTGTACGCATAGTTTCTCGGCAAGGTCTAATACTTGGCTCTTTATTGCTTCTCGCATGGTATCATCGGTTTCTTCCACCTGTATACCATTAGTATTTAGTGGTAGGTCTGGCGCGCTGTAAACTGTCTTCCACTTCCTCCCGGCTAACTCCTTGCCGGTAACCCCTGTAATTCGTTGGTCGGTTATCTCCACTGTCTCATGACTGTACTCAAGAGAGGCAAGGACTTCTGCCCAGTTTTCAAGAGGCTGGATTACTCCGGTCGGCGTCACCTCAAACTGGCCGTCATCTGTGAGTCCTTCAATTTCTTTTGGAACATTAATAACAAAGTCTGGACGACTAATCTCTTGCCTTGCTGGAGGTTCCGGCAAATCCTCACCTTCATCAAACATCTGTTCTATGGCAACATTCGCACGAATTCTGCAGTTGAACATTTCCCAAAGCCAATAATGCTCCAACTTGGGATGGTCAACTACGGCGCAAATCTGTGGCTCATCTGATGCTACGCCTTTTGTACGGACTCGGCGTAACCCACGGCCAATCACCTGCTGACCATATACCTTGCTGGTAAATTTACGGAGAAGAAGAATTACCTTTACTTCTGGAACGTCCCATCCCTCACGTAGCATGAGAACGCTCACCACTGCTTTATATGGGTCTTTCGTCTTTTGCTCACGCCCTAGCTCACGTGCTTTCTGTCTGTCCCCTTCTGGGCTATCTTCGGTTACCAGTAGTGTCTTGACTTTGAAAATCGTTGTAAGAGTCTTAGTCGCTTTCTCCGCGTCTTTTTTGCAAACAGCAACGACAAACAGGATAGGCTGGTAACGTCCCTTTGCTCGCATTTCTTGTTCCTGTAAGCGTTTGAGGGCTATCGCCATTTGTTGTCGCATTGGCTTATCATCAGTGACCCACTGAGTGGCAGTTAGCCCTTTGCGGTCAACCTCTGCCCAGTCAATATCTTCAACCCTCTTTGTCACTCCTGACAAAGCATCGGTATAAGTGAGTTCTACTGTCTTGATGTCTGGCTGGTAGACTACTGGTGTAGCGATAAGAACATCAGCTAAGGCATCATTGACGTTGTATTCATAAATCATGTCACTGTCAGGGGCTTGGCCGTCAGCCCTGTCGGGTGTAGCAGTAGTATCTATGCGCAACAACACCTTCTTTTCAATAGCCTGGAGTGTGGCTGTGTATTCTTCTGCCGGTGAGTTGTGTGCTTCGTCATTGAACAAGGCAAAATCGGGGCCGTTCATCATGGCTGACAGGTTACTCTGTCCAGATGTATTGCTTTGATAAAACTGATGAATATTACCCAATATTATATTGGCGCCCAGTAAGTCTGCCCAGCCACCACCCTTGCCACCCCCAAGGGTAGTTAAGGTAAAATCCTGAGGCCGGGCAATTGCCCAGTCAGGCAATAAACTCCTATCCTTGAACACCTTGCCATTTTGAAAGTCATCATCCAAGCGGTCACGGACAATAAGGTTAGGGCAAAGTAGCAGGAACTTCTGGACTCCATGAGATATGCGGAGCCAGGCTATGATGGCGGCAATGACTGCCGTCTTGCCACCGCCGGTAACAACATTCAGTAACAACCCGTGTTCTCCAATGGTCTTCTTGCCCAAGACTTCGTAGGAATAGATTACTCGTAGAAAGGATTCCCACTGGTGAGGCCATAAAGTCCCTTCCCGTGGTGCCTGGTCATTATTTGGGTCACTGAGAAAATCAATGTAGCGATATGTGCCGGGAAAGGTAGTGGGGTAACCGTCCTGACACCACGCCTTGAAAGCGTCTTCGTATCTGGCAAATTCGTTAAACATGAGCTACTTAACCTCTATAGAGCCTGTCCATAATCCCTCGCCGCCAATGTCATCCTGTACCTTACAGGCAATACGATATTGCCCAGTTGCCGGGAAGGTATAATCAACCAGAAGGGCCGGCTCTTTGGTAGCTTTATGGATGAAAGAGAAGCCCTGGGTGCTGGTGAAAGTGCCGTTGTAGTCAAAGTCCCACTGGACGTTGATTATCTTACCTCCAGAGTTCAGCACCACGGTTTCACTGACATCAAAACGATAGGTCAACCCACTCAGCTTCTTCCAGCCAACCTCAACCCGTGGTGGCATAACTGGGGTCGGATGTCAATAGTGGACACCAAAGCCCTCACCCTGCCAGCACTAACCTGGCGTAGTATTTCTGGGCATATGCTGCTGGCGACAGGTAGCCCAGCTTAGCCTGCAGCCTTTGCCGGTTGT
>Ga0307380_10002747_pt1 | contig 24644 bp, 20 predicted proteins | sample UN3MG_FD_202239 | JGI IMG/M metagenome (GOLD analysis project Ga0307380, IMG submission 202239) | Soil microbial communities from Risofladan, Vaasa, Finland - UN-3 | ecosystem: Environmental > Terrestrial > Soil > Coastal area > Acid sulfate soil | place: Finland: Risofladan, Vaasa | collected... | reverse complement strand
CGCGAGGGGGTTGGCGTCCAGGACGAGGAAATTCGCCCGCTTGCCCGGCGCAAGGGTTCCGAATTCGGAGTCCATGCCCAGGATTTCGGCGGCCGTACGCGTTGCCGAGACGATGGCCTGCATAGGTGTAAGGCCCGCTTCCACCATCAATTGCAGTTCACGGTGCTCGAAGTAGCCCTGGAACCGCGCGGGTGGTCCTGAATCGGTCCCGAAGCCGATCTTCACGCCTGCCTCGGCGAGCGATTTCAGATTCTTTTTGGCCATTTCAAACGCCGCCTTCAGTTTCCTAAGATCCGGGTTGTCGCGAGATTTCTCGACGAAGGCGGGACTCTTGAGCGCCTTCAGTACCTCGGGGCTCACTCCTGCCTGGAAGAAAGGATCATCCAGCCAGCCCGGAGTCTCCCCGTAGATAAACGTGGACTCGTCACGGACCAGAGTCGGGACCAGGAAAACCCCGCGGTCCTTCATCTCGCGCTCGATTTCGAGGTCCACCCTCTGATCGCGAATGCTGTGAGCAAGGCCGTCGACGCCGGCCTCGACCAGCGCCTTGGCGTCGGCCAGGTAGAAGACGTGGGCCACGGCGCGTAGGTGATGGCGGTGGGCTTCGTCGATGATGGCGGCGGAAATTTCCGCCGGCATCTTGGGCAGCCGTCCGAAATTGTCGTCCACCCAGATCTTGGCGAAATCGGGGTGATGGGAAGCCAACTCCTGCACTTGCGCCCGTGCTTCCTCCGCGGTGCGTGGACGGTAGCGGTCCGGGGCGTTGGCCAATGAAGGCGGGTAGCCGCCTTCCACTCCGAAACCCCGGCCCGCAGTGTAGAAATGGGTGCCGGCCCAATCCCTGTCGCGCTGCAAATCGCGCAGCCTGTAAAGCAAATCCTGGTCAGTTCCCAGCGAAACCACCGCCCCCACGCCATACGCCAAATACTGCTTGAGCTGCCCGAGGATGTTCTCCTTTGTGTAATTCTCCGCCGACTGCTCGAGCCCGTGGGTCAGGCCGAGGTGCCCGTGGAGATTGATCAGGGAAGGCATGATCGTCTTGCCGCGCACCTTGATCACCCGGGCCCCTTCCGGGTATCGCAGCGGGCCGGTCTTGCCGACGGCCCGGATCGTCCCGTTTTGGATGACCAATGCGGAGTTGGGAAGCGGCGGTCGGCCGGTGCCGTCAATGAGCAAGGCACCTTCCAGCACAACGGTTCCTGTTTCTTCCTGCCCCGGCGCGAGGGGGGACAACGTCAGCAGCGCCGCAACAACAACCGCGGCGCGCCATGCGATGTGTCCAAAGTGGGTTTTCATGGGAGATGCCTGCTCGGCAAATTGTTTTATTCCAGGATACTGATAACGTCAAGAACTAACTACCGGTATAGGACAAGGTGAACGCCGAACGCCGGGGAGCCGAACTCACTTATTCGCATCGCGTAATTTGACAGGAGGACGGCGGCGGCGTAGCATTTTCGAGCCATGGCACATGGGCCGCGGAACTTCGAAGTGGTTTGTCCTTGTTGCGGCGCCCGGCTGAAGGTTGACGGAGAACTCGGCAAGGTTCTTTCTCACCAGGCGCCGGTCCGTCACCCGAAGGCGCCGGACCTGGAGCACGCGAAGCAGCTCCTGGACAAGGAGAAGGAGCGCCGCGAAGCGCTCTTCAAGCGAAGCGAGGAAGACGAGAAGGTCAAGGCGGATTTGCTCGAGCGGAAATTCAAAGAGGCGTTGAAACAAACCAAGGACCAACCCATCATTCGACCCACCCGGGACATCGATCTGGATTGAAACTTAACTTTCTCTCTCGCCAGGTGTTATTGGTTCGGTCGGAACACGATGATCCCGGCAGGACTTACCCCGGGCGGGGGGGTTCCATCTCGCACTCGGGTACCAGCCGCGGATTGAAGCTGCCGGAAGGGATATGTTAGGATGCAAATTTGCTCCGTTCATGTTTTCTCTGACAGAGAATCCACACCAGGTTTAGAAGGAGTTCCCGGTGAAAATCTATGAAGGCCAGAACCTGCGGAACGTCGCCCTGCTCGGTCACGCCGATACGGGAAAGACCCAACTGATTTCGGCGCTGCTTTTCACAGCCGGAATGGTCAACCGGCTCGGCAAGGTGGACGACGGCACGTCCGTTACCGATTACGACGACGAGGAAATCCAGCGCAGCTTTTCCATCAGCGCGGCACTCGCCTACGCGGAGTGGAACAAAACGAAGATCAATTTCATAGATACTCCGGGCTTTAATATTTTCCTTCACGAAACCGAGGCGGCGCTCGTCGCCGCTGATTCCGCTCTGCTCCTCGTCCATGGTGTGTCGGGCGTGGAGGTTCAGACCGAGAAGACCTGGGCGTTGTGCCAGAAGTACCGGCTTCCGCGCTTTCTGGTGGTCAACCAGATGGACCGCGACCGCGCCAGTCTCGAGCGCACGCTGGGCGCGTTACGGGAAGCGTTTGGGCGGGCGGTTATTCCCATCCAGCTTCCCCTCGGCGAGGAGAAGAATTTCCGCGGCGTTATTGACCTGGTCCGGATGAAAGCGACGGTGTACGAGGCGGAGGGCTCGGGGAAAGGAAAGGAATCCGACATTCCAGCGGAGTTCAAGGCGGCTGCTGACAAGGCTCACGAGGCCCTAGTGGAAATGGTGGCCGAGGGTAACGACGCGCTCATGGAGGAGTTCTTTGACAAAGGGACGATTCCCGTGGAGGACTTGATCCCCGGCTTGCGGCAGGCGCTTCTGGAGCGACGCCTCTTCCCGGTTGTCGTATGCGCGGGACTTCCCAACATCGGGTCCGGAAACCTTCTGGACTCGATCGAAGCGTACCTTCCCTCGCCGCTCGAGCGGGGCGAAGCGGAGGGTCTCGATCAGGAGGGTGGCCAGCCCGTGAAGCGGAAGATCGCCGACGACCAGCCGGTTTCCGCCTACGTGTTCAAGACGGTTGCCGACCCCTTCGCGGGACGGGTGAGCTATTTCAAAGTGATGTCGGGCGTCGTCAAGAATGAGGACAATCTTACGAACTTCAACCGTGGCGGCACCGAGCGCCTCTCGCATATCGGCGTTGTCCAGGGCAAGACGCAAACCCCGGTTGGCGAATTGCGCGCCGGCGACATCGGCGCGGTGGCCAAGCTCAAGGACACCCTGACGGGAGACGCGTTGGGAGACAAATCGCACCCCATCGTCTATCCCAAGGTGCAGCTCGGCGAGCCGGCCATCTCCTTCGCCCTCGAGCCCAAGTCGCGCGGCGACGAGGACAAGCTCTCCACCGCCATCCACCGCATGCTCGAGGAAGACCTTCTGCTGCGCTTTTCTCGGGACGACCAGACAAAGGAATTTCTCATTTCCGGCTCCGGACAGCAACACGTCGAGGTCGCCGTCTCCAAACTCAAGCGGCGGTTCAACGTGGAAGTGACGCTGAAAGCTCCCAAGATTCCGTACCGGGAGACCATCCGCGGCAAGGCTGATGCCCAGGGGAGATTCAAGCGGCAGACCGGCGGGCACGGCCAGTACGGAGACTGCAAGATCAAGATGGAGCCCCTGGCACGCGGCGCGGGCTTCGAATTTGTGAACGATATCTTCGGTGGCGCCATCCCCAAAAACTACATCCCGGCGGTCGAGAAAGGCATTATCGAAGCCGCCGCCAAGGGCTACATGGCGGGTTACCCCGTGGTGGATTTCAGGGTCATCCTTTACGACGGTTCTTATCATGATGTGGATTCGTCCGACCTCGCCTTCAAGATTGCCGGTTCGTTTGCCTTCAAGAAGTGTATGGAGCAGGCCAAGCCCTGCCTGCTCGAGCCCATCATGAACGTGGAGATCACCGTCCCCGAAAGCTATTCGGGCGACATCATGGGGAATCTGAACGGCCGCCGGGGGCGCATCCAGGGCATGGACACGAAAGGCCAATCGACTATCATCAAAGCCCAGGTGCCCCTGGCAGAAATGCTCACCTACGCGTCGGATCTGACTTCCATGACGCAGGGGCGCGGGAGTTACTCGATGGAATACTCCCATTACGACGTCGTCCCGCAGCCGATCGTCGAGAAGATCATCGCGGCCTCCAAGGCGTCCGGCGTGGGTGAGGCAGAAGAGGAAGAGTAGACCACCGCCCTTCGGCGGTCCTCTCTGAAACCGGCCACCTCGCCGGCCTTTCGTGCTATCCTCTTGCCGCCCGAAGAACCCACTTCGATTCCCGATCTCGCGAGTGAGGTCGCCTATGTTCATCCCGCAAGTTTACGCCGTCGCCCTGGTCATGATGGTCTTGAGCATGCTGTGCTGGGGAAGCTGGGCGAATTCCTTCAAGCTCTGCAAGAATTGGCGCTTCGAGTTGTTCTACTGGGATTATGTTTGGGGTCTCCTTCTTGTCTCGCTCATTCTGGGTCTGACGTTCGGCCGCACCGATCCCACAAGCGCCGACAGCTTCTTTCAAAACTTGGGCGTCGCCGGATCCAGAAACCTGGCCTATGCGTTCCTGGCCGGGATCATCTTCAACGTGGCGAACATTCTGCTTGTGGCTGCGATTGAAATCGCCGGACTGGCCGTGGCGTTTCCCATCGGCATCGGCCTGGCGCTGGTCATCGGCTCGACGCTCAACTACATCGTCACGCCCAAAGGGAACCCGCTTTTTCTCTTCGGCGGCATCGCCCTGGTTTGCGTGGCGATTGTTTTCGACGCGCTGGCGTACCGGAAACTCTCTTCCGACGTCAAGGTCACCACAAAGGGGATCGTTCTGAGCCTGCTCAGCGGCGTGGGCATCGGCCTGTTCTATCCCCTCATCGCCAAGGCCATTGTGGGCGAAAACCACCTGGGACCTTATACCGTCATGTTTGTATTTGCCCTCGGCATCCTCGCCTCGACCATCCCTGCCAATTACGCATTCATGCGCCGCCCGGTGACGGGCGCCGCGCCCGTGGCCCTGGCGGCTTATTTCGCCGGGCCGGGAATCGTTCACCTTTGGGGAGTCCTGGGCGGCCTGGTCTGGGGTATCGGAACCACGGCAAACTTCGCCGCGTCCTATGCGCAAATGGTGGGCCCCGCCACATCTTATGCGCTGGGCCAGGGCGCGACGATGGTTTCGGCGCTGTGGGGAATCTTTGTGTGGAAGGAATTCCGCGGCGCGGGTCCGGAGGCCAGACGATTCCTGGCCTTGATGTTTGTGTTCTTCATCGTCGGCTTGACCTGTGTCGCTCTGGCGCCGGTGATTCGTTAGCCGTGAGATTGCACTCGGGTCGGCTCGCGCGACCGATAGGGACCAATCCTCGAGTCGGAGACGGTTATGAAAACTCTTGTGGCATTCATCGCGGGCCTGCTCGTGGCTGCCAGCCTGGGAGCCGCCGAGGCATCACCCAAAATTCCAATCCTCTTCGACACCGATATCGGGGGCGATGTGGATGACGCATTCGCGCTGGCGTTGATTGTCCGCAGCCCGGAATTCGAGCTGCTGGGCGTGACCACGGCGAGCGGCGACACGCAGGCGCGCGCCCGCTTGGCCGCCAAGATGCTCCACGAAGCGGGCCGCCCGGAGGTCCCCGTGGTGGCGGGGGAACCCGGAAAGCCCTTGCCCATCGACCAAACGCGCTGGGCAGATGGCTTTTCGAGTCCGGCCATCCGCTCGGAGAAGGCCGTGGATTTCTTGAAGGCGGAGATTGAAAAGCGGCCCGGGGAAATCACTCTGGTTCCCGTGGGTCCACTGACGAACGTCGGGGCACTGCTCAAGGCCCATCCGACGGTGGCGAAAAAGATCAAACGCATCGTTCTGATGGGCGGCTCGGTCGCGCATGGGTACGGGGACAGCCCCCAGCCGGTCGCCGAGTACAATATTGCCCAGGACCCCGAAGCCGCCCAGGTTGTCTTCTCTTCCGGCGTCCCCATCCTCATGGTGCCGCTCGATGTCACCGCCATGCTGCAACTCGTGGATCAGGGACGCCATCGCGTCTTCACGCAACTCACACCCCTGACCAACGCGCTGACCCTTCTCTACCATCTTTGGAACCACCCCACACCCACGCTGTTCGACCCCATGGCCGTGGCAATGCTGATTGACCCGAGCCTTTGTGAGACCCAGGAGCTGGCGATTGAGGTTGACGCGAAGGGTGTCACCCGTCCGGTTGAAGGCAAAGCGCCCAACGCCACCGTGGCGCTCAAGGCCAATCCGGCGAGGTTCTTTGAGCTTTACCTGAGCCGCGTGGCGCCGTGAGTTGTTGTTGCGCTTCCCTGACGCCGACCCGGCCGCAATCTCATCGGTAGGCTGCCAGCTTCGCTTCAATCCGGTCGTGGATCCAGTGAGCGTCCCACCATTCGACCGGGTTCACCGGAATTCCATCCAGCAGCATGGTGAAGTGCAAGTGGTCGCCGGCGGCGAGCCCCGTCTGGCCGCTTCGGCCCATCACCTGCCCACGTTTCACGCTTTCACCGACCTTGACGTCAATCGAGCTCAGGTGACCGTAGAGGCTTTGCAGGCCGCATCCGTGGTCGAGGACGATGGCGTTCCCGTATATCCCGAGGTTGCCGGCGTGAACCACCGTGCCGTCGTTGGCGGCGACCACCGGAATGTGCTCGGTTACCGCCAGGTCGAATCCCAGGTGGTCCTGGTGGTCGATGACCTCACCGTTGTAAAGGTAAGTGCGCCGGTCGGCAAACGCCGCCTCCACTTTGGAATTACTGAGCTGGACGAAAGGTTTGGTCCATAAGAAGTTCGGACTGGTTTTTCGCGAATAGGCGATGAGCTGCTGGGCGTTGATTTCGCGGAGCCGGCCGTTGACGAGAAGGAAATTCTTGAACGGGCTCCCCTGATCCGTTAGTTCCGGCGACTGTCGGAGGATGGGTGGGACGACGCGGGCGATGAAATCGTCGGTGATGTTGATGGTATCTTTGGTGAAGGTCTTCGGAAAGACGCGATAAGTGAAGTTCACCAGCGCCTCGTTCCCGGCTTCGTCCCGCGCCAGGATGCGCGCCGGGGTTTTCGGGTCAATGTTGTAGGGAAACGAGAAGAGGCAGAGGCGCGTCTCGGGGAGGGATTCTTTCACCGGCCAGCTCGGGAAGAAGTAGTCTCCAACCTGAACGCCTGCGTCCGCAGTCCCCTCGGACACTTTGAAAACCACAAGCTCCGATCCACCGAGGTTGACGTAATGCGGGAAACTTAGGACCTGAACTTCGGGAGGCGTGAAATCCACGGGCAAGTCCAATCGGACTTCGCTCAGGCCACCGCGGAAAAACCGCCCCCAGGAATCGTTCGTCGCCGTGATGTGCAGTGTGGCGCGGCCTTCCTGAAGCTCAGCAATCTGTTTGCGACCCACGTGGGTCTTGAACTCGGCTTCTTTGCGGCCGACGCTGGACCAGAACTTCCACCACGGGGGTATGTCCAGGTTCGATTCCATCACCCCAAAAGTACGCTCACCTTGCTGCACCGTCACCTCGATATGCCTAAGCCGGTGGCTGGCGTCTGTCACCCTAATCACCAGCGGGGTATTCTCTCCAATCCCTTTGACCTGATCCTGAAGTTGGATGGTGGGCGCCGCGCGGCTGAAGACCTTCACGCCCAGCACGATGATCAGAGCGACGACGAGCAGCAAAAAGACAAGTAGCCCTTTTCCGATTCCGCCTTCCGACATTTGCCAAGTTCTCTTCAACGAATTACCTCCCTTGAGCCCAGAAAATGATCGAGCCGGGGTCGCAAGTATCGATGAGCTAGAGCGCAGCCCGGGATGCTCCTGCCGACTTGCAGTATCGCCTCCAAGCCGGTGTTTCAGGATACAGGCATTGTGAGTCCGGTGCCAAGGCCAAGAAAGTCATCGCGCGGGGAAAGGCGAAGTTTTGTGATCCATCTGTTTGCGAAATCCACCGAACTCTTTGGCAACGCTTGGCGAGCGGGTTAGACTGTGTCGGGCGAGGCTGTCACCGCCGCGGAGCTAACCGAATGGCGCAGCACGAGCTCTTAAAGGACCTGCTGATTCTTTTTGGGTTTGCCACGCTGATCGCCTTGCTGCTGCAGCGCGCCCGCCAATCCAGTATCGTGGCCTACCTCCTGACCGGAATACTGGTGGGCCCTTCCGGGCTGCAACTCATCAGCAACCACGAAGCCATCGAATTGATGGCCGAAATCGGCGTTGTGCTTCTGCTCTTCAGCATCGGAATCGAGTTGTCCCTGGAGAAACTTCTCCGCATGCGAAAGCTCGTCCTCGGAGCGGGAACGCGCCAGGTAATTTTGACCATCGTGGTCAGCCTCTCCGCCGCCCTGGCGATCGGGTATCCGTGGCGCCAGAGTCTGGTCTGGGGATTCCTCATCGCCGCCAGCAGCACCGCGATCGTCCTCAAGCTGCTGATCGAGCGGCAGGAGTTGGAAAGCCTGCACGGACGCGCCATCCTGAGTGTGCTGCTTTTTCAGGATGTGTGCGTCGTCCCGATGATGGCGGTGCTGCCGTCGTTCGCCGAGCCTCCGGGTCGGATGGTCCTCAGCGGTCTCCGCTCCCTCGGCGAAGCTCTGCTGATTGGCGGGGCGATTCTGGTGACCGCACGATACTTCTATCCCGCCTTGTGGCGCTATATCGTGCGGCTCCGCAACAAGGAGATCTTCCTCATCGCGGCGATCTTTTTCAGCCTGGGGACCGCCTGGGTCTCTTCCGTAGCGGGACTTTCATTGGCGATGGGGGCATTTTTGGCCGGACTGGCCCTGTCCGAATCGGACTACGCACATCAAATTCTTTCCGACATCCTGCCTCTGCGGGACGGTTTCACCAGTCTTTTCTTCATTTCGGTGGGAATGCTGCTCAACCTCCAGACTGCCCGCGAGCATTGGTCCATGGTCTTGCTGTTTGCCGCTGGCATCCTCGCGATCAAGCTCCTGACGGGCGCGGCCTCGGTTCTGACGATGGGTTTCTCAGTGCGCATGTCCGTGCTGGTGGGTCTGGGTCTGGCCCAGGTAGGGGAATTCAGCTTCATTCTGCTGCACCAGGCGGCGGGACTGAAACTCGTCAGCGAAGCTGACTACCAGGCGTTCCTCGCGGCCGCCATCATCACCATGTTCCTGACGCCCACCTTCATTCAATTTGCACCGTTCCTGGCCACACGCGTGTCCGGGATGCGCAGGTTGTCGCGGTTTTTCCCCCAGCCGGGGGAGCCGGAACTTGAAAAGGACGCCGGACCTCTCCGCGACCACGTCATTGTTTGCGGGTACGGTTTGAATGGGCGGCTCGTTGCTCAAGCCCTGCGTGACGTGGAGATTTCTTACCTGGTTCTCGAAATCGATCCTGTGCTCGTCAGTGGCGCCTCGGCCGAAGGCGTGCCGATCTTCTTCGGCGACAGCACACAGCGGGAGATCCTGGAGAAGGCGGGAGCCGGGCGCGCGCGTGCGGTGGTCTTTGCGATTTCGGATCCCGTGATCCTGCCGCGTGCCATCGCCAACGCCCGGGCCGCGAATCCCCAGCTCGCCATCGTCGTCCGCACGAACCGAGTGGAGGATACGGAAGGGCTGGAACGCGTCGGCGCCTCCGAAATCGTTGCCGCGGAGAGAGAGGCAGCGGCGGAAATCATCATCCGGGTTTTCCAGCTCTTCGGAATTTCCCGCCGGGAGGCATTCAACCGAGCCCGGCGGATCCTGGCGCAGTCCGACCGCGGCACCTTGCGACGGCGGGCGTGACGAGCCGGCCGTTACGCCACGGAGGTGGGAACAGTTCGGCCGAATGCCTCGCGAGCTTTCCAGATTTTGGACTGACGGCGAGGCCCGCTACCGGCCCGGTTTTCAGCCCAGGTATTTCCGGTACTGTTCCTGGAGGTAGTTGTCGGTCATGCCGGCGATGTAGTCGCAGACGACGCGGTGCGTCGGTTCTTTTTGAGTTTTGGAAAAGTAGGATGGGGGAAGGCTTCGCGGGTGTTCGGCAAAAAAATTGAACAGCCCCTTTACAGAACGAATGATCTGTTGGCGCTCGGTGCGAATGTGTTTGTTCGAATAGAGGTTTTTGAAGAGGAAATCTTTCAGGCGCTTGTTTTCGCGGGCCATGCGCGGGCTCAAGGCGACGAGGCGTGAACGTCGAGACCGGACCTGCTCGACGGACCGAATCTCCAGTTTTCCGAGGCGTAACCGCGTCGCCTCAATCAAGTCCGTCACCAGTGCGTCCATCATTCGTTTCAGGGTTTCATTGAACTTCAGTTTCTCCAGCGCTGTGGGATACTTGCGCGCCATGGGTCGATAGAGGCAGTCGAAGAGCGGCACTCCACCGCGAATCAGCGCCAAGGTCATCAACTTGGATTCGTATCCGTCGTCGAGGTCGGCACAGTTGTAGGCAATCTCGTCGGCGACGTCGATCAGTTGGGCTTCGAGCGGCGGCTGTTTGTCGAGCCGGTACTCGCGGAGCTCGCGATGGAGCTTGGGGTCATAATCGCGCGAGTGCTTGATGATTCCCTCGCGGACTTCGAAGGTCAGGTTCAGGCCCGGAAACTCCGCGTATTTTTGCTCGAAGTTTTCCACGATGCGCAAGGCGTGGAGGTTATGGTCAAAACGGTCGTGGTAGCGGTGCATGCATTCGTCCAGAACCGATTCACCGACATGCCCGAAAGGAGGATGCCCGACGTCGTGAACCAGGGCCAGAGCTTCAACGAGGTCGCAGTTTAAGCCCAGCTCTCCCGCCACGGTGCGGCTGATCTGTGCCACTTCCAGCGTGTGGGTCAGCCGGTTCCGGAAATGGTCTGAGGAGCGTGTGTTGAAAACCTGGGTCTTATTTTCCAGGCGGCGGAAGGCGCGGGAATGGATGATCCGGTCTCGATCGCGTTCGTAGTCATTTCGATAGGGGTGCGGGGGCTCGGGGTATCGCCGTCCCAGCGTCTTCTCGACGCGCATGGCATAGTCCGCGAGTGCTCGCCTGTCTGTGCGGCCTCTCGACACCCTTCATTCCCTCGTCGATGATGGTTCCAGATCGAACGGACTATAGCATACCGTGACCAATCCATGGTCGCCAGCGCGGCGGTCCGGCGAGAGCGTGTGTTCCCGTCACGTCTGATATAATCAAAATGTACGAGAAGAGCCGAAGACTGATTCGCGGGGGCTGGTTCCCTTCGGAAACGAGTGTCGGCTTGGCTGGTTTGACCCATGGACCCATTTCAGGTAAGGCGTGACACGCTGGTTTGCCTTCTGGCGGGAGGGCAGGGTGAGCGCCTTTTTCCGCTCACTCGCGACCGCGCCAAGCCGGCGGTGCCCTTTGGCGGGGTGTATCGGATCATCGACGTCACACTGTCGAACTGCCTCAACTCCGACCTGCGTCGCATTTTCGTTCTGACCCAGTACAAGGCTCTCTCACTCAACCGTCACATTCGGGAAGGATGGAGCGTGCTGCCGACTGAGCTCGGCGAGTTCATCCAGGTCCTGTCGCCCATGATGCGCGTGGGTGAACACTGGTACCGGGGGACGGCGGACGCGATTTTCCAGAACCTCTACTCCATCGGCAGCGAGCCCTGCAAATACGTGGTTGTCCTTTCCGGCGACCATGTCTACAAGATGAACTATCAATTGATGCTCAGGCAGCACATCGATGCCGAGGCCGACGTCACGATCGGCACCATCGAGTTTGACCTGTCGGAGGCAAGCCGTTTCGGCGTCGTCGCGGTTGACCGGGAAGGCCGTATCATTGGCTGGCAGGAAAAACCCGCGGACCCCAAGCCCTCTCCCATGCATCCGGACAAGTGCCACGTTTCGATGGGCATCTACTGTTTCAACCGCGAGGCGCTCATCGACGCCCTAATCGCCGACGCTGAAGACGCTGCTTCCAGTCATGATTTCGGAAGAGACGTTGTCCCGCGCCTTATCGGGAAGAAGCGCATCTATTCCTACAACTTCATCGACGAGAACCGCAAAGAAGCTCTGTATTGGCGCGACATCGGGACGATCGAGGCCTATTACGAGGCGAATATGGACCTCGTCGACGTTTCTCCCATCTTCAACCTCTATGATAGCTATTGGCCCATGCGCACCTATCAGCGCCAATATCCGCCTGCGAAGTTCGTTTTCGCCGAGGAGGGAAGACGTATGGGAATCGCCGCGGATTCCATCGTCTCCATGGGTTCAATCGTATCCGGAGGGCGGGTTACCCGGTCCATTCTCTCTCCCGACGTGCGTGTGAACAGCTACACGGAAATCGACGGGTGCATCTTCTTTTCCCACGTCAACATCGGCCGTTACTCACGCATCCGCCGCGCCATCATCGACCGGCACATCCACATCCCCGAGCACACGGAAATCGGCTACAACCTCGAAGAAGACCGCGAAAAATACCACGTTTCAGATAGCGGCATCGTGGTCGTCGTCCCCGAAGAACGAATGTTCGAACTGCCGGAATAGAGAGCGAGCTCCGGCCCTCCCGCCTTACTGCACCTCGGGCACGGCGGGCAGAAGTGTCCAGGCGGGCGTGCGCGCCAACGATTCCAGGTTTTGCAGCCACCTCCCAGGTGAGGCGCGGCCGCCCACGAGACTGGCGCTTTCCATCAGGTCGAGGATCCTGTCGAGGAGGGGTTTGGGCTTGGGGAGGTAAATCAAAGTGACCTGTTCCTGCTTGGGAATCTTGGCGAGTTGTTTGGCGGCGTCGATGGCGGCGTTGAATCCCCCCAAACCATCTACCAAGCCCCTCTCTCGCGCTTGCTCTCCAGTCCACACGCGCCCCTGTGCAACCTTTTCCACTGCCGCAGGTTCCATCTTGCGCCCTTCCGCCACACCTTGAACGAAATCCTTGTAGGTTTCGTTCATGAGCCTGAGAAGCGATGCACGTTGTGCCGGGGAGAAGTTCTGGAAGGGCCAATCCATTGTCGAGTTCGCCGTGGTTTCAAGGTGATCCTTGGAAAGGCCGAGCTTTTCATACAGTCCCATCAGGTTAAATTTGCCTGCTACCACGCCGATGGAGCCGGTGATCGTCCCTGGCTCAGCCAGAACCTTGTCGGCCCCCATGGCGATCCAATAGCCGCCCGAGGCCGCCACGTCCGACATTGAAACCACCACGGGCTTTTCACTTCGGGTCTTTTCGACTTCGCGGCGGATGACTTCTGAGGCGAAAGCGGCGCCCCCGGGTGAATCGATGCGCAGAACGACGGCCTTGACCGACTCATCTTCGCGGACGCTGCGGAATTGTTCTGCGATGGTCTCGGACCCCATCACCGGCCCTCCCAGAGGACTCTCACTGCTGTGTCCCGGGAGGATGGTCCCCGTGGCGTAGATCACCGCCAGCTTCGACCTTCCCTTGCGCTCGGTGCGCCGCAAATACTCGTGCAGGCTGAGGCGGCTGTCGCTTCCTTTGTTTTTTTCTTCGACCAGTTTGCGCGATTCATCGGCGTAACCCAGCCGGTCAACCAGCTTGGCAGCGAGGGCCTCCTCGGAGGTGAAGGGTCCTCGTGCGATGGTCTGTTCCATCTCTTCAGGTTTCATGCCCCGGCTCTCTCCCAAGCCGCGAACGAATTGACTCTGGAAGTCCTGCAACAGCGCCAAGTCGGCTTCACGATGAGGGGGAGAGTACTTCTTCTCCGTATACACGTTCAGGGCGTTTTTGTACTCGCCGATGTGATAGAGGTCCGGATAAACACCGAACTTATCCAGAGCGCCTCGGTAGAAGGTTGTCGAGGTCATGAGCCCCCGGACGTAGAGAACCGACCTGGGCATCAACATGACAGTCTGGCAGGCAGAGGCCAGGTAGTAGGAACGGTTGGTGGCGAACTCCAGGTAGGCGACGCTGAATTTCCCTGAGCGGTTGAATTCCCGGATTTTTCGGCGGACTTCCTGCATTTTTGCGAGACCCATGAGGGGCTGGCCGACGCGAACGACAAGGCCCGTAATGCGCGCATCGGTCCGTGCCCGGTCGAGGGCCTCGACGATGTCGGCGATGGTGGTCCGTTGGCCGAACGCCAGCTCGCTGAGGGTGTCCTGGGGCGCTTCTTCCGAGATGCTACCCTCGAGGCGCATCACCAGGACGGTGTTCTTCGGGATCCGCTTCGAGAAGTAACTCACCGCCAAGCCGATCACCTCCAGCGCCACGACAATAGCGATCAGCCATACGAAGACTTTTCCAATCGTTTTCATTTTCATGGTGGCCTCCCCGAGAACCGTCTCCCTTGCAGTACCGTGGATTGCTGACCGATTTTTCCCCGGACCTGCCGGGTCCATATCCGCAAGAAGTGCTGCGAGTCCTAGAGTATCGCCGCGAGCACGGAGATTTCAAATCTTGGTCATGGTGACACATCAGACAGAAAGTATCATCCTGCTCCTTTGAACGCGTGCCCGTGCGGCGATGTGATAGAATTCGTGGTTTCGAAATCTCATTGCGGAGTCATTCTTATGGCTGAAATCGATCTTGTTATCGGGCGCGAGATTCTGGATTCACGGGGAAATCCGACGGTCGAAGCCGAGGTTCACCTGCGCGACGGTGCGTTCGGGCGCGCTGCGGTGCCCTCCGGCGCCTCGACGGGCGAGCACGAGGCGATCGAGCTGCGCGACAATGACAATCGCCGCTATGGGGGCAAGGGCGTCCTGCAAGCCGTGGAGAACATCAACACGGTCATCGCCCGGGAACTCGGTGGACGAGACGCTGGTGAACAATCGCAAATCGACGCGCGATTGATCGAATTGGACGGCACTCCCAACAAAGCCCGCCTGGGGGCCAACGCCATTCTTGCCGTATCCATGGCGGTCTGCCGTGCCGCCGCCCGGTCGGCCCGCCTGCCGCTTTACCGGTATCTCGGCGGGGTTTCGGCGCGCCGCCTTCCGGTGCCGATGATGAACATCCTGAACGGCGGCGTCCACGCCGACAACACCGTGGACTTTCAGGAATTCATGATCATGCCCGTGGGCGCGGAGAGTTTTTCCGAGGCGCTGCGCATGGGCGTCGAGACCTTCCACACCCTGAAGAAAGTCCTGAAGGAGCTCGGCTACAACACCTCGGTGGGCGACGAGGGCGGTTTTGCTCCGAGTTTGAAGTCGAACGAAGAGGCCGTGGAAGTGATCCTGGAAGCCATTGAGAAGGCTGGGTACTCGCCCGGACACGATATCTCGCTGGCGCTTGATCCGGCTTCGAGTGAGATGTACCAGGACGGCAAATACGTGTTCTTCAAGTCCGACAATTCAAAGAAGGGCGCTGAGGATATGGTCAAGCTCTACGCCGACTGGGTGCGCCAGTACCCCATTCTCAGTATCGAGGACGGCCTGGCGCAGGACGACTGGGAGGGCTGGAAGGTTCTCACCCAAGAATTGGGTGATCGCGTTCAACTGGTCGGCGACGACCTCTTCGTGACCAATACGGAACGGCTCGAGCGGGGCATCGAGGAGGGTGTGGCGAATTCCATCCTCATCAAGCTGAATCAGATCGGGACGGTCACCGAAACCGTCGCCGCCATCGAGCTCGGCCGGCGCCATGGTTACACCGCGGTAGTCTCCCACCGGTCGGGTGAGACCGAGGACGCATTCATCGCCGATTTCTGCGTGGGGCTTTACACCGGCCAGATCAAGACCGGATCGGCCAGTCGCACCGACCGCGTGGCCAAGTACAATCAGTTGCTGCGCATCGAAGAAGAACTGGGCGAGGCGGCAGAGTTCCTGGGCAAGGCCGCCGTGAAGTGCGCGTAGCCCTCAGACCCGAGCCTCCAAGGGCCCTTTCACAATCTGAGACGCTCAGCGCTCACGAACGTTGGCCTGGGGGGATACCGGCCCGAAACCCATCGGGTCAGGGGAGATCCGTGAGTCGTGGGAAATGGATGGGCACGACCTCAGAATTTTTCAAGAGGCCTGAAGCTGGGCAGAGATCGCGCATCTAAGGCAGAGTGGGGGTCTGAAGATTTTGACACCCCACCCCCTGTGTGCAATAATCTCAACAGGATTCAACGCAGGGCAGAAGGGATCATGCGAATCTTCCGCATACTCATCGGGGCTGGACTCAGCTTCTTCTTGTTGGGGGTCGGAGGCTTGGCAGGCGCGCAGGATGCTGCGCCGTCCACTCCCCCTGAAGCGCCGCAGCAGGCGGCATCAGGGCCACCGGATCTTTCCCGGGCTTACTACCACTACACGCTGGCCCGTCGCTTCAAAGAGCTGGCGGGCATGTACAACCGCGGTGAATATGTGCAGCGCGCTATCGGCGAATACAAGGAAGCGATGGAGGCCGACCCCGAATCGCTTTTCCTGCGCGTCGAACTGGCCGACCTGTACTGGCGTGTGGGCCGGCTGGCCGACGCCGTCCGCGAGGCCGAAGCCGTCCTTAAGATCAACCCCGACCAGGATGACGCGCACCGGCTGCTTGCCCATATTTACTGGCGCAACCTGGGCGAGGCCCGCGGCGACGTCGCCGCGCAGGAGAGTTTGCACAAGGCCATCGAGCACTTCGAGGCCCTGGCGCGCCTCAATCCCTCGGAAGCCGACACGTTTCTGGTTCTGGGTCGCCTCTACCGGCTGAGCAACCAACATGAGAAAGCCGAAGAAGCGTTCAAGAAAGTCCTGAACGGCGAGCCCGACTCCAAGAATGCCGCGGCTCAACTCGCCCAGCTCTATTTTGACCAAGGGGATTACGAGCAAGCCATCGAGCTCCTCAGCAAAATTGATGAAGAGGAGATGGATGCGCCGCTCTTTGGAATGCTTGCCTACGCCTACTCTCAGACGTCCCAATTCGAAAAAGCGGTGTCCGTCTACGAGAAGGCTCTGACCCGGGATCCGGATAACCAGGAAGTTCGACGCGCCTACGCCGAGGCATTGATGGGCGGTGGCCGGCTGGCGGCGGCCCGCACGGAGCTCGAGAAGATTCTGAAAGCCGACCCCGATGACGGTTCCGCGCATCTTCGTCTCGCCCAGCTCGACCGGCAGGAAGGCCGGTTCGAAGATGCCCGCAAGAATCTGGACCGGGCTCAGACGTTGATGCCGGAGAGTCTCGAGGTGCCCTACCAGCAAGCGTTGCTCGAGGATACCCTGGGAAACTACGAGCAGGCGGTCGAGATACTTCAGGGCCTGCTGAAAAAGACAGAGAGGGAATCGGGCCACTACACGGCGGGCGAGGCCAGCAACCGCGCCGTCTTTCTCGAACGCCTGGGCCAGGTTTATCGCACCGAGCAGAAGTACGATCAGGCCTTGGAGGTCTTCAAGCGGATCCGGGAGCTCGGCGACCAACAGGCCCCGCGCGCCGAGGCGTTGATTGTGGAGACGCTCCGCTTGAACCGCCAGCCGGAGAAGGTGCGAGAGGCGGCGGATGCCGCGGTGGCGAAGTACCCCAAGGACCGCTCGCTTCGGATTCTGCGCGCCACACTGTGGGGTGAATCCGGCAAAGTGGACGAGGCCGTCCAGCAACTCCAGGAACTGCTGAACAAAACTCCCTCCGACCGGGAGATCAATCTGGCCATCGCGCAGCTGTACTTGCAGGCCAAGCGTTTTCCGGAGGCCGAGGAGGCGGCGCGCCAGGCTCTCACTCTCAGTCCGGATCAGGATGACCAGAAGTATGTTTTCTTCGTGCTCGGGTCGATCTACGAGCGGCAGAAGAAATATGACCTGGCCGAGCAGGAGTTCCGCAAAGTGTTGGATGTCGACCCATTGAACGCCCCCGCGGCGAACTATTTGGGATACATGTTGGCGGATCGGGGCGTGCGTCTCGAGGAGTCGGTAAGGTACATTCAGAAGGCGCTCGAGCTCGATCCCAGCAATGGCGCATACATGGACAGCTTGGGATGGGCCTACTTCAAGATGAACCGGTACGACCTGGCCGAGCCTCACCTGGAGAGGGCCGCACAGCTGATTTCGGGTGATCCTACGATCCAGGAACACCTGGGGCACCTTTATAAACAGATGGGCAAGAAGGCCCTGGCCCGAGAGGCGTGGGAACGTGCCCTCAAGGAGTGGCCCACCGCCGTCAGCAGCGACTTTGATGCCGAGCAAGCCGCCAAGCTCAAGAAGCAGCTGGATGAGCTGAAGCAGCAGTTGGACGGAGAGAAGTCCGCCCAGCGCTGAGACGATTCTCTCCGGGGGACGCTCCCTCGGGGCGCGAATTCCAATCAACTCACCGTGAAGAACCGCATCTGCCTCCGCGCATTTGCCAAGATCAATCTGGGATTGAAAATCCTGGACAGACGGCCGGATGGCTACCACAGCATTCGCACGGTCTATCAGACGGTGGCCTTGCACGACCGGCTCGAGATCGTCCTGCTGAAACGGGCAAAAGGCATTCGCGTTGAGTGCGACCATCCCGATTTGCCCAGCGGGCGCGACAACCTGGTGTACCGGGCCTGCCAGCTCTGGAAGCGGGCGCGGGTTTTTTCTGGCGGCATCCATGTCCGGCTGGAGAAGCGGATTCCCGCCGGTTCGGGATTGGGGGGCGCCAGCAGTGACGCTGCCGCAGCCCTGCTCGGGTTGGAACACCTGACGGGGGATCGCATGAGCCTGCATTCCCGTTGGAGACTCTCGGCGCACCTCGGCTCCGACGTTCCCTTTTTCCTTTGGGGCGGAAGGGGATTGGGAGTCGGGCGCGGTGAGGAGGTCTTTCCGCTTCCCGATTTGCCTCGCCGGCGATGCCTGGTGGTCTTCCCGGGGTTTCACGTCTCGACGCCTGATGCCTACCGCGAGGCGGGCCGTGAATTGACAAAAACAAAGCGGGGCCGTACAATATCATCTTTTGGCGCGTGGTCACCGTTACCCCTGGAGAGTTGGGGGCCGGCCGAAAACGACTTTGAACGAGTCGTCTTCGCGAGGTGGCCAGGGCTGGCGCGGTTGAAAAGCCAGCTCATCCGGGCCGGGGCCGAAGCAGCCTCCCTGACGGGTAGCGGCTCAGCCGTCTACGCCCTCTTTGATTCCGCCCGGACACTCGCTCGTGCCACGAAGTTGGTCCCCGGTGAATGGCAGGTCTTCCGGACACGAACCCTTTCCAGGGCCGAGTACCAGCGCCTGCTTTTCGTCTAGGCTTTGGGAGGTCGTCCAGAGGTAGGACACATGCCTTTGGAGCATGGAACCCTGGTTCGAATCCAGGCCTCCCAGCCAGACTCTGGGTTTTGCCGATCGATCTAGCATTCGCAAAGGATGTGACGATGACAGAGCGGAATCGGCACGCGCTCAAAATTTTCACGGGCAATGCGCACCAGGCCCTTTCCCGGGAAATCTGCGACCACCTGGGGGTGCGCCTGGGCCAGGCCTTTGTGGGCCGTTTTCCCGACGGCGAAGTCCGGCTGCAGATTCTGGAGAACGTTCGCGGCGCGGATGTGTTCATGATCCAGCCCACCTGCCAGCCGGTGAACGACAACATGATGGAACTGCTCATCATGCTGGACGCTCTTCGCCGGGCCTCCGCCGAGCGCATTACCGCCGTCATCCCGTATTACGGGTACGCCCGACAGGATCGGAAGGACCGGCCGCGGGTGCCGATCTCTTCCAAGCTTGTGGCGGATCTGCTGACTTCGGCGGGGGCGGATCGCGTGGTGGCGCTCGACCTGCACGCCGGCCAGATCCAGGGCTATTTCAACATTCCCGTGGATCATCTCTACGCAATTCCTGTGACGGTGAATTACTTCCGCAGGCTGAAGCTCAAGAACGTGGTGGCGGTCTCGCCGGACCCGGGCGGCGTGGAGCGGGCGAGGGCTTTTGCCAAGCGGCTGCGGGCGCCCCTGGCGATCATTGATAAACGCCGCGAGGACGCCGATATCGTCGAGGTCATGAACGTCATCGGCGAGGTCTCCGGCAGGATCTGCCTGATTATCGACGACATGATCGATACCGGCGGGACGCTCCTGCGCGGCGTCAACGCCCTGCTCGACAAGGGCGCCGAGAAGGTCTTGGCGTGCTGTACGCATGGAGTCTTCGCCGGCGACGCGATTGCCCGAATTCAGGAATCGCCCCTCGAGCAGGTGGTCACCACGAACTCCATCCCGCTCTCGGACGAAGGCAGGGAGTGCGCGAAGATCAAGGTGCTGAGTGTGGGAAAACTTTTGGCGGACGCCATCCGCTCGATTCACGACGAAACCTCGGTGAGCAAGCTGTTTATCTGAGCCCGCGCCTGAAGCGGGCGGCGAGCCGCTGGGCAGGAATGATTGAGGAGTGAAAAAGTATGGTCCAGGTCACAAACGTTGGTGCCGAGCCACGAGAGGATTTCGGCAAGAACCCCGCGCGGCGCATGCGGCGTGCCGGACAGATTCCGGCGGTGGTTTACGGCGGCGGCGGCCCCGCCATCCCGGTGGCCGTAGACCCCAAGAAAATATCTGCCATTCTTCATTCCGAGGCCGGTCACAACGCCATCTTCACGCTGGAGATCCGGGGCAAGGCGCCGGCGCGCGTCATGCTGCGGGACTGGCAGGTGGACCCGATCCACGGCGGGCTGCTGCACGTGGACATGGTGCGCGTGGCGCGAGACACCAGACTGAAAGTGCGCGTCCCGATTCACGTGACCGGCGAGCCGAAGGGAGTGAAGGTCCAGGGCGGCATTTTCGAGTTCTTGCTGCGCGAAGTCACTGTCGAATGCCTGCCCGATGAGATTCCCGACTTCGTCACCATCGACGTGACCGAGTTGCTGATCGGCAAGAACCTTCGTGTTTCCGACCTGCCGCTGGGACCGAATATCAAGGTCTTGTCGGACCCCACGCGCGTGGTCGCGCACGTTGTGGTTCTCAAGGCGGTTGAGGAGAAACCCGCCGAAGTCGTCGAAGTGGCGCCCGCCGAGCCCGAGCTCATCCGCAAGCCCAGGGCCGAGGAAGAGGAAGGGGCCGAAGAAAAAGAAGGCGGCGAGAAGGAGTCCTGAGGGACTCGACGAGGGCCGGCGCCCGTCAGCTGACGGGTGGAAGGGGCGGCTTGAAACTGATCGTAGGTCTCGGCAACCCCGGTTTCGAATACCAGCTGACGCCACACAATCTGGGATTTCTGGCGGTGGACCGGCTGGCGGAACTTTGCGGCGTGGAGACATCCCGCCGCGAGGCCCAGGCGTTGACCGCGTCCACCGAGATCGAAGGGGTGGAGGTGGTGCTGGCCAAGCCGCAAACGTACATGAATCTGAGCGGCATGGCGGTGGCCCGGCTGCTCGACCGTTACAGCCTGGAGCCGCCGGACTTGTTGGTCCTGGTCGACGACGCCGACTTGCCCTTCGGCATGCTCCGCATCCGCCAGCGGGGGAGCGCGGGCAGCCACAACGGGCTGAAGTCGATCATCGGAGCGCTGCAGTCGGACGATTTCGGCCGCATCCGCATGGGCGTCCAGCCCGTCAGCCGACGGGTGGAGGATTTGGCCTCCCACGTTCTGGGGCGGTTTCGCCGCTCCGATCTCGAGACGGTGGCCGATATCCTCGACCAGGCAACGGAGGCGGTGAGGATTATCTTGAAGGAAGGCATATCCCGGGCGATGAACCGCTTTAATCGGCGCGTTCCATCGTCCCAGTCGTGAGGTCGCATGCGTAAATACGAGATTATTTTTGTCGTCAGACCGGACGTCCCCGAAGAGGAATTGGACAAGCTCATCGCTCAGATGGAAGGCGTTGTCACCGGGGCGGGCGGACGCGTTGAAAAGGTGGAAAAGATGGGACGCCGCCGGCTCGCCTACCGCATCCAGCGCCATCGCGAGGGCTTTTACGTTTTCTTCGCCGTGGAAGGCAGTGGGGATACGGTGAAGGAGTTCGAGCGCCGCCTCAAGGTGATCGACACGGTCATCAAATTCCTTACCGTGCGAATTGACGAGGATCTGAAGCGCGCTGAGAAGTTCAGGGCTTTCCGCGCGGACCAGGAAGCCCGACGGTCGCGGCCCAAGGGCGGCGCCCCGGAGGATTCTCAGGCCGCGGGTCCAGCCCAGGGTTAAAGGAGTAAAACGACATGGCAGAACAGAGAGCGTCTTCCGGGCAAGGAGCTCGCCCGCCCAGGAAAGCGGGCGGCCCCGGGGGCCGGAGGCAATACTTCCGCCGGCGCAAGGTCTGCAAATTCTGCGCGGAGAAGATCGACGTCATTGATTACAAGGACGTGAAATTGATCGGCCAATTCGTTTCCGAAAGGGGCAAGATTCTGCCCCGCCGGCTCACCGGGACGTGCTCGCCGCATCAGCGCACGCTCTCGTTGGCGATCAAGCGCGCGCGGAACATCGCCTTCCTGCCCTTTGCCACGCAGGTCTGATCGGGACGCCTGGCCGCACGGCCCAGGGGCGCCCTCTCCCGCGGTCGGCGCGGGAGAACGATGCCCCGGCGAGGGAATACGCAACGAACGGAGTGGGTGCATGGAAATCATTCTTCTCGAAGATATCGAAAAGCTGGGAGTGCGCGGGCAGTTGGTGAAGGTCGCGGACGGATACGGCCGCAATTTTCTCCTGCCCAAGAAGCTGGCTGTTGCGGCCACGCCGCAGAACCGCAAGTGGGTTGAACAGCGGCGGGTGAGGTTTCTTAAGCAGACCGCCAAGGAGAAATCGGAGGCCGAAGAACTGGCCAAGCTTCTGGAAGGCGTATCTGTCGTCGTCACCCGCAAGGCCGGCGAGCACGGCACCTTGTTCGGGTCGGTCACGGCGCTCGACGTCGCCGAAGGTCTGGCCGCGCAGGGCTACAAGATCGACCGGCGGAAGATCCAGCTCGACCAGCCCCTCAAGGTGCTGGGCGAATACGATGTTCCCGTCAAGCTCCACCGCGAGGTCACGGCGCCGGTGAAGGTGAAGGTCGAAGCCGAGGCCCAGCCTGAGCAAGAAGCTGCGGCGGAGTAAGACGCCTACATTTGCGCATGGCGCATCCACGCCGCCGTTTGGCATGTGGACGTTTTCGGGACGTCGAACACCACTTCAGGGCTCCAGGATTTCGGCGTGCCGCGGCATCGTCGCCATGACGGTCTCAAACGCTTGCACGATCTGACCGCCAGCGCCCAGCCTCACCTTCAGTTCTTCGATTCCGATCGCTTCCGGGAGCATTTCATCCGACCGAATCCTTCGCAAACTCCCTCAGATATGCCCGACCCGTCGCCACTCGGCGAGTGAAGTTTCCACTGCATCAGTGGTGCTTTCCACAGATTTGGCAGAATTTGAACAGGAAATGCACAGGGCGGGCCGAGAATTGACTTGAGGCGTCAGGGTAGAATATTTATTATGACAACGGCCCTATGCCCACCGCAACCGCAATTGATCGGGCAGTCCCCCATAACCTCGAAGCTGAGCGGGCTCTTCTCGGCACCATTCTTCTTGACAACGGCGCCCTGAACGTCGCCCTCGAACAAATCGCCAAGGACGATTTCTTCTCCGAAGCGCATCGGGTCACCTTTGACAAGATGCTGGAGATTTCCGAGAAGAATCGCACCATTGACCTGGTGACCCTTTCGGAAGAACTTTCGACAGAAGGATTGCTGGAGAAGGTGGGCGGCGCCGGTTACCTCGCCGCGCTCACCGACGGCGTTCCGGTCGGCAGCTCCGCGACGGTCAGCGAGTATTCGCGCATCATCAAGGAAAAATCACTCATCCGTCGGCTCATCAACGCTTCCAACAACGTCATTTCGCGCTGTCTCGAAGGCACGGACGACCCGGAAACTCTGGTCGACCTGGCGCAGAGCCAGATCTTCGAAATCGCCGAGCAGAAGGTTTCCACCGGCTTTCTCGGCATCCGCGACATTGTGAAGTCGAGCTTCGGGACCATCGACGTCCTGTTCGACCGTGGGCAGCGGGTGACGGGCGTCGAGACCGGCTTCATCGATCTCGATAACATGACTTCGGGTTTGCAGCCCGGCGAACTCGTTATCGTCGCCGCCCGGCCTTCGCTGGGCAAGACCGCCTTGGCGCTCAACATCGCCGCCCACGCCGCTATCGAGGGGAAGAAATCGGTAGGCGTCTTCTCGCTCGAAATGAGCAAGGAGTCATTGGTCATCCGGCTGCTGTGCTCTGAGGCCCGCATCGACAGCCACAAACTCCGCACCGGCTTCTCCAGCCGCGACGACTGGAACCGCATGACCAAAGCCCTGGGCCGCCTGGCCGAAGCCCCGCTTTACATCGACGACAGCCCGGGCCTGAGCATCATGCAAATCCGCGCCAAGGCGCGCCGGTTGAAAGCCGATAAGAGTCTCGATCTGCTCATCGTGGATTACCTCCAGCTCGTCACCGGACACGGCCGCTATGAGAATCGCACCCAGGAAGTGTCGTTCATTTCCCGCAGTCTCAAGAGCATCGCCAAAGAGCTGCACGTGCCGGTGGTGGCGCTCTCGCAATTGAGCCGCGCCCCCGAAGAGCGCCCCGGCCACCGGCCGCAGCTTTCTGACTTGCGCGAGTCCGGCTCCATTGAACAGGACGCCGACGTGGTGATGTTCATCTTCCGGGAAGATGTCTACCGGCGACGCGGCGGCGAGGGGGAGGAAGAACCCGGCGGCAAGACCGAGCTCATTATCGGCAAGCAACGGAACGGACCCACGGGCCACGTGCCCATCGTCTTCCTCAAACCCTTTGCCCGCTTCGAGAATTTCTCCGCCCGCGAGGGAGGGGAAGAGGAATAGATGTGTCTCGCGAGCCTCCGCGCGGCACGAGGACCACTGTAGCGCCCGTCAGTTGACGGGCAGAGGGGAAGCCCCCGGCACGCCGGGGCGCTACCCGGAGCGGTACTCTCCGGTCGCACCGGGACACGCTTCAAGGGCCGCTGCAAGGCAACCGTGAGCAACCACACCGACAAGCTCCTGCGCCCCACCTGGGTTGAAATCTCGCTCTCCAAACTGCAACGCAACACCGAGCGGGTTCGCGCGCTTGCCCGGTCGCGCCGCGTGATGG
>Ga0307380_10002746_pt1 | contig 24649 bp, 19 predicted proteins | sample UN3MG_FD_202239 | JGI IMG/M metagenome (GOLD analysis project Ga0307380, IMG submission 202239) | Soil microbial communities from Risofladan, Vaasa, Finland - UN-3 | ecosystem: Environmental > Terrestrial > Soil > Coastal area > Acid sulfate soil | place: Finland: Risofladan, Vaasa | collected... | reverse complement strand
GCCGGTCCGCTCGTACGCGACGGCCACGCGGTCGTTGGCCCAGGCAATCGGCCCGATGCCCGACACCATCGCGAGGCGCATCGGCAGGATGTACGTTCCGAACGCCTGGAGGTAATGGCCGGGGTGTGCCGGCGCCGGGTTGGAGCCGTTCCATATCTCGATGGTTTGGTCGGCCCGGGTCGGTTCGTCCTTGAGGCTGGCCTTGGGCGGCAGGACGTGCAGCCGCGCGCCCGGGGCGGTGTAACGCGGTTTCAGGACCAGGTGGTTGGCGTCGGCCTGGGCGTAATACACGCCGGCCCAGTCGCCCTGGGGGTCGATGGCGAAGACCGACGCCTGCCACGAGCCCAGGCGGCTGTGGTCGATCTCCTCCCAGACGGGCCACAGCATGCTCTTCTGGACGGCGGCGTCGGTGACCGACCCTACCGGAAAGAGCACCGCGGCGCCCGACTGGCGCGGAAACTGGGCCATGTTCCACAGGCGGAACCCCTGGCGCAGCGGCAGCGGGTTGTCCAGCCGCGCTACGTACTCCAGCGCCGCCGACCCCGGCCGCAGCGTCACGTGCACCGCCATCCGAAGCGCCGAGAACGACGCGCCCCCGGCCGACGCGAACCGCCGGTCGACGGCCACCGTCACCGACCCGTCGGCCGCGCGGACGACCCGCCAGCAGGCGGCCGGGTCTCGCGCGCCGCCCGACTCGCGCAGCGGGAACGGGAAGAACGTCCCCCCCATCGACCACGGCTCGACCACGTCGTTGACCCAGAAGAGGTCGCGGCCGGTCTTCTTGAAGACGACGCGCACGAGGCGCGCCTCCATGTGCGGCAGGACGGTGGCCTGGATGTACTCGTTCTCGAGGATGACGGCGTCGGTGGTGACCGTCTTGGGCTTGTCGGGGTCGACGGTCTCGCCGGGGACCGGCTTCTGGACGTAGGCTTTCCGGACGACCTGGAACTGGACGGCCGGCTTTTCGGGCGGCGCGGTCGCGGCGGCGGCAGGTGCCAGGCCAAGGGCCAGCCATCCGAGGGCGCCCACGGTGACGCGCAGCAGCATCGCTTGCTCCTCTTGGCGCGTGCCCATCTCTACCGGGGCGAGGTGCCCCGGGCGCAGACTGTCGCCACGCGAGTCAGGTATTTATCGGCAGATTGGGGAAGGTGTGGCCACGGGAAACCGCGCCCCCGCGGCTGGGCGCGCCTACCGTCCGACACAGGGCTCGTAGAGGACGTCGTCGGGGTCGAAGTCGCCGATCATCGCCTCCGGCAGGCGCTGGTCGATGGTGGCCTTGTCGGGCGGGACGGTCTCGACGTGCCAGTCGGCAAACAGGACGTTGGCCTGGCCCCCGTGCCGGAACTGGACGTACGGCCTGCCGGGCTCGATGTATGGGAAGTCCTCGATCATGGGGTTCGAGGTCGTCGCGGGGGCCAGGTGCGTGACGACCTGGGCGGCGTCGGCGAAGACGACCGTCCGCGAGGTGTCCCGCCCCCGGATCGAGCCGACGTTGCAGCTGCCGTTGCCCCGGACGTTGCCGCCGGCCGGGCTGGGGTGCGTCGAGAGACACCGATTGATGCCGTACGTCCACGGCTCGCCCTGGTACTTGGGCTTGTACGGCCCGGCGAAGGGGACGGCGGGGCATCGGACCGACCCGGCCGTCCTCAGGTACGGGTACAGTTTGCCCTGGGTCCGGTCGAGAATGCGGTTGCCCTCGCCCCGCGCCGGCGACCCGTTCGGCTCGAACCCGTAGTACCAGACCCGGCCGGGGGCGCCGGACTCGGGCGGGTCGTACAGCGGGAAGAACCAGCCGTCGTTGTCGTTCAGGTACAACTGGACGGCCAGGCCGATCTGTTTCAGGTTCCACGCGCAGGCCGTCTGGTTGGCCATGCCCATGGCCGCCACCAGCGCCGGGGCGATCATCGCCGCCAGGACGCCGATGATGGCGATCACCACCAGGAGTTCCACCAGCGTGAAGGCACGCTTACGCATCGGTTCGGTCCAAGTCCCAACGTTCGCCGGCGGTTACTGCGGCCGGCTCGGAGTGCGCCGGCGGCGCGACGCCAGCATGGCGGCGGCGCCCGCCACCAGGGCCAGCGTGCCCGGCTCGGGTGTCACGAGGGTATCGAGCGCGAAGTACGCCGGCGTGTTCATGCCCCACTTGCCGGAGTCGCTGCTCGTGAGCGTGAAGACCAGCGATGCCACCTCGCCCAGGCCCGACAGGTCGACCGACGCCCAGTCGTCCAGGATGTAGTCCTGGCCGTCGTCGGCAGAACGGAAGTCGGCCAGGTAGACCTCGGCCGTGCCGGTCGTGACGCCGCCGGCGTCGAGGCCCGTGATGGTCAGCAGGAACCAGTCGGGGTCGGTGCCCGTGTCGCCGCCGAACTTCTTCGAGTATCCGCTGCCCTCGAGCATGTCGTAGTAGGCGTACGTCGTGTTGGTGACCCAGGCCTGCTCCAGGACGGTGGGCGCGGCCAGGGTGACGACCGGCGTGACACCGTACCAGGTGTCGAGGTAGGCGACGCCGTAGTTAGCGCCGCTGTGGCCGGTGCCGGCGATGGCGCTGTACTGGTTGCCGTAGCCGGCCGTGGCGGTGTCGGTGCTGTTGGAGTAGGCCCACCCGCCCCAGAAGGCCCAGCCGGTGAAGTCATCGATGGTGTAGAAGTTGTTGAAGAAGGCGGGCCCCGTGGTGAACCCGCCGGCGGCGGGGTCGGCGCTGCCGTTCCAGTAACTGTCCGAGTCGAGCGACAGGCCGTCGAAATCGGCGACGTTGTCGCCGGCGGCCGTTGCCGCCAAACACCAGGCCAGTACGATCCCCAACGCGTGGGTTTTCATCTCGCGTCTCCCTTTGGGCGGTAGCGGCGCGCGGTCGCCGTCCGCTGCTCGGTTGCCCTCGTGTTCCCCGGGTGCTTGCCCGATAGACGCTCAGAGGCGTCGTGCTTTCCGGGGGGGGGAGGGGGCAAAAGAAAACCTCCGACCCCCGCGGGAGGCCGAAGGCCGGACCAGCCTTCAAGCCGGCGATTCCCACTCCGCGAGGAATGCCAAGCATCGTGAAAGCCTGGGAGAGGTCTTCTGGCTCGCGAATCATCCTACTCGGCCCGGCCTTCCCACCCCCGGGGGGGCAGTGACCTGGTTTCGGGCCTTTCGTCCTCGCTTACAGCGGCGGGACCGCGGTGGCTTTTCACCACCTTCCCTGTTCCCGGCTTCCTATTCAGTTGTCGGGTGTACTATACCACAGACCGTGCCGGGAGTCAAGCGCCCGCGCGGCCGATGGGCGTCCCAGGACTTCCTGGCACGCCCCCCACTCTTGGGTGGCATGCCCACGCCGCTGCTGGCGTGGGCATGTCGCACGTGGGCCGGGGAGCATGCCCAGGCAACGGCGGCCTGGGCATGCCACCCATGCCAGAAACTCTTGCCGCGCGGCCGATGGGCGTCGGCCAATAGGCTTGACCCCGGGGGCGGCGGCCCTAGAATCGCAGGTCATGAACCGCGCGACACGGTATCTGGGGCTGGTGTTGGCGCTGGCGATGGCGGCGGGCGGCTGCGACGAGTCCGCGTCGCCCGAGCGCGACGTCGGCGAGGACGAGCCGCTTCGGATTCTCAGCCTGGCGCCGAACGTCACCGAAATCCTCTTCGCCATGGGCCAGGGCAAGCGCATGGTCGGCCGGTCGACGTACTGCAAGTTCCCGCCCCAGGCTGCGCGGCTGCCGGCCGTCGGCGACACCATCAACATGAACCTCGAGAAGATCGTCGCCCTCAAGCCGAACCTGGCGCTGGTCGTTACGAAGCGCGACGACGTCGTCCGCACGCTCGAGGGGCTGGGCGTCCACACCGTGGCGCTGGAATGCGACACGATGGCCGAACTGTACCAGACCATCGACACCATCGGCCGCGAGACCGGCGCCATGGGCCCGGCCATGAACCTCAGGGACATGATCCGCGACGGGCTCAGCGCCGTCCGCCGCCGCGTGGCGGGCCGCCCCCGGCCGAAGGTCCTCTTCGCGTTTCCCATGACGGTGGGATCGGCCAAGATGATGGTGGCGGGCCGTGGCACGTTTGTCGATGAGTTGCTGGACGTGGCCGGGGCCGAGAACGCCTACCCCGAGGCGGGCGACTGGCCCACCATCACCCCCCAGCAGGCCGTCGCCATGGCCCCCGAGATCGTCATCGTCAACGCCGTCGGCGACCAGGCCGCGCCCGACCGCATCGAGGCCATCCGCCGGGCCTGGGCCGACCTGAAGGGCGTGCCGGCGGTCGTCAAGGGCCGCGTCATCGTGCTTCAGGACGCGTACCTGACGATCCCCGGTCCGGGCGTCGGCCTGGCCGCCGAGCGCCTGGCCAATGTCATCCACGGCCTTCCCGGGGAGCCGGGCCGATAACGGGGGCAGCGACTGCCGTGCCGATCCGCCCGCTCACATTCCGCCGCTACCTCCTGGCGATCACCGGCTGGGCGGCCGTCTGGCTCGTCGTCTCGGCGGCGGCGGTCGTCCTGGGGGCCGAGAACATCTGGGCCTGGCCGTCGTGGGAGAGCGCCCGCACCGTCCTGGGCCTGCGCCTGTATGCCGTGCTGACGGCCAGTGCCGTGGGGGCCGCGCTGGCCCTGGCCGGCCTCGCGTTCCAGGCCCTGCTGAGGAACCCCCTGGCCGACCCGTTCATCCTGGGCGTCTCGGGCGGCGCCAGCCTGGGCGTCGTCCTGTCGAGCCTGTTCCTGTCGGTCCTGGCGGCCCCGCTCTTCGGCTTCGTGGGGGCCCTGCTGACGGTGGGCGTGGTGTACGCCGTGGCGCAGCGTCGGGGGCGGCTGGAGCCGTACACGCTGCTTCTGAGCGGCGTCATCATCAACGCCTTCTACGGGGCGGCCATCATGCTCGTGACGGCCCTCATCGACCCCGAGAGCCGCGGCGACGTCGCCTACTGGATGATGGGCTGCATCAGCACGTTCGGGGCGAGGTGGTGGCTGGTGGGCGTCGTGGGCGGCCTGGTCGTGGCGGCGGCGGTCCTCTTTGCCTTCCTCGCCAAGGGCTTCAACCTGGTGGCCGTGGGCGAGGACACCGCCGGGGCCCTGGGCGTGCCGGTGGACCGCCTGCGACTGGTGACGTTCGTGGCGGCGAGCCTGGTGACGGGGGCGTCGGTGGCGTTGGCGGGGCCCATCGGGTTCGTGGGTCTCATCTGCCCGCACCTGCTGCGGATGGTGTTGGGGCCCGATCACCGGCGGCTGGTGCCGGCGACCGTCTTCCTTGGGGCGTCGCTGCTGGTCGTGGCCGACCTGGCGACGCGGCTGCTGATGGGTCTGGGCGGCCAGGCCCCGCCCGTGGGCGTCCTGACGGCGATGGCCGGCGGGCCGTTCTTCATCTACCTCCTGAGGACGCGATGGCGGCGAAAGACCGAAATCCGCTAACGCCCGACGACGCCCCCGCGGCCGGCCCGTACCTGGCGGTCGAGGGGGTCGAGTTCGCCTACGCGCCGGGCACGCCGGTCCTTCGGGGGTTCTCGATGGGCCTGGCGCGGGGACGCCTGGCGTGCCTGCTGGGCCCGAACGGCAGCGGCAAGACGACCCTGCTGCGGATACTCGTCGGCCTGCTCGACCCCCAGGCGGGCCAGGTCCGCCTGGCCGGGACGCCCCTGGCCGACTATCCCCGGGCCGCGCTCGCCCGCCGCGTGGCCTACGTGCCGCAGGAGACCCTGGCCGCCGTCGGGTTCACCGCACTGGAGACCGTCCTGATGGGCCGGTCGCCGCACACGGGGGCCCTGGGTTTTGAGTCGCCGGCCGACTGGCGCGCGGCCCGGGAGGCCCTGCGGCGGACCGACACCGAGCGCTTCGCCGGCCGAAACCTCGACGAACTCTCGGGCGGCGAACGACAGCGGGTCATCATCGCTCGGGCCCTGGCCCAGGAACCCGACCTCATCCTCCTGGACGAGCCCACCTCGTTCCTCGACATCAAGCACCAGCACGACATCTACGGCCTGCTGGCAGGCCTCGTCCGCGACGAGGGCAAGACCGTTGTGGCGGTCAGCCACGACCTGAGCCTGGCGGCGGCGTACGCCGACGACCTGGTCCTGGTGGACGAGGGTCGCGTGGCGGCGTCCGGGCCGCCCGAGGCGGTCATCCGGCCCGAGGTTCTCTCGCCCGTGTACGACACGCCGGTCGAGGTCCGGACCGACGAGACCACCGGCCGGCCGTACGTCCTGCCTCGCCCGCCCCGCTGACACACCCGCCGAGTTGGCCCTGCAACCTATTTGCTGCGCGGCGGGTCCCCGCACCCGCCGCGCTCGAGGGGCGTGTGCCGGGACCGGTTTTCCTGCATTTGGCCCCACGAACGAGCCGACAGACCGAGTATCATTGGATGGAGGGCAGGTCATGTACGCGGCTCGGGGCAAGACGTGGCGTTCGCGGCTGTTCGATGCGCCGGCCCGACCGGCGGCCGCGCCCAGTCCGCCCCCGGAGCCGGCGGCGATGTCCCTCGGCGGGCCGCAGCGAGTCTGGGCGTTCATGTGCCCGAACCCCATCTGCGACACGGAACTGCTCGTTTTTCCGGAGTATGCGGGCCAGATGGTGCAGTGCCCGACGTGCGGGTGGGAGTTTGAGGCGCCGCGCGTGGTGCCGTTCCAGATTGCTGGCGAGGATGGCCAGGACCGGCCCCTGGGCCGGTCGTTCGCGCCCGGGGCGGTTATCGCGATGCCGGTGCCGCTACGGCCGCCGGTTCCGCGGCCGGGGCCGGTGCCGCCCCAAGCCCGGAAGGCGGCCGGGGCGCTGGAGATCCTGGCGTCGAAGGGCATTGCGCCACCGCCGGTGTCGGCCGCTGCCCCGGCGCCGCCGGTGCCGGCCACGTTCGCGCCGCCCGAGCCGCCCGCGGCCGAGGCGAAGAAGGCCGCCGACGCCCTCGATGCCCTCGCGGTGGCGGCCGCCCAGTACCATCGTCCAGCGGGCCCCGCCAAGAAGAATGAGCGGCGCGACGAGCCGCGCGTCAACGTGGCGCCCACCCGGCGTACGATGCCGCGCGTCGACCTGGCGCCGACCGGGCCGTACGGGCCGGCCGCGAGGCTGCCGGCCGCCCAACGGACCGACCTGGTGCTGACGTGGGCCGTGGCGGTGGTCGTTTCGGTGGGCCTGGGACTGGCCGCGTGGACGGTGGGCGTGCCGGACCTGGCGCTGGGGTCGATCGTGTTCGTCGGCCTGGCGGCGCTGCGGACGTTTCTGCTCTTGCGTCGCGACGCCTCTGGCGGGCCGCGGCTTTAGGGGCTGCTCGCTTGGGCGGTCGCGGCTACAGCAGTTTAACATTGCGTGTTCGCGCGGCCCGCCCAGGGCGGGCCGCGAAGGAACGCCTGTGGGCATAGACGCGGTGGGTCAGGAGACCCACCGCGCACAAGTGGTGGTGTGGATACGCAATCTTAAAACGCTGTAGTGCGTGAACAAAGGGCAAGGCGCCTGAAGGACGCCTTGCCCCTGGTGTTTTCTGGTGGAGGCAAGGGGGTTCGAACCCCTGACCTCCTGGATGCCATCCAGGCGCTCTCCCAATTGAGCTATGCCCCCAGAAGATTCTCCGCAACGAACATGGGGATTATAACGGATTCCGCGGCCGTGTCAACGGTTTGCCGCGCGATTGGCGGGATCAGCGGCCGAGTTGTTTTCCGATCTTGCGGAGGCTGGCGGCGGTCTTCTTGAAGACGTCGGTGGGGTCCATGGCCCAGACGTCGCGGTCGTAGAGTTCGACGCTCCAGTACCCCTTGTACTTGGTGCGTTTGTGGATCTCGGTCATGAGGCCGGGCACGTCGATGCGTCCCTCGCCGGGGAAGCAGCGGTGCTCGCTGCCCAGCACCTCCATGGGCCGCCGCTGGGCGTCGCCGACGTGGACGAGGAAGAGTTTCTGGGGTGGCAGCAGGCCGAGTTCCTCGACGTGGCTGGCGCTGGTGTAATAGTGGCACAGGTCCAGGAGCATGCCGAGGGCGGGGTGATCGACCATCTGGATGAGTTCGATGCACGAGCCCATGGTGCCGTTGACCTCGAGTCCACCGATGAATTCGAGGTTGACGCGGAGGCCCCGCTCGTCGGCCATCTCGGCGACGGCCCGGAGTTTCTCGGCCAGGTGCTGGTACTCGGTCTCGAGTTCGCCCTTGCGTTTGCCCAGGGCGACGACCGTCAGGGCCGGGGCGCCCAGGGCCAGGGCCACGTCCATGCGCTCTTTGAGTTCGTCGTGCTCGAACTTGGGGTCGCGGCCGCTGGAGGCGGTCCAGATGACGCCGGGCGCCAGGCCGATGGGCGTGATGCCGGCGTCCTCCATCTGGCGGTCGAGGTCGGCGCACGTGGCGCCCCTCTCCATGCAGGTCTTCATCTTGTCGAACCAGAGTTCGACGGTCTTCCACTTGTACCGCTTGAGGAGTTTCAATTCCTCGGGCCATTCCAGGTTCATGACCGTGGCACTGGCGAACGCCCATTGGGGTTTCATCGCATGTCCCTCGTCACTGGAACCTTAGAGGCACCCGGCATCGGAAATCGCGGGAAGGCGAAGGCCGACGGGCACCGGTCCTGCACGACGCACCGCTGGCAGGCGGGCCTCTTGGCGTCGCAGACGGCCCGGCCGTGAAAGAGCATGGCGTGGCTGAAGGCCGACCAGTCCTCTTCGGGCACCAGGGCCGACAGGTCGCGCTCCATCTTCTCGGGCTGCTTGTTCGCCGAGAGGCCCATCCGCTGCGCCAGGCGGATGACGTGCGTGTCGGTGATGATGGCCGGCAGGCCGAACGCGACCGCCCGGACCACGTTGGCCGTCTTGCGGGCCACGCCGGGAAGGCGCAGAAGATCGTCCATCTCTCGCGGCACGCGGCCGGCGAATTCCTTGACGAGCATGGCGCTGGCGGCCTTGAGGCTCTTGGCCTTGTTCCGGAAGAACCCGGTCGAGTGAATCATCTTCTCGATGGACGCCGGACGCAGGCGCGCGAGTTGCTCGGGCATCGCGGCACGGGCGAACAGGGCGGGCGTCACCTGGTTGACCTTGTCGTCGGTGCACTGGGCTGCCAGGATGGTGGCGACCAGCAGTTCGAAGGGGTTGGCGAAGTTCAGGCGGCACGCGGCGTCGGGATACTCGGCGACGAGGCGGCGGGCCACGTCGGCCGCCCGGGCCGCAAGGTCTTCCCTGGATTCGCGCTGGCCTGCCACGGCAGAGCGTCCCTTGCCCCAGGACCCGGACACCGGGATTATAGCATTCCCGTCGCCGGCACACAGTACGCGTCAACCGAGAGGGCGGGGCGGGCCGTGGCCGTCAACTCTGCCAGGGCCGTTGCCGCTTGACGCTCGCCAGAACCTTCTTGGCAATGCCCACGTCCTCGGCGATCTCGAAGTCGAACATGCCCGCCAGAACGTGATCGGCGCCGTTCTCGAAGACGTACTGGAAGGCGTCTTTGGGCGGGATGGCCCCGGCGGCCATCACCTTGAACGCGATCCAGGGTTTCTGGACGTTTTTCATGGCCTCGGCGGTGGCCTTCGGGTCGCTGCACCAGTATCCGGGCACCTCGTTGTAAGGGCCTTTGACCTGCTCGGGCCGGGGGGCGCTGGGGTAGTTGTGGTGGTGGAAGGTCTTGATGTAGAAGTCGGCGGGGATCTTGTTCTTTTCGCATTCCAGGACGACCCTCAGGTCGTGGGCGCCGACGCCGGAGGGCACGCCGTGGGCCTTGGCGATCTCAACGGCCTTGGCCAGCAGGTCGATCTTGCCCTCGGCGATGAGTTGGTCGGCCCGGACGCCCCAGACGTAGATGGCGTCGCTGCCATCGTCGACCAGTTGTCCGACCTGCTTGATGTAGTCTTCCATGCCGGCGGTGGCGTTGGCCGTGGGGCAGATGATCCACTGAATCTTCCCGCCGCGCTCCTTGCGGTGCTTCTTCAGGATATTCACGATGCCGGGCGGGTTGTGGACCGACATGGTGTTGATGCCGTGCTGCTCGGCCACGGCCAGTGTCTGGAGGATCTTCTCTTCGGTGTTGTAGTGCGCGGCCAGGTTGTAGACGTATCGCAGGTCGCGGCTGTGGGTGAAGTGCGTCAGCAGGTTGCCGCCCAGGAGGATGCGGCTGACCGCCATCGTGCCGATCTTGCCCTGGGGCAGGGTGTCGGCGGGTGGCTTGGCCTCCTCGGCCGAGGTCCGCCCGCCGGTCGCCCCCATGGCCAGCGCCCCACCGGCCGAGGCGATCAGCGACCCCTTCAGAAACGCTCGACGGTTCATCTCGGCCGACATGGCAGGTCTCCTTGCGATTGGCCCGATGTGGCAACACCATTCTAAACAGGATCCGCCCCCGATGGTTGCGACAAATACCCGCCGGGGTCCCCCGGCGCCTATCGTGCGGGGCCTTGCCATTCGGCCCGCATCGGGTACAATGGTCCGTGATGAGAACGACGCTCTACACCACTTAGGGTCGGCGACGCCACAGGGCGGAGGCGATGCGCGGGCATCGGACTTCGCCCTCCTCTTTTGGCCGGGCAGACGGGATGGGTACGACGATGGCCGAGAACCAATCGAACAAGACCCAGACGCTGGCAGCGCGGCTGGGCCAACTCGACAAGCGGGTCGAGGAGATCGACGCCCTCGTCTCGACACCCGAGGTGGCCAGCCACCCCGCCCAAATGGCCCCCCTGATGCGCGAGCGGGGTCGCCTGATGAGCATCGTCGACCCGTACCGCAAGTGGCGTGCCGCACGCGAGGCCCGGCGCGACGCCCAGGAAATGCTGGAGACCGAACGCGACGACGAAGACCTGCGGTCGCTCGCCCGGACCGAGATCGAGGTCCAGAAGGCCATCGAGGACCGCCTGGCCACCGAGATCCAGGAGCGGCTCATCGACCGCGAGGAAGGCGCCGACGCCACCCGCATCATGCTCGAAATCCGGGCCGGCACCGGCGGCGAGGAGGCCGCACTCTTCGCCCGAGACCTCTACCAGATGTACTGCCGATACGCCGACGCCCGACGATGGCGACGCGAGGACCTCAGCGCCAGCCCCACCGACCTGGGCGGCTTCCGCGAGGCCGTCTTCGCCCTCGAGGGGCCCGAGGTCTTCCGGCGGCTCCGGTTCGAGTCGGGCGGACACCGCGTCCAGCGGGTGCCCGAGACCGAGGCCCAGGGCCGCACGCACACCTCGGCCGCCACCGTGGCCGTCATGCCCGAACCCGAGGCCGTCGACATGCGCATCAAGGAAGAGGACCTGGAGGTCGAGACGATGCGGGCCTCGGGCCCCGGCGGCCAGAAGGTCAATAAGACCTCGTCGGCGGTGCGCATGCGGCACCTTCCGACGGGCATCACCGTTCACATGCAGGACGAAAAGAGCCAGCACCGCAACCGCGACAAGGCCCTGCGGATACTGACCGCCCGCGTCTTCGATCTCTACGAGTCCCAGCGCCGCGCCACACGGGCCGCCGACCGCAAGTCGAAGGTCGGTTCCGGCGACCGCAGCCAACGCGTCCGCACCTACAACTTCCCCCAGAACCGCCTGACCGACCACCGCATCGGGTACACCGCCTACAACCTCGACCAGGTCATGCAGGGCAACCTCGACGGCGTGGTCGACGCGCTGCTGGAAGCCGACCGCGCCGCCAAACTCGAGTCGCTCGACATGGGCGAGTGAAGCGGCGGTGTGGTCGTGTCAGGACTTCGCCGCGGCGCCGGGCCGGTCCGTCAGCCGGTCGGCCACGCCAAGCGCCAGGCCCAGCGCCACCAGCAGGAGGCCGTTCGAGATGAGCAGCCACCGCGTGCCCATCCACGCGATCAGGTAGAACGCCGTGCCCAGCGTCCCGGCGATCGACCCGACGGTCGAGGCGCCGTAGACCTGGCCGACGCCCGTCCCCAGTTTGCCCATGGCATGGACGAATAGCCGCGCGCTGTACGGCGACACCATCCCCAGAAGCAGCGCCGGCAGGCCGAACAGGATCGTGCCGGCCCCCAGCGTGGGCCACCGCAGGTCGGGCGGCTGGTAGACGAGAAGGGCGGTGCCGCCCCCCGCGCCCCATTCCGCCGGCAGCGGGGCGCCTTCGCCCGGGAACATCCAGTCCAGCACCGCGCCGCTGTACAGGGGCAGGGCCATCGTCACGGCCCCGGCGGCCACCAGGACGAGGCCGAGTTTCCAGAGCCTCGGCCCGCGGTCGGCCAGGCGCCCGCCCAGCACCGCCCCCACGGCCAGGCCCCCCAGGAACACGCTGATGAGGCTGCCCCAGACGATGATGTCGCTGCCGAACTCGGGCTGGACCAGGCGAAAACTGGCCATCTCCAGGCTCATCAGCGCCCCGCCCGCCAGAAACACCGCCGTCAGCAGAACCGCCCGCATCAGGTCCCCTCGTCGAAGTGTTTCGGAGGCTCGTTCCGGAGCGTGTCCACCGGCGCCATGTCGTCGGTCAGCGGCTTCTCGTCGATGCGGCGGTCCGTCAGGACGCTGTACTCGGCCTCGACGAGCCGGGGCAGGTCGAGCCCCAGGTCGCGCCCCTCGGCCAGGGCCTTGGCCCGTTTGGCCCAGTCCATCTTGGCGACGCGCTGCTCGTTGAGCGCGCCGAAGACGATGATGTTGCCCGACGTGCCGCACTTAAACAGATACGTCTGCGGGAACGTGGCCTGGAAGGTCTTCAGTTCGGCGTTGTAGAACCGGTTGACGCCGTGTTCCCACAGGTTCGAGGCCACCAGGCCCCCCGGTTTCAGACGCGACTTCGCCAGGGCGATGAACTCCGACGTCGTCAGGTGAAACGGCACCCGGTCCGCCGCGTAGGCGTCGAGCAGGATCACGTCGTACGCCTTCGGATTCCGCTTCAGGTAGATCCGGCCGTCCATCACGATGACCCGAAGCCCCGGGGCGCCCTTGAACGCAAACCACTCCTGGCACACCCGGACGACGTCCGGGTCGATCTCGACGATGTCCAGCCGGATGTCGGGCCAGTGCTTGTTGATGAACTTCGGTATCGACGCCCCGCCCAGCCCCACCAGCAACACGTCCTTCGGCGCCGGGTGCAGCGCCAGCGCTGCGATCATCGACTTCGAGTACCGCAGGTCCAGCCGGTACGGGTCGTCCAGGAACATGCTCGACTGGATGCCACGCGATTTCGAGAAGTGCAGGCACCGGCGGCCCTCCTTCTCGTAATCGACCACCCGGATGCGATAGTACCGCGACTCGCGGTCGTACCGGACCTGCGGCTCGGCGTCGGCGCTCTGGGCTGCCACCCAGACCCCCACCCCGCCAAGAAACAGGACGGTCGCCATTAGTGCCGCCGCGACGGTAGACCTCATAGTCCGCTCCCCTGCCTTCATCGACGAGCAGCCTAGCGAGCGTCGGGGCCGTTGGCCAGCGCAATCTCGTTTTCTGGCCACATAGGGCCTGTCCGCCCGGGGCCATGGGCCGGCCTCTCCATTGTCCACATCGCCCAAAATGCCTAATCTGCCACTCGTGGATGGCCGATAACCCCAATCGGGACCCTCTGGTGGAGGAAAGACCGTGGCCGAGGACGAACTGATCCAGACGCTCGAGGATACCGTCCAGCAGGCGAAGGTGGCGGGCGGCCGGCGCGCCGCGGGCAGCGACCGGCGCAGCGGTAAACCTTCGAACTACGGCGGCTCGGAACGCCGGGCTAAACGCGACCGCCGCGTCCTGTCCAACCGCCGCAGCGGCGGCGACCGGCGGACCCAGATCGACCGGCGCTACGCCCTGCGACGCCAGGAAGACCAGGAAACCTTCCAGAAACGAGTCGAGGAGGGCGACCTGACACTGGAGGAGATCGAGTTCGTCCGGGCCGTCGACCGGTACAAAAGAAAATTCAATCGGCCGTTCCCCACCTGGAGCGAAATACTGGCAATCGTCAAGGAACTTGGGTATACCAAGGACAGTTTGAGTTAGCGAGAGCGGCTGAGGCCGGGAGGGTCCCTGCCGGAGGCCGCTCGCCTTGGACTCCGGTTGCGAGACGAGTGCCTCATGGAGAAGATCGCGGCTATTATCTCTACGGCCCCCCTTCGAAAGACCACGACCCGCCACGGTATTACGAAGCAACGCCTCAACATGGAAGCCTGCCTGGAGTTGGCGCGGCGGTTCGACCTCATCATCATCGCCAGCCTGTCGGCCGATGAGGTCTTCGAGTATATCGACCGCCACCTGCCGGCCGAGGTGCGGCCCAAGTTCCGCCTGTACTCGCGCACCTTCTTCCACAGTTTCCGGACCGACGAGATCATGCGCACCACCGACGACCCGCGCAGCCCCGGCTGGCAGCAAATCCTGTCCGAGAACGGGATCGAGTTCGAGGTCCTCCGCAGCCGCATCGGCTCCGACCACCGCCATCGGCAGGAACGCTTCGCCTGGGACGCCCTGACCGAATTCATTACCGATGAGCGCGTCACGCTCGTCACGGGTGGCGAGGGGCAACTCCTGTACGATTCCCCCAAGGCGGCCGGTCGGCGGCGCTAGACGGCGCCGACGGTCCAGTCGCGAGGGCCCGGCCGCCCGCAAGGCGTGCCCGTCGCCCATTCGGCCGCAATAAACGGCCGCCGCAGGCGTTTGGCCCTGTGGATGCCATGCCCGAGAGCGGGCAAGTCTGTTGGGTGAACGGAAAAGGAGACCGATTATGAAACGCTACGTGTGGATCGGGTGTGCGGCTGTGGCAGTCGTCGCGGCCGCTATTGTTTTTACCGGTGCCGTCGCGGGACAGGGCCGCGAACGGGGCTCCCGCGAGGAGGTCGAACGCCGGGGCGGCGAGCGGCCCGAGCCGGTTGTCCTGCGGTTCGTGCACATCCCGGCCAAGTCGTTCATGCAGACGCTCGAGCAGTTGGGCCAATACGACCGCCTGCGCGAGACCCTGGTGCAGATGGCGGTGGCCCTGAACGAGCCGGCCAACGCCGTCGTGATCATCGCCCCGCCCGAGCTGGCCGGCATCCTGCGCGGCGTGGCCGGAGAACTCGACCAGCCCAACGAGTTGGCCGAGCGGGCCCGCCAGCGCCAACGCGAGGACATCCAGTTCCGTATGCAGGTCGAAGAGCATAAACGCGCCCTGGACCGCAACGACATGGGGGCCCGGGTGCAGATGGGGGCCATGAAACGCCGTCTCGCCGGGCCGCCCAAGATGGGCCCCGGCCAGGAAGGCCCGCCCCCCGGCATGATGCCGCGAATGGGTTTTGGCCGCGGAGGCATGGGGCGTGGTCCGATGGGGCGCATGGGGCCCGGGCCGGAAGGTCCGCCCCCCGGCATGATGCCGCGCATGGGCCTTGGCCGCGGAGGCATGGGGCGTGGTCCGATGGGGCGCATGGGGCCCGGGCCGCAAGGTCCGCGGCCCGGCATGCCGCTGAGGATGGGTCCTGGGCCGGAAGGTCCGCCGCCCCCGGAGCGCGAGCAGCAGATGCAGCGAGAACGCGAGATGCGTGGCGGTGACGAGCGCGAGCGCCAGATGGACCGCGAACGCAAGGAACGCGAGCAGATGGACCGCGAGCGCCAGATGCAGCGCGAACGCGAGGAGCGGGGCGGCGGCGAGCGCGAGCAGATGCAGCGCGAACGCAAGGAACGCGAACCCGACCGGGGCGAGCGGCCCCAGGGGCGCGGGCCGCCCGGCGAACGGGGGGCGGGCGCCCCCCCCCGACGGGCGTCGCCCCGCCGTCCAGGAGGGACCCCCCCGGTTCCATCTCATCCAGGACGTGGTGGTCGAGGGCATGGTGGTTGTGGGTGATGGCGGCGGCACGGTCACGATCGAGGCAGTGCCGGGCGCCAGTGTCCACATCGCCGTCCCGGAGGGCCAGGGCGGCGCGGGCATGCGCATCAGGGCCGCCGGCCCGGTCGACGAGGCCAAGCGCCGCGAGATGGTCGAACGGGCCCGCGCCACGTACCTGTTCCGCATGCTGAGCGACCCGGACATCCGGTCCGAACTGGGCCTCTCGGCCGAGCAGGAGACCCGGATCGCCGCCCTCGTCGAGAAGGAGGGGCGCGAGCGCGAGCGCATCAAGGACGACGTGCGGATGCAGTTCGGGGGCGACAACGCCGGCACCGACCCCGAGGCCCACGAGCGCGAGATGGTCCGACAGACCGGGCAGGCCATGCGCGACGCCCAGCCACGCTTCGACCGTATCGCCAAGGAGGCCACCGACACGCTGACCGACGAACAGAAGACCCGGCTCGACCAGGTTGTCCGCGAGCGGTATCGCCTCATGGCCGCGTGCGGCGACCTCTGGGTCCTCGTGACCGCCGGCGCCAAAGAGTCGCTCGGCCTGGACGACGCGCAGGCAGCCGGCATCCGCAAGGTCCTCGTCGAGGCGGCCGACCGCCTTGACGCCCAGCGCAAGGTCGCCTTCGAGTCCGCCAAGGACGTGCCCACCGAGCAGCGCGGCGAGGCCATGCGCGCCATGTGGGAAGGGTTCCGAAAGGCCCGCGACGAATCGATCGCGGCGTCGCGCCAGCGCGTCTTCGCGCTGCTGACCGACGCGCAGAAACCGAAGGCCGAGAAGTTCCTGGCCGAGACCAAGACCAGCGCCCGCCACCTCTGGGGCGGGGCGACGGTCCAGCCCTTCAACGTCGGCCGGGCCGAGCGGGCGCGCCCGGCCGCGCGATGGTCGGCGGTTCCCGCCGTGTACGAGGGCGGCGCCCGGTTCGTGCCGGCGGCCAAGAGGGCCGGCCAGGCCGACCGCGGCCGCCCCCCCGACCGACCTCGAACCCGGGCCACGTTGCGGATGCTGGACGAACCGGCCGTCCGGGCCGAGCTGAACCTGACCGCCGAACAGGAGAAGCGCATCTTCGTCATCCAGGAGAAGGCCCGGCGCCTCCTCGACCGCATCCGTGCCGAGGCCCGTGAGCAACTCGGCGACCGGCCGAGAAAGAACCCCGACGACGTGGATCGCCGCGAACTCAAGCGGCGCGCCGCCGAAGCGTCGGAAGAGGCGATGCGCGCGGCCGCACCCGAACTCGATGCGCTGGCCAAGGAGGCCGCCGATGTCCTGACGGCCGACCAGCGGGCCAAACTCGACGAACTCGGACGCGACCGCGCCCATTTCCTTCGGGCCACCGGCGGACTGGCGGCCCTCCTGTTGCCCGGGCCGCGCCGGCGCGTCGGCATCACCGACCCGCAGGCCGAGCGCATCCGGGCCATTCTGGAAGAGACCGCCAAGGCCGCCAAGACGCTGAATGAAGGCCCGGCCGGCGGCACGCCGGACGGCCGCAAACGACGCCAGGCGGACCTCGTCCGAGAGGCCCGCGACCGCATCATGCAGGCGCTCGAGCCCGACCAGCGAGACAAGGCCCACCAGTTTCTGACCGAGATGGAGGGGGCCCGCGCAGGTCAGCCGAAGCGCCGCGGCCCGCCCGAGGCCGAGTCGGCCACCAAGGGCTACGGTCAGGCCATCTAATCTTGCAACTCCACTTCGCTACGCCATCCCGCATGTTTGCGCGGCGGGTCCCCGTACCCGCCGCGTTTGCCGCAAGATGCCAAGTTGGCGCGGTGGGTGCGGGGACCCACCGCGCCAAACCCCCATCTTGAAACGCCCTAACCGTCCGGCCCGGAACCGCGCGGGCCGATGATGCCGACCAGGCGGCGTGTCGCGGTCTCGGGGTCGGCCGCCGAACAGACGGTGCTCGACACCGCCAGCCACCGCGGCCCCGCCGCCAGCACCTCGGCCGCGTTCTCCGCCGCAATGCCCCCGATGGCCATGATGGGCAGCCCCACCGCGCGGGCCACCTCGGCCGCCAGGGCGGGGCCGGGGATGACCTCCTGCGGCTTGGTGGAACTGGCGAACATGGGCCCGCACCCGACGTAATCGGCTCCGGCCTCGGCCGCCGCCTGGGCCTGCCGCAGGCTGTGTGTCGACACGCCGACGATCCGCTCGGGCCCGACGATGCGGCGGGCGGCCTGCGGCGCGAGATCGTCCTGGCCCACGTGGACGCCGTCGGCCGCCGCCAGCGCCGCCACATCGGGCCGGTCGTTGACGATGGCCAGGGCCCCGGCCTCGTGGGCCGCCTCGGCCGCCTGCCGGGCCCGTGCCAGCAGCGCCCCGTCGGCCAGGTCCTTCTCGCGCACCTGGATGGCGGCCGCGCCGCCGGCCAGCACGCCGCGGAGCACCTCGTCCCACGGCCGGCGGCAGAGCGACTCGGTCAGCAGGACGCACACGCCGCCCGCCGCCAGCCGGCCGCGCGGACGCCAGGCCTCCTCGAACCGTTTCTCGAGGTCGTACGCGCGGTACCGCAGTTGTTCGACGGCGGCGGCCAGCGGGGCGTCGAGCGTCTTGCCGTACTCCTCGATGGCGCGGAGGGCCTCGGTCAGGCGCTTGAAGGCGGCCCGAGCAACGTCGGCGGTGCCGGCGCGGACGGCCTCGGCCGGGGTGGTCAGGCGGGTGCCGACGTCGCCGGCGGTGTCGCGCGCCCGGATCATCGCGCCGGCGTCCAGCCGCGCCAGCGCCGCCCGCAGGTCGTGCCGCAGCCGCTTCAGCGCCTCGGCCAGGTCGGCCCGCTCGAGGGCGAAGCGCGCAGCCTCCTCGGCCACGCGCAGGGCCTCGCGGGCCCGGTTGGCGTTGGCGTCGACGACGCGGTACACGTTTTGTCGGTCGCGTTCGTGCATAGTCGTGCTGCCCGCGGCGTTTAGCCGTCGCCGGCACGGCGACGGGAACGGCCGTCGAGCCTCCATCGGCGCTGCCCGCGGCCGTACCGGCCGCGGCTAAACGACGACACGCGGCTTGTGGTTGTTTAGCCGTCGCCGGTACGGCGACGCGTCACGCGCACTCGATGACGCGGACGCCGTACGGCTCGATCCGGACGGTGCCCCGGACCTTCTTGTTGCTCAGCAGGTCCACGCCCTTGGTCTTGCCGAGGTTCACCTGCCGCGTCTTGGCCGCGTGGTTCAGCAGGAACACCAGCCGCCGGCCGCCGCCCTCGCGCTCGAGCACCTCGACGCCGGCCGCGGGCCGGACGATGGGCACGATGCCCTTGGCCTTGGCGACGGCGCGGTAGAAGTCCACGAGGAACGCGTCCTCGGCGTCGGTCGCCAGGTAGTAGGCGAGGCCCTTGCCGACCCGGTTGACGGTCAGGCACGGCCGTCCCTTGTACCAGCCGTCGGCGTAGGTGGCGAGGACCTTCGCGCCGCGAGCGTGGATGAGGTCGAAGACGCGGTCGCAGGCGTAGCGCGGTTTGGCCCTGGCGAAGGCCCCCTTCTTGACGAGGATGCGGTTGGGCGCCTCGTCGGCGGGGTGCATGTCGATCTCCTCGGCCCAGACGCCCAGCAGGTCGCGCAAGGGGCCGGGGTACCCGCCCTCGTACACGAGGTCGGTCTCGTTCACGAGGCCGGTCAGGTACGTGGCGACCAGCGTGCCGCCGGCCCGCACCCAGCCGGCGATCTTGGCGGCCTCGTCGACGCGGGTCCGCATCTCTTCGGCCGGCGCCTGGAGCGGGTACGTGCCGCTCTTAATCATGTACATCTGCGGCGCGATGAGGACGTCGTAGGGCGACCAGTCGGCGTCCATCCGGACGACGTCCACGGGCACGTTCTGCCGCCACACGGCCCGGTAGTGTTTGACGGCGGTCTCGACGACGCGCTTGTCGCGGCTGGGCCCGGCGGAGTTTTCCAGCGCCCAGCGGTTCTCCTGGTCCCACAAGACGCCCACGCGTGCCGGCGCAGCCCGGGTGCCGACGACGCGGGGGCCGATGCGGGCCATCTCGGCGCCCAGGGCGGCTACTTCCTGGAAGACGCGAGGCTTCTCGGTGCCGGTGTGGTCGACCACGGCCCCGTGGATTTTCTCGTGCGCGCCGCGCGTCTTCCGCCACTGAAAGTACATGGCCGAGTCGCTGCCGTGCCCGATGGCCTGCCACGACCACAGGCGCATCAGGCCGGGCGGCTTGAGGCGGTGGAACGGTTTCCAGTTGGTGCTGCTGGGCGTCTGCTCGATGAGCAGCCAGGGCCGGTTCTCCTTCAGGCCGCGCATCAGGGCGTGCGTGGCGGCCACGAAGGCCGGGTCGCCGCCCACGTCGGGGTACGAGTCCCACGAGATGACGTCCATGACCTGGGCGAACTTGGCGTAATCCAGGCCGTCGTACCAGCCCATCAGGTTCGTCGTCACGGGCACGCGGGGCGTGACCTCGCGCAGGACGGCCACCTCGTGCTTGAAGAAGTCGCAGACCATGTGCGACTGGAACCGCTGCCAGTCCAGCACCAGCCCGTTCGGCACCACGTTGCACGTCTTGTACGGCGGGATGACCTCGGACCAGTCGTTGAACCGGTGGCTCCAGAACGTGGCCCAGTACTGTTCGTTGAGCGTCTCGATGGTGCCGTACCGGTCCTGGAGCCAGCGGCGGAAGTTCTCGGCGCACCGATCGCACCAGCAGGCCTTGCCGTACTCGTTCGAGACGTGCCACAGCACCAGGCCCGGGTGGTCCTTGTACCGCTCGGCCAGGGCGCGGTTGATGCGGGCGACGTGCTCGCGATACACGGGCGACGACGGGCAGAACTGCTGGCGTCCGCCGTGCGGCAACCGCCGGCCCTGGTCGTCGACGGCGTTGACCTCCGGGTGCATGGCCGTGAGCCACCGCGGATGGGCGGCCGAGGGCGTGGCCAGGGCGATGTAAACCCCGGCGGCGTGCAGCCAATCGAAGGCCTCGTCGAGCCACGTGAAGTCGAACCGGCCCGGCTCGGGCTCCAGTTGCGACCACGCGAAGATGGCCGTCGAGGCCACGTTGACGCCCGCCAGGTTCATCAGGCGCGGGTCGTCGCGCCGGACGGCCTCGGGCCACTGGTCGGGGTTGTAGTCGCCGCCGTGCCACAGCGTGGCCAGGCGCGGGTTGATGGGGCCGGACTCGTTCATGCCGCGCGTCTCCAGGACCAAGGGTGCATCCCATGATTCTACCGGCGGGTGCCGGGGCGTGGCAGACAAAAAAGGGCGCTTCCCAGGCCAGGGGAAGGGGGCTTGACGGGCGCCCGCCGGGCGGCTCCTGGCCATTTCCGGCTTTTTTGACCTGCGTCAAGGCACGCCCCCCGCCCGTCCGGTATGATGGACGTGATGGACGGGCAGGACTCGGGCCCGTCGGACAACACGAACGAACTCGGAAAGGGTAAGACCATGGCTGCCGAGAACGCGATGTTCTGTTTCCAGTGCGAGCAGACCGCCAAGGGCACGGGCTGCACGGTCCGTGGGGTGTGCGGTAAGACGGCCGAGACGGCGGCGCTTCAGGACCTGTTGGTCCACGCGACAAAAGGCATTGCCATGTATGCCCATCGGGCCGCCCGGCTCGGGGCCCGCGACCGGCGGGTCGACACGTTCGTCGTCGAGGCGCTCTTTACGACGGTGACGAACGTCAACTTCGACCCCGAGCGCGTGGCCGAGTGGGTCCGCCGCGCGGCCGGGGTCCGCGACCAGGCGAAGGCCCTGTACGAGGGGGCCTGCGCGAAGGCCGGCCGGATGCCCGAGACGCTCGCCGGGCCGGCCGCCTTCCGCCCGGCCGCCGCGCTCGACGCCCTCATCGAGCAGGGCCGCGGCGTCTCCGTCCGCGGCCGCGCGGCCGACCTGGGGCCCGACGTGACCGGCCTGGAGGAACTCATCACCTACGGTCTCAAGGGCGCCGCCGCCTACGCCGACCACGCCCAGGTCCTCGGCCAGGATGACCCGACGGCCTACGCCGCGTTCCACGAACTGCTGGACCACCTGACCCAGCCGCTCCCCACCGTGGACCAACTCACGGACTGGGCCATGGACGTGGGCCGGCTGAACCTGCGCGTCATGGAACGGCTCGACGCCGCCAACACTGGCGCCTACGGCCACCCGCAGCCCACGCCCGTGCGCGTGACGGCCGTCAAGGGCAAGTGCATCGCCGTCTCGGGGCACGACCTGAAGGACCTCGAGCAACTGCTCCGGCAGACCGAGGGCAAGGGCATCAACATCTACACGCATGGCGAGATGCTGCCTGCCCACGGGTACCCGGCCCTCAAGAAATACAAGCACCTGGTGGGCAACTACGGCAGCGCGTGGCAGAACCAGCGGCAGGAGTTCGACGCCTTCCCCGGGGCCGTCCTGATGACGACCAACTGCATCCAGCAGCCGGCCGACGGGTACAAGGGCCGCCTCTTCACGACCGGCCTGGTGGCGTGGCCGGGCGTGGCGCACATCGCGGCGGGGCCCGACGGCCGGAAGGACTTTACGCCCGTCATCGAGGCGGCGATGGCGGCGCCGGGCTTCGCGGCGGACGAACCCGAGAAGACCATCCTGGTGGGCTTTGCGCGGCAGGCCGTCCTGGGCGTGGCCGAGAAGATCATCGAGGCCGTCAAGGCCGGGGCCGTCCGCCACTTCTTCCTCATCGGCGGGTGCGACGGCGCCAAGCCCGGACGCAACTACTACACCGAACTGGCCGAGGCCGTGCCCGACGATTGCGTCATCCTGACGCTGGCGTGCGGCAAGTACCGGTTCAACAAGTTGGAGTTCGGCGATATCGGCGGCATTCCGCGTCTGCTCGACGTGGGCCAGTGCAACGACGCGTACTCGGCCATCCAGATCGCCCTGGCCCTGGGCAAGGCGTTCGGCTGCGGCGTGAACGACCTGCCGCTGACGATCATCCTCTCGTGGTACGAGCAGAAGGCGGTGGCCATTCTGCTGACGTTGCTGGCGCTGGGCGTCAAGAACATCCGCCTCGGGCCGAGCCTGCCGGCGTTCGTGACGCCGCCGGTGCTGGACGTGCTCGTCAAGCAGTTCGGCCTGGCGCCCATCTCGACGCCGGCCGCCGACATCGCGGCCGCCCTGGCGGCGAAGTAAGGGAACGGGATCGCGAACCGACCCCGGCGTCGCTTCTACGTGCCACGGCTTACTTGCAAGCCGTGATTAACAGGTCTTGTCTCGTGCGCGGTGGGTCCCCGTACCCACCGCGTGCGAAGCCCATCCCCGCGGCGGGTACGGGGACCCGCCGCGCAAACACGTGGCACACCCGGCGGCCAATCCGAAATCGCCAATCCGCAATCCGAAATGGTTTTACCGGGCCCCCTGGTCGAGGGTGGGCGGCATGGGCTTGAACTCGACTTCGGCCCAGGGCTTGACCTCGCCGGCCTTCAGGAGCACGCTCGGCTTGGCGCCGCGATCGACGGCGGCCTGGAACTTGCCGTCGGATCCCAGGTGAACGATCTCTTCCTCCTTGCCGAGCGTGACACGGGCGCTCGAGTCGGATAGCCGCTCGACCTTGGGCGCCTCGGTGCCCCGCAGGTTGGGCATGATGACGACGAGCCACTTCGTGAGGCCGGCCGGCCCCTTGACGCGGAGCCACTTGGCCATCTCGCCGCCGTCCCACGTGCCGGGCTTGAAGTCCTTCGGGATGTACGCCCCGAAGTTCTTCTTCTCGTACTCGGCGCCCTTGGCGTTTCGCCGGCTGGCGGAATCGATATTTCTCCATCCCCACTCGCGCTGCTCCACCGGGCCCAGCTGGGGGGCGACGAAATGGGCCGTCACGTCGACGTCGAGTTGCCCCGGGAAGGTGAAGGCCTAGCCGGCCCGCTGGATGTCGCGGCCCAGGACGTGCAGGTTCCACCCGACGGCCTCGGGCGAGGAGATCTCGTCGCGGATGACCAGGTAGTCGGCTATCTTCGACGTCTTGGGGTCGTGCTTGACGAGTAGGACGTACCGCCGCATCGTCCAGGGCGTCTCCTCGGGCAGGCGCGTGGTCGGGTACTCCCAGCCGGGCTTGTCGGCCAGATGAGGTTCCATCGGGACGGCGTTGACCTCGTGAGTCCGTTCGTCGGCCACGAAGACGTCGGCAAAGGGTCCCTTGACGAACGCGCGGCGTGCGGCGACGGCCACGGGCCGTTTGCCGTCGATGTCGGGCCGGTTGTGGATGGCGGCCGACCACGGCCGCGGCGAGTAGTGGCACGCGTAGTCGATGGCCAGCGGCGTGCCGAGCGAGCAAAAGTGGAACGAGAGTTCGTCGCCCTGGAAGTGGTTGCGGGCCGGGCCCGCCTTCACGGTCACAAACGACTCGTGCCGGTCGTCGTACGCGTTGGCGCGGAGCATGGCGCCGAACCCGTAGAACTCGCGGCTGGTGATGTCGATGCCGTACGCCCGTTTCAGGGGGAACCGCACGAGTTGCTTGGCGAAGGCGGCGTCGATGGCCTGGTACAGCGGGCTCATGGCGTTGAGTTCCTTGAGGTAGTTGCCGGGACTCGTGTCGCCGATGGGGGCCGTTTGCCGCACGCCGTAACGCGGGTCGGTGGGCGTGTGCATGCAGGCCAGGTACGTGGCCACCTCGCGGAGGCGCGGCCAGTCCTTGAAGGGGTTGGCGGCGCGGGCGTCGCGGAGTTTTTTGGCGTTCTCGACCACACGGAAGAAGAAGGAGGCGTAACTGAGCGATTCGGCCCACGCCCCGCCGGGGAACGAGTCGCGCTCCAGGTTCCCACGGGTCTCCTCGACGCCGTACTGCACCCACCGCTTGGCGTGCGGGTGGTCGGGCATCGCCAGGCCGATGGCCAACGGGATGGAGTACATGTCGGTGTGGAAGTTCGGGTTGCCGATGGCCCACCGGTACTTGGGCCCGGGCCAGTAATCTGGATTCATGAAGATATAAGCCAGAACGGCCAGGTCGCGGCTCGTGACGGGCCCCTTGGCGGGCAACTGCTTGCGGACCATCCGCGGGAACGTCGTCGGGTTGAAGTTGTGCTGGTTCAGGTGACCGCTCAGGTACACCCCCGCCATGCCGGCGGTGACCTGGGGGGCGCCGGACTTCCACTCCAGCACCCATTCATTG
>Ga0307380_10002744_pt1 | contig 24671 bp, 17 predicted proteins | sample UN3MG_FD_202239 | JGI IMG/M metagenome (GOLD analysis project Ga0307380, IMG submission 202239) | Soil microbial communities from Risofladan, Vaasa, Finland - UN-3 | ecosystem: Environmental > Terrestrial > Soil > Coastal area > Acid sulfate soil | place: Finland: Risofladan, Vaasa | collected... | reverse complement strand
ACCTCCCGCGCCAGGCCATGACAACTTCCGCATGACACTCGCGCGAGATACATGGCGCTGGGGGAATCGTCGGTTCCGTGTCCGCCGATCCCGCTGTACAGCTGCCGTTGCGCCTCATGCGTTCCCTGGTGGCAGGAGACACAGTCGAGCTCGAATGTCTCCCGCAGTTCCACCACTCTGTGCGCGATCGGGAGATGACACAGTTCACACTCGATGTTGTGATCGGCGAGGTGGACCTGGTGCACCAGGGTCGTGTTCTCGTACTCGGCGACCCGATCCGGCTCGTTGTGACAGCCATAGCACCGGGACTGGTCTGCGGCTCCGTCACCCGATGTCACCTGCTCGTGACAGGAGACACACGACACCAGGTCTCGCACGTACTGGGAATGATCGACCACGATCCCGGCCGACGTAAGGACCCGGGGCGGATCGACATGACAACCGGTACAACCAGCGATCGGCTGACCTTCGGGCCGGTCCTTGAAGTGACACAGAAAACAGGTCGAGCTCGTAACTGCCACGTGGTTTCCCTGCACCATCTGGGAATGGCAGCTCGTGCAGCGAAGTTCCTTTCCGCGACGCAGTTCACCGAGGTGACTGGCATGGTCGAAGTTGATTCCCTCGAAGTCGACGTCTCCCTCCAGCTTACGCTCGGTATGGCACCCCGATCGCAGGCAGGCGGCATCCTCGATCTCGGCCCAGGGCTTGGTCCCGTATGAGCCCGTCACGTATTTCACGACCTGATTCGCCGCCTGGAGCTTGCCCATGGCCTCGGCCTTGATGCCGGGCGCGTAGTGGCAGCGAATGCACGGAACCCCGTTGTGCGACGACTCCGCCCACGAGTCGTAGTAAGGCTTCATGTTGTGGCAGTTGGTGCAGAACGCCGGTTGCGCGCTGTACTCGATGAACCCGACTGCAGTCAGACTGAGCAGCATTACACCCAGGATCCCGATCAGAATCACGGTTCGGATCGTCCTGGAGCCCTGAGGGGCGAGTTTTGAGCGGATCGACATCTCTGCGCGGCCTTCCTCGTTATGCTCGGCGGAGACGGAAATGCGCGAGAACGGCGACCGACAGGGCGAAGAACCACAATGGAATGAGCAGCAACCGGTGCTCCCAACGCTCCTCGGCCGCGACTTCGGCCGATGCCTCGATGCTCTTGGTGATCGAGGAGACCTTCAGCTCCAGGTCGGTCAACTGCTCCATATTTAGGCCGTGCTGAACGCTGGCGATCTGCCGGAATTCCGTCAGCGCACTCCGGTACAGGAAGCCAGCATCTGACGTCTGCCGCCCGGCCTCACCGAGTTCGCGTATCGCCTCGCGAGCCGACTCCATGTGGTGTTCGGCTTGAACCGCCATCTCCTCGATCTGCTCGCCGATCATCGTTGCCCTGTCACCTTCGGCGTGGCAGCGCGTGCAGGTCTCGGCGATCAGCTCCGAGTCCACGGTCTCCGTGCCGTGGTTCGTGTGACAGGCCGTGCAGCCGAGCAGGACGTTTCCCGTTTCCGCCGAGCCACCGTGTGGACCGCTGGCCATCGATTGCCTCACGTCGATGTGACACCGTCCACACACATTGGCAATCTCTCCGACACCGGGGGGAAGCGCCGCGTGTGACCCGTGACAGCCGATGCAGCTCGGGGCCGCGAAGTTGCCGTCTTCGTAGATGGCTCGACCGTGGGTGCTCCGGCGGAACTCCTCCAGCTGGTCGATCGCCAGGCCGTACGGTTCCATCATCGCCGCATCGGTGTGGCACCGACCGCACGTTTCCGGAATGTTTGTCGGGAACGTGGCGCTTCGCGCGTCGGTAGATGGCAGCGTCGTATGCGGATCGTGGCAGTCGGAACAGGTAGGCGCGTCCTGGTTTCCGACCTCCAGAAGCTGGCCGTGGCGACTCGTCCTCAACTCCGTGAACTGGTCGGCGGGCAGCCCGTACTGCCTCATCTGATCGGGATCCGAGTGGCATTTCGAGCAGACCGCGACCGTCTGGAGCTTGTCGGGAGCGCCGACGTATTCTCCCGCATGGGCGGGCTCGACCTCGAGCGCCACGGGATTCCCACCATGGCAATCATGGCAGCGGATTCCCCATTCGGAGTGAACGCCCTCGACGAACGCCCGACGCTTTTCGGCGTGGCAGACCAGGCACCCGTACGAGGTCTCGTCGGCCCGGGTCACAGGGACCGGCTGCGTTTCCTGCCCTTGGGCCGGTTGCGTGATCGCCACCAGCACCCCGACGACCAGGGCGACGCGGGTGAATGCGCTGGTCATTCGACTACCTCTTCCGTTGCCTCTTCACCCGATGCTCCCCCTCCGGCTTCGACATCGAATGTCGGTGCCGGCATCGGCGGTACTGCCCGTTCGTCCAGCAGTTCCTGGGGAATCGTGCCGGCGTCGACGGTCGCGCCGACCTGGTGACCGACCACCCAGGCGAGAATGAACCCTGCGAACAGAACGACGCCCAGGATCGCTACGACCGGTCTGCTGCGGAGATCCGTCTGCGGTTTTCGGTCGAACAGGGGGACGAGGGCGACCGCGATTACCAGGAGCAGCGCCACGACGATTCCTGCGGATCCGAGGAAATGCAGCAGCGCGACCGTCACGTCTACGAGCACCCAGGTAGAGACCAGTTCGTCCGGTGCGTTGAACGGCGTTGCCGGATCGCCCACAGGACGCGGGAACAGGGCTGCGAGGGTCCCCACCACCGCGATCAGAAACACCGAGACGACTATGATACGCATGAGGTGGTTCGGGTAGAATGGAGTTCCCTCACCGTCAGGCGTTTGCTCGGAGCCCGCGATTCCATGGCCGCGAATGATCACGAAGTGCAGGGAGATGAGTCCGAACGCCAACCAGGGAAGCACGATGACATGCAGAGCGAAGAACCGGCTCAGGGTAGCGCTGGAGACGATCCGGTCTCCACGCATGAACATCGCTACCATTCCGCCAATCAGCGGGATCTGTTCGATTCCGGAGGTGAATTCAGCGGTCGCCCAGTATGCCCACTGGTCCCAAGGCAGCAGGTATCCCGTCACGCCGAAGACTACTACCACGGCAAAGAGGGCAAGCCCGACGAACCAGCTCGTCACTCGCGGACTCTTGTAGGCGCCGGCAAACAGGATCCGAGCCATATGAGCCGCCAACGCCACCACGATCAGACTTGCCGCCCAGACATGCATGTCCCTCAAGAGCCAGCCGAAGGGAGCCTCCGACACGATGAACTGGATGCTTGGATACGCCTCGTCCACCGACGGCCTGTAGTAGAACGTCAGAAGAACACCGCTCACCACGAGAATCATGAACAGGAAATAGGCGATGCCTCCGAACGCGTGTTTCCAGTCAACGTTGGCGGGTAGACGCCGGCTCCAGGATTGACGCAGCGATTGATCGATCGGAACGGTGCGGTCGATCCTGCCGTACAGCAGGCCAAATACGCGCAGCGCTCCCAGCAATCCGGGGTCAGCGTTCTGCTTCGCCCCCTTGCCCACGTTGCCGAGCCACGCAGCGATCCGTTCTCTCATCGCCTTCACCCCTGCTCGCGAGTCACGAATACGAGTCCGCGCTGAACGCTGACGTCGTAGCGCCGGAGTGGACGGGTCGTAAGTCCCTCGACGGCTCGCCCCCGGAGGTCATACGTCTGATGGGCACACGGCGACACGACCCGAAAAGCCTGCTGGTCCCACTCGAGGATGCATCCGTCGAGGGTGGAGGTTCCCTGCACGGCGGAGAATTCGTCGTCCGAGACCCGCACGAGGAGCACGACTTCGTCTCCCCAGTTGTTCACCCGGCTGCTGCCCACCGGAATATCGTCGACCCGACCCATTCGCAGGGCGCTTCGCCGGTCCGGAAGCGTCAGGTGTTCGGCGGGATTCGCGTACAGGAGGGCAAACACGCTCAGCATTACGCCGAGCAGCAGGAGAAGCCCAATCATCAGCAGCGATTCGAAGCCACGTTCGGAGGAACTCATCGCAGTCAGTCCGGGATGATAGGAGTCGCCACGGATCAGGATCGCCACTGTGCCGGCCGCCAGAGGCTGCCGCTGGTCCTGTCGGTCAGCCAAGCTATGCATCTATCGAACTGCGGGCTACCGCGCCGGGACCCCAGCGTCAGCATCCGCGAAACAGCAAGCGCCGGATGACGAGAGCACTCGCGTCGTCCGCGCCAGATGTCTACAATAAGTTTCGATACCCGTCCATGAGTTAGTCGTCGCCCCGTTCACGAACGTTGACACGGATGGTCGCACATGTCCGGTCGGCCGACAACAGATTCTCTTGCCCGCGTGCCGCGGTCAGCGGCCGTATTCCTCCTGGTTCATCTTTTTGCGTTCTCCTCCGGCCGCGCCCAGGAACCGTCGGCTGCTGCGCAGAGCGCGATCGCCGGGGCGGCCGTGTTCGGCGAACAGGGGTGCGTTGCATGTCACAGCACCAGTGGCAGTGGCGGTTCACTCGGGCCCGACCTGCGGACGGCGACGTCTTCCACCGACGTATACGGGATTACAGCGGCGCTGTGGAACCACCTGCCGGCGATGGCTGCCCGCATGGACTCTCTCTCCATCCGACGACCTCGCCTGAGCGCGCGTGAAGCGGGCGATCTCGTAGCCTATCTGTACATGCTCGGCGGCGCGGAGCGGGCAGGCTCGGCAGACGACGGCCGTGATCTGTTCCGGGAGTCCGGGTGCATTCGCTGCCACCGTGTGGGAACAGCGGGAGGAGTGATCGGACCGGCGCTCGATCGAATTCCAGCCCTCCGCAGCCCGCACGGGCTGGCCGCGGGACTGTGGAATCACTCGGGCTCCATGATTCCAGGAATGACTGAGATGGGGATTCCGTACCCGACGCTGACCGCGAAGGATCTGGCGGACCTGGAGGCGTTTCTTCTGGCGTCCGTCCCGAATGACGACCATGTCACCGGCTCTCCTTCCTGGGTTCTTCCCGGGGATGCGGACAGGGGTCAGGCGCTCGTCGACCGACAGGGCTGCCGTTCGTGCCACCTGATCGGTGGGCTCGGAGCCGGCAGCGCGCCCGAACTGGCGGCAGCCGGAAGCCGGCGAAGCAGCGAGGACTACCTTGCGGCTCTCTGGAACAAGGGACCTGCGATGCGGGCAGCATATGCAGCCCGGGGCGACGCTCCGCCGAGCTTCGAGCCCGGAGAGATGGCCGATCTCACGGCTTATCTTCAATCCCTGGGATATTTTCGGACCTCGGGAGATGCCACACGCGGGTCCGCTGTCGCTCGAAGTGGCGGTTGCCTGAATTGCCACGGCTGGGGCGCGGCTGGACGGACCGCGGGAAACCTATCGCAGATTGCACCGCGCCCTGATGTCGCGGACCGGGTGGCCGTCCTGTGGAACCACCTGAGTGTACTGGACGCGTCGGACCCGATGCAGGGATCCTGGACATTGCTCGACCGGCTGGAGATGGTCGACCTTCTCGAATTCCTCGGAGCGGCATCCCGATGAACAGGAACTTGACCGCCCTTGCGGTCCTTACCGTCGGATTCGTCCTGTGTCTCACGCCGGAGGTGCTCGCACAGGACTCCTCGGACATGTGCATTGAATGCCACCGGGCGCTCGACTCCGAGCCACTGGCAGATCCCGCGGGGCACTTCGAAGCAGATATCCATGCGGCGGCTGGATTCGGGTGCGTGGACTGTCATGGCGGCGATGCCTCGATCGCCGGTCCGGGAGGAATGGATCCGGCGCTCGGGTTCATCGGAGCTCCCCGGGGAGAGGAAGTCATCGCGGTTTGCGGGCGGTGTCATTCGGACGGCGAGTTCATGCGTCAGTTCAACCCGTCGCTGCGTGTCGACCAGGTTGCGGAGTACTGGACGTCGCGTCACGGCCAGCGACTCGCCGCCGCCGGAGACACGGCGGTCGCGACCTGCGCGGATTGTCACGCTCCGCACGGCATAAGACCGGCCTCGGACCCCAAGTCGACTGTCCACCCGCCAACCGTCGCTTCTACGTGTGGTCGGTGTCACGACGATGCTGCCCGGATGGGACCCTACGACATTCCCGTCGATCAGCATGAGAAATACGCGCGTTCTGTGCACCACGAGGCGATGGTCGAAGGCGGCGACATCTCGGCGCCCACATGCAACGACTGTCACGGAAACCATGGAGCGGCGCCGCCGGGCCTCGCGTGGGTGGGCAATGTCTGCGGCCAGTGTCACGCCGTGATGGCCGATCAATTCGCGGAAAGCCGCCACGCGCAGACGTTCGCGGCTCTGGGGATGCCGGGCTGTGCAACCTGTCACAGCAACCACGAGATCCTCGCGGCGGGAGATTCCCTCCTCGGACTCGGAGAAGGTGCTGTGTGCACCACCTGTCATTCGGACAGCGATCCGGGGGGCATGGCCGCGCTGGCAATGCGCGCAGGAGTCGACTCGCTCGTCGCCGAGATCGACGCTGCGTCTTCCGTGCTCCACGAGGCGGAGCAGGCGGGCATGGAGGTCAGCGCCGCCCAGGCGGACCTGACGGATGCAAATAGCGCGCTTGTCATGGGTCGTGCCGCGATGCATTCGTTCTCCCCTGATGCCGTGACGGAAGCGCTCGCGCCGGGTCGCGAGATTGCGGGCACCAGTCTCGAAGAAGGACAGTCCGCGCTGCAGGATCTTCGTGTACGCCGACTGGGTCTTATCGCGTCGGTCGCAATCATCCTGATGTTCATCCTCGCTCTCTTCCTCAAGATCCGTCAGATCGAGTCCGGCCCCGCCGACTCGCCTGGCCGAGCTTGACAGGAGTTCTTCATGTCCAAACCAGACCGTCCGACCACTGGGAGCCGGAGGGGCTTCGTCAACTGGCTCCTTGGAACGAGCGCCGGAGCGTTTGCTGTCTCGGCCCTGTATCCCGTCGTCCGTTTCGTCGTGCCCCCGCTGGAAGCAGAATCAGCGACCTCGAGCGTGACGCTGCCGTTTACGCCAGCGGAAATCGGCCCGAACGAGGGGAAGCCATTCCGGTTCGGAACTCGACCAGGTCTGATCGTCCGCACACCATCGGGAGACCTGCGGGCATTCTCGGCTGAATGTACGCACCTTTCATGCACCGTTCAGTACAGAACTGACGAATCACGAATCTGGTGTGCATGCCACAACGGCTTCTTTGACCTGAACGGCACGAATGTTCAAGGCCCGCCGCCCCGTCCACTCGATTCTTATGACGTGAACGTCAGGGGCGATCAGATCGTCGTCAGCTTGAAGGCGTGAGAAGCATGGAAAACCGGGAATCCCGTCTGTCCGCGATCTGGAACTGGCTGGACCAGCGAATCGGCCTGGCTCCGGCGGTGGCGCTCGCCCGGAAGAAGGAAGTCCCGATCCACAGGCACTCGATCTGGTACTACATGGGGGGAATGACTCTCTTCCTCTTCATGGTGCAGATCGGCACTGGCGTTCTCCTGCTGATCTACTATCGGCCGAGCGCCGAAGAGGCGTACGAGTCTGTTCAGTTCCTGATGACCGACGTGAAATTCGGATGGCTGGTCCGATCGATTCACCATTGGGCCGCGAACCTGATGATTTTCATGGCGTTCATCCACCTGTTCAGTGTCCTGTTCATGAAGGCCTACCGAACACCTCGCGAGCTCACCTGGTATTCCGGGGTGATTCTGCTGGTCTTGTCGCTCGGCTTCGGGTTCACGGGATACCTGCTTCCGTGGAACGAGCTCGCTTACTTCGCGACTCGCGTTGGCACGGAAATCGTGGGCGTGTTCCCGCTCGTCGGAAATTTCGCGCTCAAAGTTGCGCGCGGCGGCACCGACGTGACGGGAGCGACGCTCACCCGGTTCTACGCCCTCCACGTGGCGATCCTGCCAGCTACGGCTGTCCTGCTTGTCGGACTCCATCTCCTCCTGGTCCAGAAGCTGGGTATGAGTGTGCCCATGTCCGTCGAGAACAGCGGGTCGCCAAAGAAGGCGATGAAGTTCGTTCCGAACTTTGCCTTGCGGGACGTCATCGGGTGGCTCGTCGCCGTTGCGCTCCTGGCCACGCTCGCCGCGTTCCTGCCAGCCCACCTGGGAGTGAAGGCCGATCCGTTCGCACCCGCACCCGCGGGGATCAAACCCGAATGGTACTTCATGTTCATGTTTCATCAGCTGAAGCTCCTTCCTGCGCACATCCTGGGCATCGAGGGAGAGCTGGTGGGCGTAATGGCGTTTGCGCTCGGAGGAGTATTCCTGTTTCTGGTTCCAGCACTCGACCGAAAGGCCGCGAAAGGGGAGCCAAGCCCCCTGTTCACGTGGCTCGGGATCGGGGTGCTCGTCTACATCGTGGTCATGACGTACCTCGGCTTCACGGCGAACCCAATGGGATGATCCACCGGCAGACCGCGCCAGGCGACTGACTCTCCGAGCCCCCGGGTGGCATTACCATCCGGGGGTTTCGCTTGCGCGGCAGTCCGCAGGGAGATCAGTCTTGAGCCGTCATCGTGTGGACATCAGAGCGGAGGACCGAATGAGCGACGGCCAGCAGAGGGAGATCGACGTACTCCTGCGTGAGGAGCGTCGATTCGATCCACCTCCGGGATTTCAGGAGCACGCACTCGTCCGGGACCAGAAGCCGTACGAGGATGCGGCGCGCGACCGTGAGAGCTTCTGGGAGGGATGGGCCCGCGAGCTGCACTGGTTCAAGCCGTGGAACAAGGTGCTCGAGTGGGAAGCCCCGTTCGCGAAGTGGTTCGTCGGCGGAAGCCTGAACGTGGCTTACAACTGCCTCGATCGGCACCTCGAGACCTGGCGCGCGAACAAGGCGGCCCTGATCTGGGAGGGCGAGCCCGGCGATCGGAAGGTCCTCACCTACAGACAGCTCCACCGCGAAGTGTGCCTGTTCGCCAACGCGCTCCGCTCACTCGGCGTGAAGCGCGGCGACCGGGTTGCGATCTACATGCCGATGGTGCCCGAAGCGGCCGTCGCGATGCTGGCCTGCGCCCGGCTGGGCGCACCGCACTCGGTGGTGTTCGGAGGCTTCTCGGCGCGGTCGCTCAGGGACCGGATCGTCGACGCGGGGGCGAAAGTCGTAATCACCGCGGACGGCGGGTACCGCCGAGGGCAGATCGTTCCCCTGAAGCGCACGACGGACGAAGCGATCGAGGGGCTGGACTTCGTGGAAAGCGTCGTGATCGTGCGCCGGCGAGGCGGCGGCGATGGCGACGAGAGCTTCACCCACGTCGTCGAGGGGCGCGACCACTGGTATCACCGCCTGATCCAGGAGGCGTCCACCGATTGTCCGGCCGAAGAGATGGACGCCGAGGATCCGCTGTTCATTCTCTACACCTCGGGCACCACCGGTCAGCCGAAGGGGATCGTGCATACGACCGGTGGCTACCTGACACAGGTCGCCGCCACCACGAAGTGGGTATTCGACCTGAAGGACGAGGATGTCTACTGGTGCACGGCGGACATCGGTTGGATCACCGGCCACTCGTACATCGTTTACGGGCCGCTGGCCCTGGGCGCGACGATCATGATGTACGAGGGCGCCCCGGACTGGCCCGATCGGGGACGGTTCTGGGAACTGTGCGAAAAGTACGGCGTGACCGTGCTCTACACGGCGCCTACTGCGATCCGGGCGTTCATGAAATGGGGCGAAGAATGGCCCGGGCGTTCGAACCTCTCTGCGCTGCGCCTGCTGGGCACCGTCGGTGAGCCGATCAATCCCGAGGCGTGGACCTGGTACCAGCGAGTGATCGGCGGTGGGCGATGTCCGATCGTCGACACGTGGTGGCAGACGGAAACCGGCGCGATCATGATCACGCCGCTGCCGGGCGCGACAACCACGAAGCCAGGCTCGGCGACTGTCGCGTTCCCGGGCATCGATGCGACGATCCTGAACGTGGAAGGCGAGGAAGCCGAATCCGGATACCTGGCCATCACATCTCCGTGGCCCTCGATGTTGCGCGGGATCTGGGGGGACGAACAGCGCTACCGGGAAACCTACTGGTCGAAGTTCGAGGGGGTATATTATCCGGGTGACGGAGCCCGCGTGGACGACGACGGCTACTTCTGGATCATGGGCCGGGTGGACGACGTCCTGAACGTCGCCGGGCACCGGATCGGCACCATGGAGGTCGAGTCGGCGCTGGTGGATCACCCTGCGGTGGCGGAGGCCGCCGTCGTGGGCCGCGCAGACGAGATCAAGGGACAGGCGATCGCGGCGTTCGTGTCGCTGAAGGAGGGCATCGAACCAAGCCCTGCACTGCGCGAAGAACTGCGGGACCACGTCGTGACCGAGATCGGAGCGATCGCCCGGCCGGCGGACCTGATCATCACCGCCGACCTCCCGAAAACCCGGAGCGGGAAAATTATGCGGCGACTCCTGCGCGACATTGCCGACGGGCGTGCGCTCGGCGACATGACGACGCTCGCCGACCCGGAAGTGGTGGAGCGTCTCAAGCAGCGATACGAGGAAGGGTCCAGCGATTGACAACCTGTTGCAGAATCGAGCCCTTTCGGTAAGGTTTGGCTTGCGAAGCGTTGAGTCGAAGGACCCGGCTGCTCAACCCTGGAGAGAGTGCCACCCGATGACTGATTCGAGAATGTTCCGTTCGTTGGCGTTCGGCTCCGTGTTCCTGCTGATGCCCCTGTTCGGGGCGTGCCTCGACCAGGACAGCGTGTACGGAGATGACCGTCCCGAGGGCACAGACCCGCCGGCGGCCGCTAACGGCATGATCGGGTACGCCAACGTCGAGACGGGACAGACCGTTTGCGGAAACTGTCACGCACAGCCCCAGGCAATGTGGAGCGGGACGAAGCACTCCCACGCCTGGGAAACGCTGCAGGCGAGCGGGCACGCGGAGGAATTCTGCGAGGGGTGTCACACGGTGTCTCAACTCGGAAACGCGGCGACGGAACCGAGCGGTTATACGTCCACGGGCAGCGACCGGTTCGAGGACGTGCAGTGCGAGAGCTGTCACGGAGCGGGCGCCGAGCATGTGTCAAACCCGGAAGCCACACAGCCCACACCCTCCATCGCGGTACTCGCTGCAGACGGCACCTATCTGAATTGCGCGCAGTGCCACAACGGAACCCACCACCCGTTCGTGGAGCAATGGTCGCTGTCCCGGCACGCGACGGTGGTTGATTTTGCCGCGTCCGATCCGGAGTGCGCCGGCTGTCACCGGGGCCAGGGCACGCTGCTCGAATGGGGCGTACGGGCGGACTACGAGGAGAAGTTCTCCGAAGAACCGCTGCCGGTCGTGTGCAGCGTGTGCCATTCGGCCCATGACGCGACGTTCGCCGGTCAGCTGCGATTCCCGGTCACGACGACGAGCATCACCCTCCACCTGTGCGCCCGGTGTCACAACCGGCGGTCGGTGCCGGATGCCAATTCTTCGCACGGACTGGAGCCTCATTCGCCGGAGTCCGAGCTTCTGAAAGGCGCGGCCGGCTGGTTCCCTCCGGGCGCCGATTTTGCTCCCGGAACGATCATCACCGCGCACGGTTCAGATGTGAACCAGACGCTGTGCGCCAGGTGTCACGTCGAGCCGTTCGAGGTGACAGACGAAGTCACCGGTGACTTCTCCTTCCAGGCGGTGGGCCACACGTTCCAGGCGATTCCCTGCCTCGACGAGAACGGAATCCCGAACGGAGAGACCGACTGCGAGGTCTCCCAGACCGCACGCTCCTGGAACGGCTGCACCGGCGGGCCCTGCCACGGCAACACGGAGGGTCCCGAGGGGTTGCTGAAGAACAAGGTCGAGAACCAGATCCGGCCGGCGGCCGAGGAACTGCTGGCGTTGCTGTTGATCGTCGATCCGGGCCTGGACGAAGAGGGCGGCGAGATCGATGCCAACAACCCGACCTTTACCGTCGCCGAGGGAGCCTACTTCAATTACCACCTCGCGTATCACGGCGGCGACTACAAGGGATCAGCCACGCATAACCCGCGTCTGATCCCGGCCCTGCTCGGGGCCAGCATCGACGCGGTGGAAGACGAATATGGAGTGAGTCTTCCGTGAGATCGGCCACGGGCGGTGGCGCCGGCGAGACGCTCCGCCGGCGTAGCGCGTGCCTCAGGCGTCTCGCTGCGCCGGCCGCTGCGCTTCTCCTGACCTTCGGGTCGGCCTCCGCTGGAGCCGCTCAGGAAGCCGCCGCCCCGTCGGGCAATCCCTGCATGCAGTGCCACGAGGGAATCGAGAGCCAATCCGGAAGCTGGAACGGCAGGCGGTTCACTCACACTCCGCATCTCGAGCGGGCGAAACTCGACTGCGCTTTCTGCCACACGCCGATAGAGCAACACGGAGGAATGAAGCTCGAGGGCGTCGCTGCCTGCAATGACTGTCATCATAACCGGTCGTCCGGGGCCAGCTGCTCCGTGTGCCACGCCGACGGCATCGCGGCGCCGCGGGCGATCCTGGCGCACGAAGTCGGTGACTTCGACCACGCATTGCACGGAGGCGCGGGACTGCCCTGCGCGACCTGCCACGTCGGTGCTACGATGACCGCCAGCAACGTCGATTGCGTGGCGTGTCACTCCGAACATCACAAGCCCGAATCCACCTGCGTGGCCTGTCACCGGGTCGGCACGACGCCGGAGCATCCCACCCAGGTTCACGTCGCCGGCTGCACCGGATGTCACGGGGAGAGCAGCGTGTGGATCGATCGGTGGACGCGAGAGACCTGCGCGGTGTGTCACACGGGTCGGGAGGCGCACTACCCGGAACGCCCCTGCGCGGTGTGCCACATAGTCCCGTCAATTCCGACGTCCTCGGGGGACTAGTACACGGGTCCGCTGCCCCGACACGGTAGTCTCGGCGAAGAACGGCCCGGATATCCGGGCCGTTCTTCGTTGTCGGTCAAATCGAGAGCGCTCGCGGCTCGCGGTGTCGCTGAGTCCGGGTCCCGGGCACGATTGGTGCTTAATCCAAGGGTGGCCCAAACTCAGGATTCACAGCCATGTCGAAGATACAGTTCCCGCTTTTCCTCGCCGTTGCCGGATTTGCTTTCCTGCACCTGACGGCAACGCCCGGCGGTGCCCAGGATGCCGCTCCCTGCATCATGTGCCACGGAGAGGCGTCCAACTTCGCCGGCTCGGCGGACTCCGTCCGGCTCGTGGTCACGGCGGAGAGCTATGCGGGTTCGGTGCATGGAGAGGCCGGGATGCCGTGCACCACCTGTCACGCCGGACTTGCCTTCCCGCACCCGGAGGACCCGCCCGTCACCAGGTGCGGGGCCTGCCATTCGAACATCGCTGAGCAATACGAAGCGAGCCTGCACGGCTATGCGCTGGCCAGGGGAAACACGGCCGCTCCGACGTGCATCGACTGTCACGGAATGCACGACGTGCTTCACAGCTCGGATCCGCTTTCCAAATCGAGCCATGCCAACACGGCCCGCATGTGCGCCGAGTGTCACAGCCACGACTTCGTGGGCGACACGGGCAGCGGCCTGGCTCCGCCGCAGACGTTCGAGGGGTTCGAGACATCCGTGCATGGGCTGAACGAGGTGCTCGGAGCCGCGAACTGCACCGACTGCCACGGCGTGCACGACATGCGTGGTGCGCAGGACGCTCGATCCCGGATCAACCGGCACAACGTTGCCGAGACCTGCGGGACCTGTCATACCGACCTGTCCGAAGAGTACATGGCTTCGATTCACGGGCGCGCCTTCGAAGCCGGCTACGGCGACAGTCCGACGTGCACCGATTGCCACGGTGAGCACCACATACTGGCGCATGACGACCCCGATGCACGGACGAGTGACGCGCACATGGCGCTGGACCTGTGCGCCAACTGCCACGACGATCCGGAGATCATCGAGAAGTACGGGATGCAGGGGGGCGTGGTTGGATCGTACCAGGACAGCTACCACGGCTGGGCGACGACGCTGAAACATGACCACGTCGCGTCCTGTGTCAGCTGTCACACGGCACATTCGGTCCTTCCAAAAAGCGACCCGGCCTCCACAGTCAGCGAGGCAAAGGTCGTCTCGACGTGCCAGCAGTGCCACCCATCTGCGGATGAGACATTCGCGTCCAGTTACAACCATGTGTCGGCATCCGTCAGTGCGAACCCCGTCAACCGAATCATCAGAACGATCTACATCTGGCTGATCATCGTGGTGATCGGGGGCATGCTGATCCACAACGCGATCATCATGGGCTGGTACCTGAAGCAGGCCCGGCGCCGGCACGTCTCCGAGCCGTCCTTCGTCCGCCTTACCCGGTCCTACGTGCTGCAGCACGTCGTTCTCGTCGTTTCCTTCGTCGTGCTGGTGTTCACCGGATTCGCCCTGCGATACACGGACGCCTGGTGGGTGCGCGGACTCGCGTCGATCGGCTTCGACGAGGAAATCCGCGCCACGATACACAGAGTGGCCGGGGTGATCCTCATCCTCGGATCGTTCTGGCATGTCGTGTGGATCGCGCTGTACAAGCACGGGCAGAGATTCATCCGTGACATGGCTCCGCGCCCCAGTGACGTATCGGAACTCGCCTCGAACGTCGGCTTCCATCTCGGGGTGACGAAGAAGGCGGCCCGCTTCGCCCGGTTCGGCTACGCGGAGAAGGCCGAATACTGGGCACTCGTGTGGGGCACGGCCCTGATGGCGATCACGGGTATCGTCCTGTGGTTCCCGGCCCAGGCCGTAGGCTGGGCCCCGGCGTGGATCGTGGCGGCGTCGCAGACCGTCCACTTCTTCGAGGCGTGGCTGGCAACGCTGGCGATCATCGTGTGGCACTTCTTCTTCGTCATCTTCCACCCGGATGCGTACCCGCTGAGCTTCACGTTCTCGGATGGCCGGATGTCCGAGGAAGATGCGAAGCATCACCACCCGCGGTGGTACGAAGCGGAGAAGGAAGCCGAACAGAAGGGCGAGACCACGGTTTGAGCCGAAAGGACCCGCTTGTCAATGAACAGTCTGGAGAATCGATGTTGACCCGGTTCGTGACCTCGCGCCGTTCGCGTCTGCCCCGGAAGTCCGGCCTGCCGACGCCCCCGGTACGCGTCCTCGGTATCTCTGTGATGCTCGCGATCGGCCTGCTGCTCGGATCCGGCGGATTCGAATCGCTCAGGGCGCAGAACAGTGAAACGTGTCTCACCTGCCACGGTGATGTGTCTCTGTGGGGAACGCGAGAGGACGGGGCCCGGTTCGTCGTGGATGGGCAGGAGCTCGCGGGGTCGGCGCACTCCGGCATGGAGTGCCTCAGCTGTCACCAGACCATGACCTTCCCGCACTCCGAGCAGCGCTCCGCAGTCTCTTGCGCCCGGTGTCACGGCACGCAGGCACAGCAACACGCCCAGTCTCTGCACGGCGTCGCCGCAAGCCGCGGTGACCCGCTGGCTCCGAGCTGTTCCGATTGTCACGGCACGCACGGCATCCTTTCACACGAGAACGAGCGGAGCCCCACGGCTGTGATCAACATCCCGTACCTCTGCGGTGCGTGCCACCAGGAGGGTACGGAGGTCTCCGAGCGGCGCGAAATCTCCGAGGACCACATTCTCGAGAACTACTCGCTGTCGATCCACGGCGCGGGCCTGTTCCGGCAGGGTCTCCGCGTGACCGCCGTATGCACCTCGTGCCATACGTCTCACTTCATCCTGCCGCACGAGGACCCGCGCTCGAGCATCAACAAGGACAACGTCGCCGGCACCTGTACGGCCTGCCACGCAATGATCGAGCAGGTGCACGCACAGGTGATCGAGGGCGAGCTGTGGGAGAAGGAACCGCACAAGATCCCGGCCTGTGTGGACTGTCACCAGCCCCACCAGATCCGCCGCGTGTTCTACGACACGGGCGTGTCGATCGGCGAGTGCCTCCAGTGCCACGCTGATCCCGATCTCACAGGTACCGACCTGGTCACCGGCGACACCGTATCGATGTTCGTGGATGAGACGGGCTACCACGCATCGATGCACGCCACGACGAGCTGTGCCCAGTGTCACGTCCAGGTCACGGCGATTTTCGACGAGCGGCCGTGCGAGACGGTGAGCCAGATCGTCGACTGCTCGATCTGTCACGCCGGACCGGTCAACGAGCATGCGAACGGCTCCCACGGCAGGCTGGCGGCGGCTGGTGACGTGAATGCACCCACCTGCCTCGACTGCCACCAGAAGCACTCGACGACCGGGCAGACGCAGCCCGGCACTCCGACCTTCCCGCAGAACGTTCCGACGTTGTGCGCACGATGCCACCGGGAAGGGGAAGCAGTCGCGGCCCGGGTCGCGCACGACATCCCGATCGTCGAGAGCTACGAGATGAGCGTGCACGGCGTTGGCCTGATTCAGAGCGGACTGCTCGTGACCGCTACGTGCACCGACTGCCACGGGCCCCATTCCCAGCTGCCGGCGGACGATCCGGAGTCCCGCGTGAACGCGAACAACATCGCGTCCACCTGCGGTCAATGCCATCACGGCATCGAGGAGAAGTTCCGGGAGAGCATCCACTGGCCGGAGGACGGGGTCTTCGACCATGAAGCCGAACCGCATTATCCGACCTGCGAGGAGTGTCACACATCGCACTCGATCAGCCGCACGGACCGGGACGATTTCCGGATGCTGATGATGAGCCAGTGCGGCAGCTGCCATGAAGAGGAGACCGTTACATTCTTCGACACCTACCACGGTAAGGTGTCACGGCTCGGAGGGGCGGGTTCGGCCAAGTGCTACGACTGCCACGGCACTCACGGCATTCTCCCTCCATCCGAACCGGGGTCGACGCTGAGCCGGGACAACGTCGTCGAGACCTGCGCCAAGTGTCACGCGGGAGCCAATCGGCGCTTCGCGGGCTATCTGACGCACGCGACACATCACGACCGGGAGAAGTATCCCTGGCTGTTCTGGGCCTTCTGGGCCATGACGGCGCTGCTGGTGGGAACACTGACGTTCGCCCTCACGCATACGGGCGCCTGGCTGTTTCGGCTGTGGCGCTCGCCCGAACAGTGGAAGCACGAAGAGGTCGAGCCCGCCGAGGGTGCGGATAAGCGCGTGTACGAACGGTTCACCGCATTTCAGCGCACCCTCCACATCGTCATGATCCTCAGCTTCATGACACTCGCTCTGACCGGCATGGCCCTGAAGTTTTCGTACATGGGCTGGGCGCAGTTCTTCGCCAGCATCACGGGTGGCTTCGAGGGCATGGGGGCGCTGCACAGGATCGGCGCCGTGGCGATGATCTCGATCTTCGCGGTCCACCTGTTCGATGTGTACAAGCAGAAGAGGGCAGCGAAGGAGAGTTGGAAGAGATTCATCTTCAACGCGCCGAATACGCTGATGTTCAACAAGCAGGACCTGATCGACCTGAAGGGCTCGTTCAAGTGGTTCTTTGGCAAGGGTCCGAGACCCGAGTACGGCCGGTTCACGTACTGGGAGAAGTTCGACTACTTCGCCGTGTTCTGGGGGATGTTCATCATCGGCTCCACGGGGTTGTTCCTGTGGTTCCCTGAGTTCTTTACGAGGCTGCTGCCTGGCTGGATGGTGAATGTGGCGACGATCGTCCACAGCGATGAAGCTCTGCTGGCGGTCGGGTTCATCTTCACGATCCACTTCTTCAACACGCACTTCCGTCTGGACAAGTTCCCGATGGACCCGGTGATCTTCACCGGACAGGTGTCGATTGAGGAAATGAAGCGGGACAAGCCGCTCGAGTACAAGCAAATGGTCGAGACCGGAGAGTTCGAGAATCGCCTCGTGGAGCCGTACCCGACGGAGGTCGAGCACGGGTTCCGGGTCTTCGGGTTCACGATGCTCGGGATCGGGCTGCTGGTCATCGCCCTGATCCTCTATTCGATGATCTTCGGCTACCGCTGAGGCCGGACCGGGCAGACCGTTGCGGGGCCGGGGCGGACCGGAAGTCCGTCCCGGCCTCCGTTGGTCAGGAGGTCGACCCTTGATACCGACCGCATAGACCCGCAAGATTGATCTAATTCGCGGGGACTCTTCGGGTTTCGAACCCTGAGACATGCCGGAGCTGGCAATATGATCGTCTACTGCCGTAAGCTCGCGCTCATAATCCCTGTTCTCCTGTTCGCGCCGACTGTCCTGTTAGCCCAGGGTGTTCGTGGCGAACTTCGAGTGCGGGGCGATGCCGTCGGATTCCAGGGCCTGCAGCGGGACAGCATTCCCGAGAGCCAGGTATCGGGGTCCGGTGCTCAGCGGCAGCTGGAGGACGGTACGGTCGTCACCTGCGTTACCGGTGACTTCTGCCGCTGGTTCGGCAGCGGTGAGACCGACACAGTGTATCCCATCTACCAGGACCTGCGACTCGTCGGGTGGACCGGAATCGAAGGCCTGGCATTCCACGCCCAGGTCCGCGGCCGGCTCGGCACTGACGACGCGTGGCCCCGGTCGGAGCAGGAGGTCGAGGCGATCACCGCCTACATCGGCTACCGGAAGGGTGACTGGTGGGTGCAGGGCGGCCGGATGCTGCGCTCGGGGAGCCTCGGCTACAAGAACTTCGACGGTGGCTCACTGGCGTGGAGCGGACTCGGACCGCTCCGACTGGAGGCATACGGAGGCTGGAGTCTCGGGATCGGCCTCGTAGCGCCTCGCAACGGGGAGCTGCTGACGATGGCAGACGAGTACGCACCCAACAAGCGGGCGTACATCTACGGGTTTGATGGCGCGCTCGACTTCGGGACCAACTTTTCCGCCAACGTTCAGTACCAGAGGGAGATCAGGACCGACAACACGGGCCTGTATACAGAGCGGATCGGCGGCTCGTTGCGTGCACTGGTCGGAAACAGCACGCTCGACGGAGCCGTGACCTACGACCTCGCGTTCAAGGAAATCAATCTCGCCAGGATTCAGATGTCGACGCCGTTCGGTTCCGGCTTCGGCCTGGTGCTGGAGGGACGTCACTATCGGCCGTTCTTCGAATACTGGACGATCTGGGGTGCGTTCAGTCCGGTCGCATATACGGAAGGTCGCGGGATGCTCACCTGGACCTCGCCCAAGGACGGGCTGTCGTTCGAAGTCGGTGGTGGATACCGCGACTACGACGAGACGAATGCCGGGCTCGACTACGTATCGATCAAGGAAGACGGCTGGCGCCTGTATGGCGGCGGCCATTGGGTCAACGGTCCGTGGTTCGTAGATGGCGGATACCGATCCGAAACCGGGTTCGGCGCATCGCGCTACGGCGGAGACCTGACCGTCGGGCGATTGATCGGCGGCAATGCCAGGATCGCCCTGTTCGGCAGCTCCACCAAGACCTTCGGTGAATTCCGGATCGGTGAGCAGCTCGGCTCCGGCGGCGGCATCGACGGCTCGTGGAACCTCTCCACCTTCACGTTGAGCGGCAGCGCCGGCCTGTATCGGATCACCTACGACAATCGGCCCCAGAGCGAGGCCTGGACTCAACCGAGGGCGCACCTGTCCATCGCATGGCGATTCGGCTCCTCGCCCACGCCGCGCCCGTCCATGCGTGGGATCGGAGGCTACTGATGAAGCGCGCGATTCTGATCGGAACCGTGGTTCTCGTGGGCGGCGCGAGCGCGCTGCTGTCGCTTCCCCGGCAGGAATCTTTCCCGCACGCCAGGCATCAGGGGTTGTTTCCGACCTGCACGGCGTGCCACGCCGGGATCGAGAGCGGGGATGCATCGCAGTTCGTGTCCGTGCAGCCCGCCACCTGCCAGGCCTGCCACGACGGCCAGACGGCTCCCCGGGTAAGCTGGGACGGACCCGGTGAGCCGGAGGCCACCAACCGGCGCTCCGTGCACCCCGGACATCCGCAGCTTCCGTGCGGCACATGCCACCAGGTGCCGGGCACCAGCGAGGAAATGCAGGTCCGGGCAGCCAGCTTTGACAACTGCATGGTCTGTCACGCACCCGGGGCCGAAGGTCATAGGGACGAGGACAACGACTGCTACCAGTGCCACCTGCCACTCACGGAGGCCACTGGCATCACGACGGCGCAAATCGCGGCGTTTACCCGGCCGCCGAGCCATTCGACCCCGGAGTTCATCTCGACGCACGGTGCGACCGCGAACGAAGACGCGATGAGCTGCTCGGTGTGCCACGCCCGCGAGAATTGCGAGTTGTGCCACGTGAACGCGGAGAACGTCGCGGCGATCATGGCCCTGGGCACCGATCCGCGGGTCGCCTCCCTGATGGAGGGCAAGACCTGGGATCCTCCAATTCCCGGCAGCCACTACGTGGACGAGTGGGACTTCGCCCACGGACCGGCGATGGCCGAGTCGTCGACCAGTTGCGCGGTGTGTCACACGCAGGAGGTCTGTTCCACCTGTCACGTGGATACCTACGAGATGATCGCCGGGGACTTCACGACGGCCGCGGCCGCGACCCCGGAAGACCTCAGCATCACGATTCCCGGGCACTCGCCGAACTTCGCCGTGGCGCATGGCCAGGCAGCCGTGTCGGCGACCCCGAAGTGCTCCGCCTGTCACTTCGAGTCGTACTGCGTGGACTGCCACGACGGTTCGGGACGGCCGTCATTCCACCCGACGGACTTCGTACAGCGTCACGGCGCGGAGGTGGCGGCGCAGCTGCAGACCTGCTCCGAGTGCCACTCGAACGAGGTGTTCTGCCGGGACTGCCACTCGACGCAGGGATTCGCGGTCGCCGACCAGACGGGCGCCGCGTTCCACGACGCCACGCCGGACTGGTTCATGGCACACGGCAAGGCCGCTCGCCAGGGACTGGATGGCTGCGCGAGCTGTCACTCACAGACCAGCTGTCTGCGCTGTCATTCGGCGGTGGAGGGCTTCCGGATCAACCCGCACGGGCCGGACTTCGACGCTGACGCGGAGCTGGCGAAGGGTTCGTGCACGATCTGCCATGGAACAGCGCCGGGAGGTGAGTCGCACTGATCTTCGATCCGACTGGGATGTGAAGAAGCCCCGCGCGGCGTTTGCCACGCGGGGCTTCTTCTTGTCCAGCTACTGTACGTCCTGTCCTGGTCAGCCCGCCGGCTGGTGACAGGCTACGCACTGTCCAGCCACGCCATCGCCGTGACTCTCAGGCATCTTGGTGGCGCCCATCACGCCTTCCGCGTGACACATCGCGCAGTTGTCCTTGCCCGCCATGTCGTGCGGAATCGCCGTCGGCGCAGTGTCCGCCTGCAGCGGTGAGTCCGCCGAGTGGCAGGCGACACAGCTCTTCTGGTCACGGCCCTCATGACTCGCCGGAGTCTTGGTCGCGCCCATCACGCCTTCCGCGTGACACATCGCGCAGTTGTCCTTGCCCGCCATGTCGTGCTCGGGCACGGCCGGCTTCTCCTGCGCGTTCAGTGCACCTGCACCGACAAACAGCAGGGTCATGAAAATGGCCGACGAAGTGATCCGCCTCATAGTACGCTCTCCTTCAGGAATGGAACGCCCGGTCGCCGGTAGTTCCGGCGGCTCGCTCTCCATCGAGCAGTCCATACGTCACGATGGTACATACACCAGTGTCACGGCGAAAGATCGTGCGTCACCTCACCAGCAGAGACCGGATTGCGGGCATCCCGAACATGAGTCGTGTCCACTTCCGATCCGCCGCTCGACCAAAGTACAGATTCCCGGACGATGTGCCGATGAGCGCCGATCCTTCCGTCGCGGGATCGGCCGTTACGTCGGTGATCGCGCCCTTGTCCCGAATACCCGACAGCTGGACGGGCACCCAGGTGACTCCCCCGTCGGTACACAGCCACAGGCGAGCTTTCGCGTCCCCCCTGCGCCTGCCCCACTCCGATGGTGTGTTGTCGGTCGTCGCCAGCACCAGCCTCGATTGCAGCGAATCGGACACGTCGGCCCCGCGTGACACCAGGTCGAACCGGGTGCAGTACAGCTCTCCGACCTCGGACTCGTGCCGTCGCCAGTGAAGTCCACGATCGCGACTGATGTGCAACCCGCCACCGGTAGCCGCGAACACCCGGCTCGGGTCCCACGGGTCCACCTGGAGTTCGTGGATATCGTCGAAGATCCCCTCGTTGATCGGAGTCCAGCTCGCACCTCCGTCGTCGGTACGGTACACCCCTCCGATTTCGACACCCACGTAGATGCGCCGCGGCTCATGCGGATCACAGGCGATCGTCTCCACGTGTGCGGACCGCTTGCCGTAATCCCGCCACGACTCCCGGACCCCGAGCACCCGAAACTCCGGCAGTTCCTCCCAGTCGGCACCGCCGTTGTTCGACACGAACAGGGCCGCCGGCTCCGTGCCGGCGTAGACGACCGACGGATCTCGCGGGGAGACCGTGAGGCTCCGGATCAGGGCTCCGCCAAGGCGCTCGGCGACTCTCTCCCAGCTGTCACCACGGTCCCCGCTGCGAAAAATGCCTTCCTCCGGGACGACCGCCCAGATTCCGTGCGCCGTCGCAGCCAGCCGGTAGACCTGCCGACCTTCGAAGTGCTTCTCGACCGTGCGGCCGCTCCGTTCGCCTTCGATCCAGCGAATGACCATCAGACCGTCGTCAGTTCCTGCGAGTATCCGCATCGGTGTGATCCCTGATTTCGTGGGGTTCGTGTGACGAGGTCCGAAAAGTCGCGTCACTCCCGGGTAGAAGCAAGCGCTGTACAGGTTCCGGCCCGAACATCGGAATTAACCGCGCAGAAACCTCCCGGACAATGTGTCCCACCATGTCGCGTCCATGTGCCAAAACGTCTGACACCGTCACGTGGCGCCGGTCCGAGATTCGACCCAATCCAATGGAGCAAGCCGAGATGAGACCCGTTCGTGAGCCGATCCCGCGGTTCGCGTGATTCTTGCAACGATCAGTTCCGTCCTTTCCGAGGCGACACCTGACAGCTCATGTCCAAAGGCATCTCGAGGTGTCGAGGCCCGACACCCGCAGGGTATAGAGGATTCTTGTATCTGTTTTCTTTCCTCAAGGACTTAAGCGATGAAACGACTACTGTTTCTGGGCATGCTCGTGTTCGCGATCGGCGCGTGTGAAGGCGACCAGGGCCCCACCGGCCCTACCGGAGCCGATGGACAGGACGGGGCCGCCGGCCCCGCCGGAACTGACGGTGCCGACGGGCAGGACTTCCCAGGTCCTCTCCCCGATGAGTACATCAATGCCGACGGTATTCTGGGCGGTGCGGCGTACTCGAAGTGGTACACGACCGACGCGGGTGGCACTGGCGACGCCGGGGCTACAGTGTCGGCCGATTTTTTCCGCTGTAAGGCCTGCCACGCCTGGGATGGACTGGGCAACACCGGCTCATACGCGGATCGCACCGGACAGAGCACGCTGACGGACACGCGGCCAGACGTGTCTTCAGTAAACCTCCGAAGCTCGGCCGTATCCTACACGGTCGACGCGCTTTTCGACCTGGTCGTCCATTCTCCCGGCCGAACGATCGACGCCATGGACAACACGCACCCCGACTATTCGACGGAACTGACGGTCGGGCAGGTGTGGAACCTGGTGAAGTTCATGCGTGAAGAGTGGGTCGAGCCAGGGCTGTTGTACGACCTCGAGGTCAGCGGTACGGCTATGTACGTGGACTACTCAGTCGGCCCGCCAGTCGTCGTTTCGCCAACACTCACGTATTCGAACATCGGTGCCCTGGGGAACGCGGCAAATGGAGACGCTTCATACGCCACTAAGTGTGCGGCCTGTCACGGAGCCGATGGCACGACGCTCGACATAGGAGGGCGATCTTTGGGCCTGTTCGTGCGGGAGAAGCCGAACGAGGCCTGGTTCAAGGCCAAGTTCGGAGAGGCGGGCACGGGCATGGATCCCGGTCTCGTGACAACCACAACAGAGTTGCAGGATCTGTACGCGGCCCTCGTAGATGAGACCAACTACCCACCGCTTCCGTAGGCGGCGCTTTGCCATGAGGTAGGGCATACGGTCCAGTGCCTGCAGGCACCAAGCCTGCAGGCACTGGACCGCACAGGACGACCGGGCCCGGGCGGCCCCGCCGGGAGATCTCAGCCGACGTTCGGTGCCGTCATCTTCGCGAAGTCGATGATCTCCTCGAGCTCCTGGTCGCTCATCAGGCCCATCTCCTGCACGACCTGGCGGAGAGTCTTGTCCTCCTTGAGCGACTTCTTCGCCACCTCGGCCGCTTTGTCGTACCCGATGGCTGGAACCAGGGCCGTCGACAGCGAGCCCGTGGTCTCGGCGTATCGCATGCACCGATCGACGTTGGCCGTGAGCCCCGCGACGCAGAGATCCGCAAACGTCCTGCTGCCCGTGGAGAGGATTTCGATCGACTCGAGCAGGTTGTGAATCATCACCGGAATCATGACGTTGAGCTCGAGGTTCCCCCGCTCTCCGCCGATCGTGATCGCCGCGTCGTTCCCGATCACCTGCGCCGCGACCATTGTGAGCATCTCCGACATCACCGGGTTCACCTTACCCGGCATGATCGACGATCCCGGCTGAAGCTCCGGCAGGTTGAGCTCTCCCAGGCCACACCGGGGCCCACACCCCAGCCAGCGGATGTCGTTCGCGATCTTCATCAGACTGCACGCGACGACCTTCAGCATGCCGCTCATTTCGACGACGGCGTCTCGGGCTCCCTGCGCCTCGAAGTGATTCTCCGCCTCGCGGAACTCGACGCCGGTGATCTCGCTGAGCCGGGCGGCCATCCGGCGTCCGAACTCGGGATGGGTATTGATACCGGTTCCCACAGCGGTCCCGCCGATCGCCAGCTCTCGGAGCGACTCACGCGCCATCTCCACCCTGCGGACGCCATGCGACACCTGGCTGGCGTATCCACCGAACTCCTGCCCGAGGCGCATCGGAGTCGCGTCCTGCAGGTGCGTCCGCCCCGCCTTGTACACACCATCGAATTCCTCA